>Ga0335074_10003692_pt1 | contig 20982 bp, 20 predicted proteins | sample Lox_Sample_23_FD_206715 | JGI IMG/M metagenome (GOLD analysis project Ga0335074, IMG submission 206715) | Soil microbial communities from Loxahatchee National Wildlife Refuge, Florida, United States - Lox_Sample_2.3 | ecosystem: Environmental > Terrestrial > Soil > Wetlands | place: USA... | reverse complement strand
TGGCGCTGGCTGCCTTTCTCGACGGCCAGCCGGACCTGGGCACCAAGTGGCGCCCGCGGTTCGTCCGGATCATCGACCGGGTTCCGGTCACCGGCAACCACAAGACCACTAAGACCGGATTGCGCCGCGAGGCATGGCTGACCGATGACCCGGTGTACTGGTGTCCAGACCCGGCGTCGGGCTACCGGCCGCTGCGGGCGGTGGACCGCGAGGCCCTGGCCACTCAGTTCGCCACGCACGGCCGCACCGCGCTGCTGCCGGAGTAGCGCCGAAGAAGGTGAGAGCGGGATGTTCCTGGAATACACGGCCGGGCAGCAGGAGCTGAGCCAGCAACTGCGCGCGTACTTCGCCGAGCTGATGACGCCGCAGGTGCGCGAGGCCATCGCCCAGGACAGCCGGCCCGCCTACCGCGAGGTGGTGCGCCGGCTGGGCCACGACGGGTGGCTGGGACTCGGCTGGCCCGCCGAGTACGGCGGCCAGGACCGGCCCGTGACCGACCAGTACATCCTCTTCGATGAGGTGCAGCGGGCGGGCGTGCCGTTCCCGTTCGTGACCATCAACACCATCGGGCCGGTGATCCAGCGATTCGGGAGCGACGAGCAGAAACGGGAGTACCTGCCGGGCATCCTCGCAGGCGAGATCGTTTTCGCCATCGGGTACACGGAACCGGAGGCAGGCACGGACCTGGCATCGCTCACAACCCGCGCGGAGATCTTGAACGGGGACACCCAGTGGGTCATCAACGGGAGCAAGGTGTTCACCAGCGGGGCCGGCCACTCCGACTTCATCTGGCTGGCCTGCCGCACCGATCCGGCCGCACCCCGGCGCCAGGGCCTGTCCATCCTCATCGTGCCGACGACGTCGGACGGTTTCGCCTGGACGCCGATCAAAACGCCCGGCCAGGTGTACACCGCGGCCACGTACTACGACAACGTCCGCATCCCGCGCGGCAACATTATCGGTGAGCCGGGCGACGGCTGGAAGATCATCACTTCGCAGCTGCGCCACGAACGGGTCGGCCTGGCCGCCTACGGCGGCCGCACCGAGCAGCTGTGGGAGGACCTCGCCGGGTGGTGCCGCGGCCAGGTGGCGGCCGACGGCACGCGTCTGGCCGGCCAGCCCTGGGTACGGCGCGACCTGGCCCGCACGTACGCGCAGGTGGCCGCGATGCGGCTGCTGAACTGGAAGCTCGCCGTGGGAGGGGAGGAGCCCTCGCCGGCCTCGGCCGCGGTGGCCAAGGTGTTCGGTACCGAAACCCACGACGACGTCTGCCATGCCCTGCTCGGATTGGCTGGCCCGCTGGCCACCCGGCGTCCCGGGTCGCCCGGTGCGCCACTGGATGGGCGGCTGGAGTTGCTGGCCCGCGGTTCGTTCATCAACACTTTCGGCGGCGGCACGAACGAGGTGCTGCGCGACATGATCGCCACCGACGGGCTCGGCATGGCGCACAAGAGCCGGCGCACCGCATGACCGCCACCCCGGATCTGTACGACACGCTGCGGGAGTTCGTGGGGCTGGACGCTGGCCCGCCGCGGCAGGCGCCCGACCCGGTCAACCAGCCAATGATCCGGCACTTCGCCGAGGCGATGGGGGACGTCAACCCGGTCTACGTCGATGACCAGGCGGCCCGGGCGGCCGGCCGTGACGGCGTGGTCGCGCCGGCGCCGATGCTCTCGACCTGGCTGATGCTCGGCTACCGCGAGCGCCAGAGCGCGCCGGCCGACGGGGCCGCCGAAACGCCGCTGGCCAGGCTGCTCGGCCTGCTGACCGCGGAAGGGTTCACCGGGGTGGTGGCGACCAACGACGAGCAGACCTACCACCGCGAGCTGCGGCTCGGTGATCAGCTGTCGATGAGCACGGTCATCGAAGACGTCTCGCCGCGCAAGCAGACCGCGCTCGGGCCCGGGCACTTCGTCACCACGCTGCGCACCTACCGCGACGGCGAGGGCGCGGTCGTCGCCGAGCAGCGGTTCCGGATCCTGCGGTTCGCGCCCAAGCAGGCCCCCGATGCCGCCGATGCTGCTGGCGCCGCCGATGCCGGTGTCTCGGCGCGGCCGAGGCCGTTCGTGCTGCCGGACAACGAGTTCTGGTTCGCCGCGGCCCGCGAGCACCGCCTGGTCATCCAGGCCTGCGACGCGTGCGGGCGGCTCCGGCACCCGCCCTCGCCGATCTGCCCGCACTGCCTGTGCCCCGGCTGGCATGAGGTGGCCGCGTCCGGCCGCGGCACCGTGCACAGCTACGTCATCACCCACCATCCGCGAGCCCCGGGATTCACCTACCCGCTCGCGGTCATCCTGGCCGACCTCGAGGAAGGCACCCGCCTGGTGGCGGACTTCGCCGGCGACCCGGGGAGCGTTCAGATCGGCATGCCGGTCGAGGTGGAGTGGGTCCGCCTCGACGAGCAGTTCACGCTGCCGCGGTTCCGCGCGGCCGGGGAGGTCTAGTGGATTTCAACCTGACCGACACCCAGCTCGCCGTGCGCGGGCTCGCCGCGGACGTGTTCGGGCGGCACGCCGGCCCGGCGCGCCTGGCCGAGGTCGAGGCGGAACCCGAACGCTTCGACCGGAAGCTGTGGCAGCAACTGGCCGTGTCCGGGGTGCTCGGGCTCACGGTGCCGGAAGACCATGGCGGCGGGGGCCTTGACCTGTCGGCGTTCGTGCTGGCGCTCATCGAGCAGGGACGCTGGCTGCCGCTGGTGCCGCTGTGGGAGACCGTGATCCTGGGGGCGCTGCCGGTCGCTCGTTTCGGCAGCGAGAAGCAGCAGGCCAGGTGGCTGCCGCCGGTCGCCGACGGCTCGGCCGTGCTGACCGCCGCGCTGGAGCCTGGCGCCTTCGGCGCCGAGCGTCGTTCCGCGCGAGGCGCGGCTGGCACGGCAGCGGCTGGCGGCGGGCCCGCGTGGTCGCTCACCGGGTCCTGCCCGGCCGTGCCGGCCGCGCCCCTCGCCGCCGCCGTGGTGGTGCCAGCGACGCTGGATGACGGCACGCGGGAGCTGTTCCTGGTCGAGACCGGGCAGCCCGGCGTGGCTGTGCAGTCGTTCGAGCGCACCGACCGGGCGCTGGCGGCTGATCTCACGCTGGACGGCGCCACGGCCGAGCCTTTGCCCGGCCCGGCCGGCGTTGACCCGGCCGAGTGGCTGCGGCAGCGGGCCTGGGTCGGCCTGGCCGCGCTCCAGCTCGGCGTGAGCCAGGAGTCGGTGGCGCGGGTAGCCGCCTACACCAGCGAGCGGCAGCAGTTCGGGGTTCCGCTGGCCACGTTCCAGGCGGTCGCCCACCAGGCCGCCAACTGCTACATCGACACCGAGGCCATGGAGGTCACGTTCTGGGACGCGGTGTGGCGGCTGGAGACCGGCCGGCCCGCCGCTGCCGCCGTGCACGTGGCCCGGTGGTGGGCGGCTGACGCGGGTGACCGGGTCGCCCGCGTGGTCCAGCACCTGCACGGCGGGCTCGGCGCCGACGTCACCTACCCCATCCACCGCTACTTCCTGTGGAGCAGCCAGCTCGGCAATACGCTCGGCTCGGCGAGCTGGCATCTCGACCAGATCGGCGAGGAGATCGCTTGAACGCGCAGACGCTGACGATCGGCGAGGTGACGGTGGGGGAGCAGCTGCCCGAGCTGGCGGTGCCGATCACGCGAACGCTGATCGTCGCGGGCGCGCTGGCGACCCGCGACTACGAGGACGTCCATCACGACCCGCAGCGCGCGGTCGAGCGCGGCACGCCCGACGTCTACATGAGCATCAATAACACCAACGGCCTGATCGGCCGGTACGTCACGGACTGGGCCGGGCCGGGCGCCGTGCTGACCCAGCTGGCCACGCGGCTGGGTACCCCGAACTTTCCCGGGGACACGATGACGCTGACCGGCGAGGTGACCGGCAAGACCGCCGACACTGTCCACATCGCGATCACCGGTACCAACAGCCGGGGAACGCACGCCACCAGCGAGGTCACCATCCGGCTCGGTCCAGGGTCAGCGCGATGATGCCGGGATTCCTGTCCGGGAAGGCGGCCATCGCCGGGATCGGCGCAACCGAGTTCTCCAAGAACTCCGGCCGCAGTGAACTGCGGCTGGCGGCCGAGGCCGTGCTGGCCGCGCTCGGCGACGCGGGCCTGGCGCCCGGCGACGTCGACGGCATGTCGACGTTCACGATGGAGACCAACCCGGAGAACATGGTCGCGCGCACGCTCGGCATCCCGGAGCTGAGGTTCTTCAGCCGGATTCCGCACGGCGGCGGCGGCGCCTGTGCCCCGGTTCAGCAGGCGGCGATGGCCGTGGCCACGGGCGTCGCCGACGTGGTGGTCTGCTACCGCGCGTTCAACGAGCGATCGGGTGTGCGCTTCGGGCAGGGGCCGCCGCCCGCCAAGACCGCGGCCACGACCGAGAACGAGTACCGGAGCTGGATCAACCCGTACGGGCTGCTCACCCCGGCGCAGCACGTCGCCATGTTCGCCCGCCGGTACATGCACGCCTACGGCGCGACCAGCGAGGACTATGGGCGCGTGGCGGTAATCACGCGCAAGCACGCCGCGGTGAACCCGCGGGCGTGGTTCTACCGGAAACCGCTGACCCTGGCCGAGCATCAGGCATCGCGCTGGATCGCCGAGCCGCTGCACCTGTATGACTGCTGCCAGGAGACCGACGGCGGCCAGGCGATGGTCGTCGTCAGCGCGGAGCGGGCACGTGACCTGCGGCAGCCGCCAGCGATCATCACCGCGGCCGCTCAGGGCAGCGGCCCCGACCAGTTCTCCATGACCAGCTACTACCGCGACGACCTGACCAGCCTCCCCGAGGCCGCCCTGTGCGCCCGGCAGCTATGGGCGCAGTCGGGGCTGCGCCCCCAAAGCATCGACGCCGCCGTGCTGTACGACCACTTCACCCCGTTCGTGCTCAACCAGCTTGAGGAGTACGGCTTCTGCGGCCGTGGCGAGGCCAAGGACTTCATCGCCGACGGGAACCTTGAGGTCGGCGGGACACTCCCGACGAACACGCACGGCGGCCAGCTCGGCGAGGGCTACCTGCACGGCACCAACGGCATCGCCGAGGGAGTCCGGCTGATCCGCGGCACGTCCACCACCCAGCCGCCCGGCGTGCGCAACGTCCTGGTGACCGCGGGCACCGGCGTGCCGACGAGCGCGCTCATCCTGTCTGGGGGATGAGCGCGTTCGCTCCCGGACCGCGAGCCGTGGTCAGGTCCGGCTGACCAGGAACGCCTGCTGGTTACCGGAGGAGTCCGTATACCCCCCAGCGGCCACGCAGTAGCCCGCCGAGGTGCATGACATCCAGGCGATCTCCGCAAACCCGCCGGTGTTCAGCGCTCCTGAGCCAGGAACCTCGATTGCCTTGCCCCAGGTGCCGTTGTTCTCGCTGACCACGAACGCCTGCTGGTGACTAGAGCTGTCCAGGTATTCCCCGCCGGCTGCGCAGTTGCCTGCCGACTGGCACGACACCGACGCGACGTTGGCGCTCCCGCCGGCGTTCAAGGCAGCCGAGCCGGGCACCTCGATGGCCTTGCCCCACGCGCCGTTCTTCTGGCTGGCCACGAACGCCTGGTAAGGACCTTCGATGCTGGGCGCTTGGTCCCCGCCCGCTGCGCAGTTACCCGCCGACGCGCACGACACCGACGAAGCCCCATTTCGCGAGCTGGCCGCCGTTCCAGGAATCGGGATCGCTTTGCTCCAGGCGCCGTTCTTCTCGCTGACCACCAGTGGCCCGAGGTCCGCGAGGCTATAGCGATCACCGAGGAACCCAGCGGCTGCGCAGTTGCCCGCCGACCCGCACGAGATCTGGGCGAGCGTGACGCCACCCAAGGCCACCGACCCGGGCACCTCGATGGCCTTGCCCCACCAGCCGTTCTTCTGACTGACGACGAAGGCTACGGCAGGATCGGCGCCGTAGGACCCGGCGACCGCGCAGTTGCCAGCGGAAGCGCACGCTACTGAATTGAGACCGACAGGCGCGCCAGCGTCCAGCGCCGCCAGCCCGGGCACCTCGATCGCCGTGCCCCACGTGCCGTTCTTCTCGCTGACCACAAACGCCTGCCCGTAGCCCTTGGTGTTGTAGGTCCCGCCGGCCGAGCAGTTGCCTGCCGAAGCGCACGACACCGAGCTGACGGAGGAACCCCCGGTCGCGCCGCTCAACGCCGCTGCCCCGGGCACCTGCATCGCCTTGCCCCACGTGCCGTTCTTCTCGCTGACCACGAACGCCAGCTGACCGCCGGTGCCGGTGTAGTCCCCGCCGGCCGCGCAGTTGCCCGCCGACCCGCACGACAGCGACGCGAGCTGGGCTTCGTCGCCTGTGTTCAGGGCCGCCAGCCCGGGCACTTCGATCGCCGTGCCCCACGTGCCGTTCTTCTCGCTGACCACGAACGCCTGGGAGTGGCCGGAAGCGTCGGTTGTATAGGTGCCACCGGCCGCGCAGTTACCCGGCGACGAACACGACACCTCGGCCAGCCCACCGCCCAGGCCGGAGCTCAGCCGGGCCAGGCCGGGCACCTCGATTGCCTTGCCCCAGCCGCCAGCCGCGGCGACCGCGCCGACGGCCGGCCCAGCCGTCACCGCCAGCGATGCGGCGCACGACGCCGCCACCGCACCCGCCAAGACCGTCATAACCCAAGGTCGTCTCACTGGTCCCCCTCAGCAAGCAAATGCCGGTGCGCGAACCCGCCCCATCCGGTGCCATTATCAGGACCAAAACACTACTCCGGTAATAGCTCTAATTAACGGCGGAATCGCCATCTTCCGCGCAGTTGCCTTTCTGGTGCCGAGCGTGCCTCAGTGCAGCAGGCGGGACAGTTCAGCGGCGCGCGCGGCGGCGCTGCGCCCGGCCTGCGGTATCTGACGCCGCGGCAGTCGGCCGGCCGGGGCCGCCACGATGAGCGCGCCGATCGGCTCCCCATCGGCGGAGGTCACCGCCGCGGCCACCGTGTTCACGGCCGGGTCGACCTCGCCCACGCTGATCGCGTAGCCGGCCCGGCGAGCCGTTTCCAGTTCCGCGCGAAGCGCTGGCGGCGGCTCCTGCGGCAGCAGCCGGTGCCACCGCTCGGGGCCCAGCGCGGCCAGGATTGCCTTGCCCGATGCGCCGGTGGCCGTGGGGATGACGAGACCGCGGCGGACGGACGTGCGCACGAACTGGCGGCTCTCGACCCCGTCGATCGCCACCACGTCCCGCCCGTCCAGCAGGGCGAGCCACACGGTCTCCCCGGTGTCGTCACGAAGCTGTTCCAGCACCGGACGGGCCCGCATGACCAGTGGTGACCCGGTGACCTGGCGTGCGAGCTGCAGGGGCTTGGTGGTCAGCACCCAGCGCACCGGGATGGCTCCGTCAGCGCGGATCCAGCCACGCTGGTGCAGGCTGACCAGGATGCGCTGGGCGGCGCTCTTGTCAATCTGCATCTCGCGGGCGACCTGGCTGACGCCGATCGGCTGCCGCTCCGCGACCAGGTCAAGGACGGCGAGCGCCCGCTCGACGGTCTGCAGAACCTTGACCCCGGCCACGGCTCTCCCTAGAGTGGGATCAGATAGCAACCTAACTATATCACTATGTAACACGTTCGCGATGTAACACATGCCACCCCCGGGGTGTTACATCGCGAACGTGTGGTGACGGAGCCTGTGGTGACGGGAACGGTGCAATGACGGAGATGCTGTCCGGCCGGCCTGATCTGTTCCTGCCTGACCCCGAGCCCCGAACGGTGCGGTACACGGTGATCTCGGTGGACGATCACCTGGTGGAGCCCCCCGACATGTTCGAGGGCCGCCTGGCGAGCAGGTTCGCGGAACATGCCCCCCGGGTCATCGAGGCCGACGGGAACCAGGTGTGGGAGTTCGAGGGCCAGCGCTACACCCAGGTCGGCATGAACGCTGTCGCGGGCAGGCGGCCGGAGACCTACAGCCTGGAACCGACGCGGTTCGACGAGATGCGGCGCGGCTGCTGGGACATCCACGAGCGGGTCCGGGACATGGACATCGGCGGGATCTGGGCGTCGATGAACTTCCCGTCACAGATCACCGGCTTCTGCGGCCGGGTCTTCTCGACGGCGAAGGATCCCGAGCTCGGGCTCGCCGTGACCAGGGCGTGGAACGACTGGCTGTTCGAGGAGTGGTACTCGCCATACCCGGAGCGGATCATCCCGCTCGGCATCACCTGGCTGGCCGACGCCGAGCTGGGGGCGGCGGAGATCAGGCGCAACGCCGAGCGCGGATTCCGTTCGGTCACGCTGCCGGAGCGGCCGCACCGGCTCGGCCTGCCCTCGCTGTTCAGCGGCTACTGGGACCCGATCATCGCCGCCTGCGCCGAGACCGGGACCGTGATCAGCCTGCACGTCGGATCGTCCGGGGTGAACGAGCACGCGGCCGGGGCGCCGACACTGCAGATCGGGGCGACCCTGTTCGGCCAGCTCTCGCTGCACGCGTGCGTGGAGTGGCTGTGGTCCGCCTACGCGGTCCGGTTCCCGGACCTGAAGGTCGCCATGTCCGAGGGCGGTATCGGCTGGGTCGCCATGCTGCTGGACCGGCTGGACAACATCGTCGACCGCTCGGGCTACGGCAAGGACTGGCCAGGCGACCTGCGCCCGGCCGAGGTCCTGCAGCGCAACTTCTGGTTCTGCACGCTCGACGATCCCTCGACGATCGACACCCGGCACCGCATCGGCGTTGACCACATCATGCTCGAGGTGGACTACCCGCACGGCGACAGCACCTGGCCGGAGACCCAGGACGTCGTGCAGCGCTACTGGGGTCACGTACCCGCCGACGAACTGCGCCTGATGACGCACGCGAACGCCGCCCGGCTGTACCGGCACCCGCTGCCGGACACGTGCCTGCCCTGACCAAGGAGCCACCCGAATGACCGGTGCATTCGTCCCGACCAGCGAGAAGCTGCTGCCCGACCTGAGCCCGCGCGAGGAGGTGGTGCTGCTCGCGCGCACGCTGTTCCGGGAGGGGTACGACGACCATCTGGCCGGTCACATCACCTACCGCCAGGCCGACGGCACGCTGCTGTGCAACCCGTGGTTCCTGACGTGGGAGGAGTTCCGGCCCGAGGACGTCATCCGCATCGACCTCGACGGGCGGGTCCTGGACGGCGACTGGCCGGTGCCACCGGGCATACCGCTCCATCTTGAGCTGCACAAGCTCCGCCACGATGTCACCGTCGCGGTGCACAACCATCCCCGGTGGGGCACGGTGTGGGCCGACCTGCAGCGCGTCCCGCCGTGCTACGACCAGAGTTCCGCGCTCGGCGGCGGGACCGTCGTGGTGGTCGACGAGTACGACCGCCCGGTCAACGACCCGCAGAGCGCGCGGCGCGCGGTCGAGGCCATGGGTGGTGCCGATATCGCGCTCCTGGCCAACCACGGGGTGTTCGTGCTAGCGGGGTCGGTCCGCGCCGCGCACCAGCGGGCCGTGGCCATCGAGCAGCGATGCCGCAACGCCTGGCTGGCCGAGGTCGCCGGTGCCGGGCGGCCGCTGCCGGAGGCAGCCCGCACCTACCTGGGCCGCACGAACGGGGAAGGCTTCATCGGTTTCTGGGAGGCGATGGCCCGGGCCGAGCTGCGCCGGGACCCGGCGCTGCTCGCCCCGTAGCCCACCGGCCGCACCATCTGGCCAGCGTCGCCATCAGGGCTCCGGCGTGTTCCGTGAATGTCGCTTCTTGTCAGTGTTACCAGCCGAATTATCTGATCAAGGATCGATGATCAACGGCAATGCTGGTTGCACTGCTTTTCGTCACGGAGCGTGATGGCGTTGGTCGAGGCGGAGAGGACCGGGCGACAGCAGATCTCCCGCCGACTATGTGCTCTTGCCGAGTGGGCTGGGCTCGACATTCTTGTGCGTCAGCGAGCCGGCTGTAATCGCTATCGCGAGGCCACTGACGCGTAGCGTTCGAGGACCCGGCTCAGGGAATCCGAGGCCCTGGCTGCCCGGCGGGATGACACGGTGATCAGGGTCGGCTGCGTGCTGATGAGGAACGCCCTTCAGCGCCCAGCCGGCAGATTCACGCCTCTCGCGAATGCGATTCAGGATGGGCGCGTCGGCGCGGTACGACGACGTTCATGACCCTGACCCGCCTGCTGCCCGCCGGGCGTGTACGTCCCCGGTACGGCTTGAGCACTGCTGCTAGTTCTTCGGCCACGCGCTGGAACTCTTCCGCTGTCAGCCAGAGGTCGGCGTTGTTGAGGGCGGCATCCCGCCACTCCTCAGGCTCGGCAGGGCCGGCCTCGGTGAATTCGACCCCGATAGCACGGGTCGCGTCGATGTGGGCTGCCCAGACGGCTGCAGCCGCCGATGCTCCCGCGGGCGTCGAGGTGTCCAGGTCGACCACGGTCGGACGTCCGCTCGCTCGCCATGGGCGCTCCCGGCGGTCTGGTCTCGGGGGTGCCGTTTCGGCGAACCCGTACTGTTCCAGGAGCTTCAGGTGGTAAGCCGTCGCACTCGGGCTGAGCCCGGTCAGCTCCGCGCACTGGGTGGCAGTCAGTTCTTCGCCCGCCGCCAGGGCGTCGATGATGGCCAGCCGTGCGGGGTGTGCCAGGGCGCGGATGCTGCGGGGATTCTCGAAGCGATACGGAGCCGTGTCCTCCGGTGATCGCTGCTGATCATGACTCTCGGACATCGACGTCAAAGACTACCGCTTGACGCTGGAGATGTTCAGCAAATACTGTTCAGCATATGCTGAACATCGGCTCTGGCCGGAGAGACCTGCTCATCGCCGTGGCCGGGCGGGGGGTGTCGACGTTCGGCGACGAGGTGGCGCTGGTCGCCCTCACCCTTCGCCTGCAGGCCGATGGCGCCAGGCCCTACGAGGTCGGCTTACTGCTTGCCGCTGGGATCATCCCGTTGCTGTTCCTGTCCCGCCCGGTGGGCCGTCTGGTCGACTCGCACGACTCCCGGCATCTCCTCGTTGGCGCCGGAGTGCTCGAGGTGGCGTGCACGGTTCCTCTGGTGTTCGTGCACTCGGTCGTGGTCATCGTGGTGCTCGTCGCCGTCCTCGGCGCTGCCGCGTCGGTGGCCGCCGCCACCTGGTCGGCGCTCGTCCCACGCATCGCCGGCGAGGACCACGTGGCCGAAGCGGTGTCGGCCCAGCAGTCACTGAACGCCCTTGTCCTGGTGGGCGCGCCGGCGGTCGGCGGTCTGCTTGCCGGGGCGTTCGGCACCGGCCTGCCCCTGGCCGTTGACGCAGCCACGTTCGTTGTGGTCACGGTGGCGGCAGCGCTGGTCGGCACCCGGCGGACACCGGTGGCGCTCGGTCCGGACGGCCGCCCGCTCCGCGCCCGCGGTGGCTTGGAGATCCTGCGCACCGACCCAGTGCTCGCCCCGCTCGTCGTTGGCCTGGTGGTCCTGGTCCTGCTGGTCGGCATGGTCGACGTGGTGCTCGTCTTCCTGATCCGGGCCACGCTTCACGCCGGAGGCGCCTGGTACGGCGTCGCGGAGGCCGCTTGGATAGCCGGCATCGTCGCCGGGTCGCTGGGAGCCGGACGGCTCAGAACCGAGCGCGCCCAGATCTGGGCGACGGTCGCGGGTGCGGGCGTTGCCTGCGCCGCCCTCGTCCCGTTCGCCGTGGTCCCGGCGGTCTGGATGCTCGTGCCGCTGTCTGTTCTCGGCGGGACCGGGAACGGTTACGCGAACGTGTGCGCGTCGACCCTGCTCGTCAGCCGCACGCTCGACGCCGAGCGGGGCCGGGTATCGGCCGCCGTTAACGCTGCTGTCGGGGGTGCCCAGGGTGTCTCGCTGCTGGCCGGCGGGGCGGTCGCCGCCGTGCTCAGTCCTCGGGCGATCTACGCCATGGCCGGTCTGCTCGGCGTGGCAGCCGCGATCGCGATCGGCGTGTTCTTCGCCGCCCAGGCGGCCAGAACCGGCCAACAGGTGCTCTCTCGGTCCGAAGAACCGGTCAGCAGCTGACCTGAGCCGACCCCGCGGCAGGACCCGCCGCGAACCAGGCAGCCGACGAGGGCCATGCCCAGAACAGTCACGCAGAACACTATTGGCGGCCGAGTCGCTTCGGCACGCAGATCGGCTACGTGCGCGCCTCCACCATGGACAGCAGTCACGTTCCGTACACATCGGTGCTCGCGGAGCCCCCATACCGATGCATGCTCAGATAATTGAGCCGCCGGACGTGCAAATAGCGAGGTCGTTAACAGTCCTAATCGAAGCCGTGGAGGTGAAGGGCTTCGGCGGGAGTGGTGTGGTCGCGTCGGCCTTCAGGGACGTGCAGGTAGCCGGCGTCGTCTGGCGGGTGGTCTTGCCGGTGGCGGCGTCCTCCCGCCGGCGGGTGATCTTGACGGCCTGGCGGGCGTGGGGGAAGTCCATGCCGTTGACGTGGGCGGTCTTGAGAGTCCGGGCCTCGATGCGGCCGTGCCCGGTGTCGCGGGTGGAGCTGCCGGCTGGTACCTGCCGCCAGGGCAGGGCCTTGACCCGGGCATGCAGCAGCGGCTGGTTGCGCTTGACGACGGCGATGTAGTGGCCTTTCTTGTCGCCCGCCAGCCAGTCCAGGTTCGCCCGCACTGTATGCAGGGCGTCGAAGGTCACCACGGCACCGGCCAGGTCCATCGGTTCGAGCAGGTCGGTGAGATGGCTGGTCTCGTTGTGCTTGACGTCGACCTCGAGGTGATCGAGCAGCTGCCCGCCGTGTTCGGCGGCGCCGAGGAGATGGACCCGAGTGCCGTCGGCGCGGCGGGCCCCGCTGGAGGTCTTGCCGTCCACGGCCACGGCCCGTAACCGGTCACGGGCCAGCGTTGCTGCCTGCTGCGCGGCGCGCCGGGCGGGATAACCGCGCACGCTGGCCAACGGCGGCCCGCCAGGTCGCTGGCGCAGCCGTGGCCCGAGCAGTGCCCGGGTCAAGGCTCGCGGGTCGAGACGATCCAGGACCACCCGGACTCGCTCTTTCGTTTTTCGCCGTGGTGGCTCGAGGATGCCGCGGGGTACGCTGGCAGCAGAAGGTCGGGAGGCTTTATGGTCTGGCTCAACGGGCCGCGGAGAGGCCGTCTCCGGGGGAAGCAACCCGACCTGATCCGGCAGCGCGGAATCTATCTGCACGATCCTCCCCCCGGCTATCATCCGCCCGCAATGAAGTCGAAGGACCGGCAGCGGCTGCTGCGCGATGACTGGATCCTCATGCGGGTCACCACCGTCGTCCTGGTACTTGTGGCTACCGCGTTCATGGTGATGATTTTCGTGATCATCGCGACGCATATGTAGCCCGGTCTTTTCCCAACGCTGATCCAGCCCCCGAAGGCCCCGGCGCTTTCCAGGCGCCATATTTTCGTTTGAATACGGATCAACTGCCCTCTGCCTCAACTGCCCTCCGCCGCGTTGACCAAGCGCTTGCTATGGACCTACGATGGGGTGCGATCCCGATGTGGAGGACGCACCGTTGGGTTATCGCTACGCTCCCGGCCTGGCCGCCGTTGTCCCGCAGATCCCGCGACGGGATCTCACCGATCTGGCTACGGCCCGGAAGGCGGTGGCCGAGAAAGCCGCGACCGTCTCCGTCGACACGGCCGGGGTCGAGGTCACCGAACACCGGATCCCGGGCGGCGTCAGGGTCCGTCTCTACCGGCCCGGGTCGGCTGCCGCTGCACCGCACGGGGCGATCCTGCACGCCCATGGCGGCGGATTCGTGATGTGCGACCTGGAATCCAGCCACGCCCGCAACACGCAGCTGGCCCGGCAGCTGGGTGTGCCGCTGGTATCGGTGGATTACCGGCTGGCGCCGGAGCACCCCTTTCCGGCTGCTATCGACGACACCTACGCAGCGCTGCAGTGGCTGGCCGCCGAGGCGCCGGCCATGGGCGCGGATCCGACCCGCATTGCCCTGCACGGGATCAGTGCCGGCGCCGGCCTGGTCGCAGGCGTGGCGCTGCTCTCCCGGGATCGCGGCGGCCCCGCGCCGAGCTTCCAGTATCTCGGGATCCCGGTCCTCGACGACCGGCAGAGCACCGGCAGCATCAGGCGGTTCACCGACACTCCCATGTGGGACGCGGCCCAGGCGGCGATCAGCTGGACGGCCTACCTCGGTCCAGGCGTGCCCGGATCACCGGACGTCAGCCCCTATGCGGCCCCGGCGCGGGCCGCCGACCTGTCCGGGCTGCCGCCCGCCTACATAAGCGTCATGGAGTTCGACCCGCTGCGCGACGAGGGCATCGGCTACGCCCAGGCGCTGCTGGCTGCCGGGGTGAGCGTCGAACTGCACCTGTTTCCCGGGACGTTCCACGGCGCCGCGGGTGCCGCCCCGGAAGCCGCGATCGTGCAGAGAGAGCACGCCGAGGAGATCGCCGTCCTGGCGACGGCACTGACCAGCGGAGAAGAACCGTAATCCGGGGAGCAGCGATGAGCACGACCGGAAGCGTGGACGTCGTCGTGGTCGGCGCCGGGGTGGCTGGCCTGTACATGATCCACAAACTGAGATCGGTGAACCTGACCACGCGGTGCTTCGAGGCGGGAACCGATGTCGGCGGCACGTGGTACTGGAACCGCTATCCCGGCGCCCGGTGCGACGTCGAAAGCGTCGACTATTCCTATTCTTTTGACCCGGATCTGGAGCAGGAATGGGATTGGAACGAGCGGTACGCGACCCAGCCTGAGATCCTGCGTTACCTCGGGCACGTGGCCGATCGCTATGACCTGCGGCGCTCCATCACCTTCTCCACCAGGGTCACCTCGGCGGAATTCGACGAACAGGCGGACCAGTGGCTGGTCCGCACCGACTCCGGCGAGGCGTGGTCAGCCCGGTTCTGCGTATTCGCCACCGGGTCGCTGTCCGCGGCAACGGTGCCGGACATCCCGGGTCTCGGCAAGTTCACCGGGCGCTGGTTTCACACGGGCCTGTGGCCGCACGAGGAGGTCGACTTCGCCGGGCGCCGCGTCGGCGTCATCGGAACCGGGTCGTCGGGCATCCAGTCCACCCCGGTCATCGCCCGCCAGGCCGCGCACCTGTACGTGTTCCAGCGCACCCCCAACTTCTCCATCCCGGCGAACAACCGGCCGCACACGCCGGAAAGCCGGGCCGCCTACAAGGCTACCTATGCGGAGCGCCGGCGTAAGTCGCTGGAAAGCGGCGGCGGCTCGCCGCTCGAGCCATACCCGAAGAACACGCTGGAGGTCACCTCGGCCCTGCGGCGAAGCGTTTACGAGAAGCGCTGGGAATTCGGGGGAGTTCAGTTCAGCAAGACCTTTCCGGATCAGCTGAAGGACAAGGCAGCCAACGATGAGGCCGCCGCGTTCTTCACTGAGAAGACCCGGGCGATGATCGATGACCCGGCCATCGCCGACCTGCTCATTCCCACCGATCATCCGATCGGCACCAAGCGGATCTGCACCGATACCGACTATTACCCTACGTTCAATCGCGCAAATGTGACCTTGGTGGACATCAGGTCGGCGCCGATCGAGCGGATCACGCCGGCGGGCATCCGCACCGCGGCCGCCGAATACCAGCTCGACGACCTGGTCTTCGCCACCGGGTTCGACGCGATGACCGGGGCGCTCGCGAAGATCGACATCCGCGGCCGGGACGGGCTGGCCCTGCGTGACGCGTGGTCCGCGGGCCCCAGGACGTACCTGGGCCTGACCGTGGCCGGCTTCCCGAACATGTTCATCGTCACCGGGCCGGGCAGCCCGTCGGTCCTGGCCAACATGATCCTGGCCGCCGAGCATCACGTCGAGTGGATCGCCGATGCGATCATCCACGTGGACGCCAGCGGGCGGACGGCGATCGAGGCCGGTAAGCAGGCCCAGGACCGCTGGGTCGAATACTGCAACGAGCTGGCCGGCCAGACCCTGTTCCCCTCGGCGAATTCCTGGTACCTCGGTGCCAATATCCCCGGTAAGCCCCGGGTCTTCATGCCGTTTATCGGGGGATTCGGGGTGTACCGCAGGATCTGCGCGGAAGTCACCGCCGACGGCTACCGGGGCTTTGTCCTGGCCTAGTTGAAAGGCTATAAAACGGGTCTTCGAAGTTGGCCGGGATCGGGTTACCGTACGTTACCGTTCGTGGCTACTGCTGCCCGGTTGCCCCTGCCGCCCGGTCCACCCGACGGCGGGCGGGTAACGCCGTAGCTCACGCTGCCAACCCGGCCAGCACGTCGCGGGCCTCGTCCATGATCGGCGGCGGCACGTCGGGCAAGGCCAGCACGTGCTGGAGCGCCCTTGTGTAGGCGACGTCGTACGCCTCGGCTTCCGGCACCACGATGTCCGGCACCACGCCGGTCGCTGGCGGCCAGTCCGCCCCGGTGACCGGATTCACCGAGCGGGCGAACGGGATGCCGACGCACACCGCGGCGCTGACCGGGTACACCCGGGTCGGGTGAGCGCCCCCGCCGGTCGTCTCGCCGATGATCTCCGCCCGGCCCAGCGCCTGCAGCGTGCAGCAGAGGTCCTCCCCGGCGGAGAACGTGCGGCGGCCGGTCAGCACGTACACCGGCCGGTCCAGGTAGCGGCTGCCCGGCACGTAGGGCAGCGTCCAGAACTGCCTGGTCTCTCCGGTGCCAGCGCGGACGATGTCGGTGAAGTGCGTGGGCCGCTCGTCGACCAGGTAGCTGCACCAGAACACCACGCCCTCCGGCGACCCGCCGCCGTTGCGGCGCATGTCGATGATCAGCGCGTAGGACCCGGCTACCAGCTCCATGGCCGCGGCGATGGCCGGGCCCGCGTTGGCCGGGACGGGCATCCGGCGCAGATCGAGGTAGCCGACGTTGCCGTCCAGCCGCTCGACCCGGCGGATGCCGAAGTTGTCCCACCGGAACCGCTGCCGCCGGGCCAGCCGCCTGGCCTCGTGATCCACCGGTTCCCCCGGCCGGGGCCCCGGGTTGGGGGTGGGCTGCGGCACGTCACCGAGCATCAGCGCCAGGTGCCGGTCGCCGGTCGCCTCCTGCAGGTGCCCGGTGACCAGCTCGGTGAGGGTGATCTCGTCCAGCCGGTCATACTCGCCCGCCGCCAGCCTGGCCTCGATCGCGGTGGCGGCCTGCTCGGCCAGCTCGGGGAACACGTAGCTGGCCCGCACCAGCGCCAGGGCCCTGGTTACGATCTCCCGCCCCGACAGCTGCCCGGCGGCCAGCGATCCGTCGTCGGGCACGCTGATCCGCGGCGCGCCTGGCTCGCCGAAGGTGAACTCGAGCAGACGCGCGGAGGGCAGCCGCCGCGACAAGTCCCGGCGGAGCTCGCCAACTTCCGCCCGGTGCGTGTCCGTCCAGGCGGCCAGGCCTTGCTCGTCCGCCGCCTCGACGAACACCCGCAGCAGCAGATACCCAGCCCCGATCCCCGGCGCATCGCCGGGCCACAGTAGCACCGCCCGCCGCACCGCCCCCGCCGGGAAGTGTCCCTTCACCTCGCGGTCGACGACCCGGTTGAGCTGTTCGCGCTTGTCCCGCTCCATGGCTCCTCCGTCCCCGTCATCCGTGAACGTCCGCCGCAGCGGATGTCAGGGAAAGGTCACTTGTATGTCAAGGCCGCCTCGCGGGCGGGGGCGGGCGGTGAGGACGGCGCGGTGGGCGTCGGCGATGGCGCAGACGATGGCCATGCCGAGCGCGTGTCCGTCGCCGTGCCGGCCCCGCTGGGTGCCGAGCTGCCGGAACGGCTGGAACAGCTCCTCCACCGCGTCTGGCGGGATGAGCGTGCCGGCGTTGCTTTTGGCCACAATATAGCCCTTACCCTCTACGCAGCTGGGGCGACGGCGGCGGACTGGCCCGCGCGGCGAAGGGAGTCGGCGACGAATCCCGTGGCCTTTAGTTCCTCGACGAGACCGTGCAGAAACCGCGTGGTTTCCGGGGACTTGGTCTTCGCCGTGCCGACCGCTTGCCGGATCTCCATGAACCGCTCGTCGATGAGCCGGAATCCGGAATGCGTGGCGACAAACTCGGTCATCGCTTCCCGGATTCCGGCGGCCGCCTCCAGGTTCTGGGTGAGGAACTCTCCGGTTCCCTCCGCACCGCGTACCACCGTCGCATGTCGCAGCGTGCGGGACAGGAACAGGTCGTAGGCCGAGCCGCGGTTCACGCCGATGCGCACGCCTGGGCTGTCGACGTCGCCCACCGTGGCCAGGCGTGACGGGCCGGGCACGGCGAACACGCCCTCGATCAGCACGTACGGGGCGGTGAAGGCCACCTCGGCCTCGCGCGCGGGCTCGATGGCCAGGAAGCAGATGTCGGCCTGTCCCGTCATCATCGCCTCGAAAGAATCGCGCGCCGCGGTGAAGGAGACGAACTCAGCCTGAACGTTGAGCCGGACAGCGATCTCGCGTGAGATGTCGACCGTCACGCCCGCCGGTTCCGCCGGCGTGCCCTGGGCCAGTACCGGGTTGCCCAGATTGATAGCGGCTCGCAGCACACCGCTGGGCGCCAGATCGGCGACAACGGCGGGTGGTGTGTTCGGCATCGCAACAAAGTACCTATCCCGGCGCCGGCCCAAAGCGCAGGGGTCCAGCCCGTGATGGTGCCTGGTACTCCACGACCTGCGGCTGGAGTACCAGGCACACGGCCGGTATCAGGAGTGCCCGTACTGCCCGTTGACGATCAGAGTGGGCGAGATGAAGGTGAACTCGCCGCCGCCGGGCTGCGGCGAATGGTTGCTGGCGGTGAAGTTGTACCGGGACAACATGGCGGTCTTGGCCGCGGCCTGCACGGCCGGCTTGACCAGCGCGGCGGCGAGGGCGGCCGTCGTGGTCGAATGCGCGTACTTGGCCGCCGCCGCCACCAGCGGGAACGCGTCATAGTTGAAGGCCAGGATGAGCGTGGACTCGATCTTGCCCAGGCTGTTCATGGCCTTGACGGCCTGGTTCACCAGGGTGGCCGACGGCGAGTACACCGTGCTCTGATTGACCTGGATCTTGAGGTTCTTGACCAGCGAGGAACCCTCGTACCCGGTCGGCGGCGGGGTGGAGACCAGGCTGGTGGCCGAGACCGAGTCGTCGCCCAGGATCGGGACGTTCCAGCCGAGCTGCTGCAGGCCCTTGAGCAGGTAGCCCACGGGAGCGCCGTAGCCATCCATGACCAGCACGTCCGGCTTGGTCGCCTGGATCGCCTGCAGCTGCGGGATCATGCTCAGCGCGGTCACGTCGTAGGCCTGGTTCGAGGTGATCTTGAAACCCGCCGCCTGGAACGCGGCGGCGGCATCGGCGCCGAAGACAGACCCGTAGGCGTCGTTGCCGTGGATGATGCCGACCGTCTTGTACCCGTCCTGCTTCATCGTCAGCACGAAGCCCTTGAGGGCGTCCGTCGGGCCGGTTGCCACGTCGAAGTTGTAGGGGAACTTGGCCGGATCAAAGGAGTCGGCGGTGGGGCCCATGTTGAAGGACAGGATGTGGTTCGCGGTCAGGATCGGCAGGGTCGCAGCCGGGATCGTGGACGGGCCGGAGTTCATGTACATGTCGGGCTTGTTTCCCGAATGAATCGCGTTGAGCAGGTTGGTCACCGCGGTCGTCGGGTCGCCGTTGTCGTTCGAGACGGTCACGACCACCTTGCGGCCGTCGATGCCGCCTTCCTCGTTGATCACCTTCGCCCCGGCCTGCGCGGCCAGGACCGAGGTCTCGGCGTTGGCCGCGAGCACGCCGGTCGCGCTCAGCCCGCCGGTCACCATCACGCGGAAAGGCGCGGAACTGTCCCCGCCCCCAGAGCCACCTGAGCTCGAACTGCATGCCGCGGCACCCAGCGCGGCAGCAAGAACCACCGAGATTGCGAGCAATCGACGTCTCATGTCTCTACCTCTTAAGTGATGACCAAGCGCTTGCTTGTGCGGCAACACTAGTGACCACTATGACCCCGGTCAAGGCAATGGAGCCTAGATATGACGCAGCCGTGTCCTGCTTGTTACACGAGCTTGGGGGCCCTGAGCCACCCGCTTAAACTGTCTAGAACAAGCGCTTGGTCTAACAGAGGTAACCATGCATCCCCGGCTGTCCGTGCACACCGTCGGTTTCGGCGAACGGCAAGCGCCGGAGATCCTCCGCTTGCTCGCCGCCGCCGGGATTCACCGCGCTGGGATGACGATGCGCCAGGTCGAGCTCGGCACGGTGCCGGGCACCATGGCGGCGGCCAGGGACGAGGGCGTACAGGTGATCGACGTGGTGCAGCCGGTCGCGTTCGATCTCGAGGATCCCGCGGCCTGGGGCGCGCGGCAGGACCGGCTTCGCGCCTGCGCCGACGCCGCGCGGGGCATCGGGGCCGGGACCGTCTACACAACCACCGGGCCGGCCCCCAGTCTGGCCTGGGACGACGCAGCGGCGAGGTTCGCCGATGCCATAGCACCGGTGGCTGGCTACGCTACGTCGCTCGGAGTACGGCTGGCCGTGGAGAACACGATGAGCCTGCGCGCAGATCTTGGCTTCGTGCACCGGCTGTCGGACACCGTTGACCTGGCCGAGCGGTCAGGCATCGCGGTCGTGGCCGACCTGTACGCGGCCTGGACCGAACGAGACCTCGAGCGCGCTTTGCGGGCGTCGCTGCCGCGCCTCGCTCACGTGCAGATCGCCGATTTCGTCCTCGGAACCCTGGCCACCCCCGACCGCGCGGTCCCGGGTGACGGGGACATACCCATCGGCCGGCAACTGAGCTGGCTTCGGGACGCCGGATACTCCGGAGTGCTCGAGCTAGAGCTGCTCGGGCCCCGCATCGACGCCGAGGGCGTGGTCGCGGCCTGCCGCCGGGGAGTCACCGCCGTCGAGGCGTTGCTCTAGCCAGCTCCTGAGCTCGTTCTTCGCGATTTTCCCGCCGGCCGACTGCGGCATCTGATCCACCACGGACAGATACTCGGGAAAGTACTCCTTGCCTACACCCCGCCCGGCCAGGAAGGCCCGGATGTCATCCAGGCTCAGGTTCTTGCCTGGTTTGCGCACGGTCACCACCACGCAGACCCGCTCGCCGAAGACCGGATCCGGCACGGCTATGGCCGCGACCAGGTCAACGTCCGGGTGGGCGCCGACCTCGGCCTCGACACTGGCCGCGCTGATGTTCTTGCCGCCCCGGATGATCAGGTCCGCCTTGCGGCCCACGATCCGCAC
>Ga0335074_10003691_pt1 | contig 20984 bp, 20 predicted proteins | sample Lox_Sample_23_FD_206715 | JGI IMG/M metagenome (GOLD analysis project Ga0335074, IMG submission 206715) | Soil microbial communities from Loxahatchee National Wildlife Refuge, Florida, United States - Lox_Sample_2.3 | ecosystem: Environmental > Terrestrial > Soil > Wetlands | place: USA... | reverse complement strand
GCACCACCTCGGTGACCAGGTCGGTGCAGGAGATCTTCCGCCGGGAGCAGCTCATCCCGGCCCTGGTCGAGGGCGATTCCTTCCACCGCCACGACCGGGAGGGGATGAAGGCGGCGATCGCCAGCGCCACGGCCGCGGGGAACCAGCACTTCTGCCACTTCACCCCCGAGGCCAACCTGCTGGAAGACCTGGAAGAGCTGTTCCGCAGCTACGGGGAGGCCGGCACCGGCCGGTTCCGCCGGTACCTGCACGACGAGGAGGAGGCAGAACGTCACGGCCAGCGGCCGGGCACGTTCACCGGCTGGGAGGAGATCCCCGCGGCCACCGACCTGCTGTACTACGAGGGCCTGCACGGCGCCGTGGTCACCGACAAGGTGAACGTGGCCCAGCACGCCGACCTGCTGATCGGCGTGGTGCCGATCATCAACCTGGAGTGGATCCAGAAGGCTCAGCGTGACAAGAGCCAGCGCGGGTACACCACCGAGGAGATCACGGACACGATCCTGCGGCGGATGCCCGACTACGTGAATTACATCTGCCCGCAGTTCTCCCGCACCCACGTCAACTTCCAGCGGGTGCCCACCGTCGACACCTCCAACCCGTTCATCGCCCGGTTCATCCCCACCGCGGACGAGAGCTTCGTGGTCATCCGCTTCGCCGATCCCCATGGCATCGACTTCCCCTACCTGCTGTCGATGCTGCACGACTCATTCATGTCCCGGCCGAACAGCATCGTGGTGCCGGGCGGCAAGATGGAACTGGCCATGCAGTTGATCTTTACTCCGATGATCTTGCGACTGATGGACAAGCGCAGGCGGGCCGCGAGCGCGTGACGCCTATCAAATCTGGGGATGTGAAGGTCCCGGTGAACCAGCGAAGCTGCTGACTGCGGCCGATCAGCTGGAGCCGGAAGGACGACGTGAGATGACGGGGACAGCAGGTGATGCCGGAGCCGCCCGCGCACGGGTTGCGCTGGTGACCGGGGGGACCGGCGGAATGGGGCGCGTCATCGCCGCCAGGCTGGCCGCCGACGGCTTTGACGTGGCCGTGGCTCATACCGGGGAGATTGATCTCGCCGGCGCGGCGGTCAGCGAGATCAAGGAACAGGGGCGGAACGGGGCGGCGTTCGCGGCCGACATCGCCGACGAGCAGGAGGTAGCTGCCCTGTTCGATGCCGCGCAGGACCGGTTCGGCCGCCTTGATGGTCTACGCCAACGGCGGATTCGTCTGACCGCGTCAGAGTCACCGATCGTGATGTCGCGGGTAGCGGCCAGCATTCGTAGAACCCCGGCGCCGATATCGGTGAACGGCACATACACCCCGGCGAGGGTGAGCGCTTCCGAGTAGGTGATCAGGTTCGCGAACCATAGCCGAAGGGCGGCCGGGTCGCCGAACATACGGTCCAGCGTGGGATGGAGCGTATCCAGGTCAAGCAGGGTCTCGTTGACGTCGAAGACAATGATCGGTCGTCGCCGCATCTCACGCCTTCCGGTTCGCGACAGGTGCCTGGCGGGAGCCTTCGGCCGTCCGATGTCACCGGACGGCCTGGCGGTGGAAACCCCCGCGAGACCGGGCTGTCATGGCTTATCGAGCCCCTTCGTACCGAGTGCGAGCAGCGTCGCTGCTGCCATGGCTACTATTCCGGCTGGCGGCTAGGGCTGGCATCGTCAAAGTGGCTGGGATCCTCGGAGCCACCGAGCATCCAACCCAGCTCTGGGTCATGCACTGGCCCGGAACCTGCTCACGGATCTGGAAGACGCCGGGACACGAGCAAAGTTCGTCCTGCAGGCCGGAGCAGCGTCAGGAAGGCGGAAGATCTCGCGTGGGTGATGAGACCCGGAACACTCGAAGCTGAAGCGCGAGGGCGGAGTAGTAGCCCACTAGGGTAAGGATCTCGAACAGGCCGGCCTCGCCTAGCTCGGTCACCGCCGCATCGTACTCGGCGTCATCGAGATCACTCTCAGACACGAGCACCGCAGTTGTGCGCGCGACGACCGCTTCGCGGCCGACGAAGACGGCATGATCTCCGGTTCGCAAAGCTGCGAGCTCGTCGTCGTCTAGCCCGGACGCCCGGCCGACCGCCTCGTGGGCGTAGCGTTCAAAATCGGACCGCCAGTGCGCAGCCACGACGAGAATCGCGATCTCACGGCAGCGGTTGTCTAGCCCAGTCTCGTACCGGACCGACGATCCGAGCGCCTGCAGCGCCAATCCCAGCCGCGGCTGCAAGAGGAAAGCATTGAAAGGGCCTTCAAGCCGCCCCTCGTCATCCACGAGCCGAAACAGCTCGCGGCCCTGGGCCCGGCGGCCGCCGGTTATCGCGTCGTAGAGGGAGCGCTGCTCTTTGTCGAGCGCGGCCGGCGGCAATTTCCGAATGCGCGCGCCAGAGTTCATCGCTGGCCGACGTTGGTATCAGAGAGCAGCGCGGATATCTGTGTGCAGCTGGCCTGAACGGCCGGTCTGAGCTCGAGAATGATCCGTTGTGTCGACCAGTCGTGCGCCTGTACGGCAAGATTGGCGCCTGCGATCACCCGTCCGTCCGGGCCGGTGATGGGTGCCGCGACTGAGCGCAAACCGTAGGCCAGCTCCTCGTCTTGTATCGCCCAGCCCTGGTCGCGGATAGTGCCGAGTTCTTCACGCAGTTCATCGAGCGATGCCTTCGCGTTCGGTCCCGAGTTCGCGGAGAACGATGCCGGGGTAATACGTGTCTCCAGGTCAGCCTCGTCGAGATAGGAGAGCAGCAGCTTTCCGATGGAAGTATGAACGGCGGGAAGTGTGGAGCCTACCTGGATGTTCGCTGTCACCAGATCGGCATTGCGGAGGCGGACCAGGTACAGCAGCCGGTCGCCTGATAGCACGGCCATGTTGGCGGTCTCACCCGTACACCGACTGAGCTCTGTGAGCTTCGGAGTCGCAATTTCCACAAAGTCCAAGCTGCGTAGCGCGGCGGTGCCGAGCGTCAGCGTCCGGACCCCGGGCCGGTAAACGCCGCTGGGCAAGTGATCGAGATAGCCCTCGGACATCAGCGTCATCACCACCCGGTACACGGTCGGCATCGGGAGGCCGGAAACCGTGGAGAGATCACTGACCCGCCAGGACGGCCGTTGCTCATCGAACATTGACAGGATGCGCAACCCCTTGGCTAGGGCTTCAATCCGGTATCCAGGGTGCTCGGACGCGCCTAGAGGGCTGGCTGCGCTGTTCTCGAGAGCGGGTTCCCAGCGAGGAAGCGCCGAGGATGCAGGGCTGGCATTCCGACGGGGCACTGACGGCCTTCCCTCTTGGTCGATGCGGACTGCCATCAGCGCAGGGCCCAGGACAAGGCAGCCTGGACAGGCGCTCAGCAAGCCCGTACGGTGTTCCGAAAGTGACTTTCATAGTACGAGAGCTTCTTACTGAAGGTAGCCCCCTATGCGAGACTGGCTCGCGCTTCGCCGAAGGCCCGCCATCGTGTTTGGCGCCGGCGGCCTGGGCGGAGCGAGCGCGCTAAGCCTGGCCGCGCAGGGTGCCAGTGTCGCGCTCATTGATGCCAGCCAGGAGAATCTCGATGCCATCGCGCAGAAAGCTAAGGACGCTGGCACCGAGGTCATACCACTGACCGCCGATCTGCGGACCGCGGGGCGATGCCGCGCCGCCGTCCAACAAGCCGTCGAACTGGTTGGGAGACCGCAGGTTTTCCTCCATGCCATCGGACGCAACGTTCGCAAGCCCGTCCTGGAACTGGATGACAGCGACTGGCAGGACACCTTGGCTCTCAACCTGTCGTCTGCATGGTGGCTGGGTCAGGCAGTCGGGCGGCTGATGGTCGAAGAACAGTACGGCCGCATGGTCTTCGTGTCCTCGGTTTCCGGCCTGCTCGCTCATCCGCATCACGCCCCTTACGCAGCAACCAAGGGCGGGATGAACCAGATGCTGCGGGTGATGGCCCGCGAGTGGGCTCCCTTCGGTGTGACCGTCAATGCTGTGGCGCCCGGATATATCGAAACCGACCTGACCAAGGCCTACCTCGACAAGGACGGCCATCGGGCGAACCTGGAATCTCTGGTACCCGCAAATCGGCTGGGCCGTCCGGAAGAGGTGGCCGACGCCGTCACCTTCCTCGCGTCCGACCGGGCCCGTTTTATCACTGGTCAGGTTCTGTACATCGACGGAGGCCGCGCCCTCGTCTGACCGCTACCGCACCCCGTCGAAGTGAATGGTGAACGGCGGAGCTATTTCCACCCAGGATCTGTGAACACAGACGTTCGGCTCGGCGGCACGTATCGGCCGCAGATCAGTGCGCGTGGCTTTCTCGGGGGTTGCCGGTGACTCCGAGCCGCTCCCGCAGTTCGGGCGCCGTGGCGCCATACGTTGCCCGAATCCTCGCACCAGCGGATCCGAGGTCGAAGACGCCGAAGTCGGTATAGGCACGGCTGACGCAGCCGACTCCGGTGAGCGGATACGTGCACGTCGGCACGAGCTTGGGCGCGCCGGACTTCGTGAAAAGCGTCATCATCACGTAGACGTGCTTGGCGCCGATCGCGAGGTCCATCGCACCACCGACGGCCGGAATGTCGCCGGGTCTGCCGGTGTGCCAGTTGGCGAGGTCGCCGTTGAACGCGACCTGGTAGGCGCCCAGCACGCACACATCCAGGTGGCCACCGCGCATCATGGCGAAGGAGTCCGCGTGGTGGAAGTACGCCGCCCCTGGCAGCTCCGTGACCGGAACCTTGCCGGCGTTGGTCAAATCGGCATCGGCGGCGTCACCCGCGGCCCTGGGTCCCATGCCGAGCATGCCATTCTCGGTATGCAGGACCACACCGAGGTTGTCGGGCAAATGGTCTGCGATCTTGGTGGGATGGCCGATGCCGAGGTTGACGAAGGACCCGGCCGGGATGTCTTGGGCTATGACCGCAGCCAGCTCGTCCATGCTCAGCGGCTCGCGGCCCGGGTTCTCGGTGATCATCGCGCCCCCTGGACGGTGTAGCGCCGGGCTTTGACCTCGACGATCCTGTCGACATAGATGCTGGGGGTGACGACGGACTCCGGGTCGAGGTCACCGAGGCCGACGACCTCGTTGACCTGCACGATCGTGGTCGTCGCGGCGGTCGCCATTACCGGTCCGAAGTTGCGGGCGGTCTTCCGGTAGACGAGATTCCCCATCGGATCGGCCTTCCGCGCGGAGATCAGCGCATAATCGCCCTTAATTGGAAACTCGAGGAGATAGTCGCGCCCGCCGATCCTGCGAAGTTCCTTGCCGTCGGCCAGCGGCGTGCCGACTGCCGTCGGGCTGTAGAAGCCGCCAATGCCGGCGCCCGCGGCGCGCATCCGCTCGGCGAGGTTGCCCTGTGGCACAACCTCGAGTTCGAGCTTGCCGGCAAGGTATAGCTCGTCGAAAACGTAAGAGTCCGCTTGACGGGGAAAGGAGCAGATCACCTTGCGGACGCGTCCGGCCTTGAGCAGCGCTGCCAGGCCGACCTCGCCGTTGCCCGCGTTATTGGCGACGACGGTGAGATCCTTGGCGCCTTGCCGAATCAGCGCATCGATCAGGTCGAACGGCATACCCGCCAGGCCGAAACCGCCGACGAGGACGGTCGAGCTGTCCTCGATGCCGGCGACAGCCTCGTCCGTGCCCTGGAAGACGGTTGCCTTCGTCATCAAGCCACCGCCGGGACATCTTTGGGCATACCTGACACGGACTCATGTTAGTGTCGACACTAAATCGAGTCAAGCCATGTTCCGCAAGTTAAGAATTTCCGCGTGAGCTGGATAGTTCTGCCGCTCGGAATCGAAGAGTAGGCTGAACTGTCGACAATAGTGGCTGAGTCAGATCTTTGGCGGTCGCATGACCCTGATAGGACTCTCATCCCTCCACGCGACGATATCCTCGACGATGTCGCCGAAGAATCGCCGGTAGCTGCTCTCGCTAACGAACCCGATGTGTGGCGTGAGCACGGTGTTGGGCAACGTGGTGAGAGCGTGATTCGTCGGTAGCGGCTCCACTTCGTAGACGTCGAGCGCCGCTCCGGCAATCCGGCCATGCGAGAGCGCCTCGACGAGTGCGGCCTCATCCACGACCGGGCCACGCGAGGTGTTGACGAGGTATGCCGTTGATCGCATCAACGCCAGATCTTCGGCTCCCACGAGGCCGCGGGTCTGGTCGTTCAGCGGGACATGGAGCGTGACCACGTCACTGGTGGCGAACAGATCCGGTTTGTCGACACGGACCGCGCCGACCTCCGCCGCTCGCTGCGCGGTCAAGTGCGGGCTCCAGGCAATCACGTCCATGCCGAACGCTTCGCCGAGGGTCGCGACCTGCCTGCCAACCCGCCCGACGCCAACAACGCCGAGCCGACGTCCGTAAAGGTCCATCCCGAGCGATGTCTGCCACTGACCCGCACGCAGTGCCCGGTCCTCGCGGACGACTCCACGCGTGACCGCCATGATGAGCGCCCAGGTGAGTTCTGCCGTCGGCTTCAGTGTTCCACCCGTCCCGCAGACTGTGATGCCGAGCTCATTAGCAGCGGCGATATCGATCGCGGCGTTGGCCATACCGCTGGTCACGATCAGCCCCAGTGCCGGTAGTTCCTGCAGGAGTGACCGCCGAAACGGTGTCCGCTCGCGCATCAGGACGACTACGTCGAACCCTTGCAGGGCCCGGGCCAAGTCGGCTTCCTCGTTGATGTGCATGCGGTGAGTGACCACGTCGCCGTGCTGCTGGACCGCGGTCCAGTCTGCGCTCGTAAGAGCGGCACCTTGATAGTCGTCAAGGATCGCTACCCGTGACATCAGCAGCCCCGATCTATTGAGTGTCGACAGCTTAGCCTGCCAAATTCGAGAGGGAGGCTGGCATGGAGTGGTTTCGTGGCATAGTGTCGACACACTGCGACAAACATTCGGGAGTCCGTCGTGAAACGTTCGTTGGCTGCCGCCGTCGCTTCGTTCGCTGCGTTGCAACCTGCAGCTGAGGCGGCCGAAGCCGCCGGTATCGACCGGGTGTGGGCCACCGAGCTGCGTGCCAGAGACGTCATGATCCGGGCTCTTTACATGGCGGCTGCGACGTCGCGATTGCAGGTGGGGACGGGCATCGCCTACGCGTTCACTCGTCACCCGCTGGCAATGGCAGCCGCCGCTGTCGAAGGTCAAGCCGCCAGCGGTGGAAGATTCACCATCGGAATAGGGGCTGGCACGCCACACACGCGGGGCGAGTTCGGCTTGAGTTTCGATCATCCCGCTGCGCGGCTCGCCGAGTACGCCGAGATCATGCGAAGGGCGGTGGACACCGAGGACGGTCTCGATTTCCACGGCAGGTTCTACGACATCACGATGCCGGGCTTCCGGTTCGGTCATCCACGCGAGCTGCTCGATTCCGTGTGCATCTACGGGGCTGCACTTAACCCGCTCACCGTCACGACGCTGTCGCGGATCTGTGACGGTCTCGCGCTCCACCCGTTCGGTCACTGGCAGGGCTATCTCGCAGACATCGCCCTTCCCAGCCTGAAACGCGGAGCAGCCGACAACCCGCGCGGCGCGCCGGCACTCGCGACATGGATCATCGCATGCGCGCTGCCCGATGCGGGGCGCGCCCGCCGGCTCGCTCGTGCACAGATCGCGCTGTACGCCGCTCAGCCCGGGTTCGCTTCGTTCTTCGAGACAACACCATGGGCCACGACCGCCGAGCGAATCCGCAACCGAGCCCATCTGGGCAGCGGACCGACCGACTGGGCTGGCCTGGGTGAAGAACTTGTGACCGACGACCTCTTGGACGGTGTGGCTATCGCCGGCTCGGCCGACGAGGTGGCGGACCGGGTGATGGAGAAGGAAAGGGAACTCGAGGATCTGGGGGTCGACGAGTTGACGTTGCAGATTCCCGGCGTCGCTCTGCCGGTGTCGGAAACGCAAGAGATACTGTCATCGCTCGTGTCTGCCGTGAGCCGCTGACCGCCTTCACCGCCGCGCTGATCTACGCGAAGGTCCAGCCACCGTCGACAGTCAGCACTTGTCCCGTCACGAACCGACCGTCCGGGCTGACTAGGAAGAGCACCGCCCCGCTGATGTCGGCGGGCGTCGACGCTCGCGGCAGGCACTGCTCGCCGATGGCGCGGGCGCTCATCGCCTCGAGTTCTGAGGCTCGCCGATGGAGCTGCAGGCCCTCATGAAGCGTCAGTCCGGGCGCTACTGCGTTGACGGTGATATTCCATGGCCCCCATTCGCGGGCCAGCGCTCGAGTAAGACCGATGACGCCGGCCTTAGCCGCGATGTACGATGCGGCGACGTCGCCTGGCGGTCGGAACACCGTGTTCGACGCTGTGTTCACGATGCGGCCTCCGCCGCGTTCTCGCATGTATGCCGAGACGGCCCGGCACATCCGCCAGGTGGCGGTGAGGTTCAGATCGACTGTTTTCCGCCAACCCTCTTCGTCGTCGACGCCATCGCCGGACCGTACAGTGCCACCGGCGTTGTTGACCAGGATGTCGATCCCGCCGAATCCGTCAAGGGCTCGCGTGACCACCTCGTCGACGTCATCACGCTGGGTAACGTCGGCGGTGACGGCGATGGCCCGCGGCAGCTGTTCAGCTGCGCGTTCGAGTTCCGTTCGACGGACGTCGACCAGCACCACCGCCGCCCCGGCTTGACTCAGCGTCCGAGCATGCTCGCGCCCAAGGCCTCGTGCCGCCCCGGTGACGACGGCCACCTGGTTCACCAGTGGTCGAGTCACGGCTGGTCGCCGGGCTCATCCGTCGGCAGGAGGCCGGAATCGAGCAGCTCGATCAGGCTGCCGAAGGGGTCGGCAATGAATGCAGCGAATGGCTCGCTTCCAAAGTCATTCCCCGTGACGGGCTGCATCGGCTCGCCTCGGCGACGCTGGACCGCCACGACGCGGACGCCCCGATCCGCAATCCGACGCAGGTGGTCTCCCAGCCCGCGCACCGCGAACCCGATGTGCTTGGTGCCGCCTTCCGCAAGATCAGAGTGCGGCTCCTGTCGTTGGGCTGGCACGTCACCCCCGGTTCCGGGCTGCCAGAGCTCCAGCCGGAGGCCTTCGCCGCTCACGAACACGCCGCGGGCCGGTATCTCCGGAATGTCAAAGCTCCGTTCCACGGTCAAACCGAACAAATCGCTGTACCAGCTGATCGCGATCAACAGATCGGGGACGGCGACGCTCACGTGGTGCAGGTGATAGTCATTCATGACAGCAAGTGTCGCCTCCCGTCGTGCAGGTGTCGACACCGTAACGGTTTCGGCTGACCTAGAGTTAATGAAACGGAAAACTAGACACGCGACTGTCGACACATTAGGGTTCCGGTCATGCACGTACATCAGGTGCCGGTCACCCGTCCAAGGGACCCAGTTCGGCGGTGACCGCGGCCGAGGACAGCGAAGGGATAGGCGCGATGGGGCGGAGGAGCACAACCACGGCTCGGCAAAGAATTTGCAAAGCCATCATGGCGACGGCAGCCGTGGCGTGTCTGGCCCTGGTGGCGGCATGCTCGAGCGGGTCGGCGTCCGGGTCGTCATCGAACGGGCCGTCGGACTCGAGTTCCAGCGCCGCCCTCGCTCCGTTCAAGGCGGCACTGCAAGTCGGGTACAAGGGCACATCTGTGGCGCCGCCGACATCCTCACCGGCCCCCAAGAAGGGTGTGACCGCCTGGATCATCTCCTGTGGTCAGTCCGCGCCCGGTTGCTCGGACGTCGTCGCCGGAGCGGTCGCCGCGGGGCAGGTTCTGGGATGGAAAACCAAGGTATACGACGGCCAGTTCGGTGCAGGTGGCGCCTATGACACCGGGATCCGTCAGGCGATCGCCGCGCATGCCTCGGTGATCATTCCGATCGGCATCGACTGCAACGTCGCCAAGACGGCGTACCAAGCTGCCAAGGCCGCGAATATTCCGATCGTCTCGATTAACTCCTACGACTGCAACGATCCCGCACTCAAAGACGGTCCGCCCCTCTTCAGTGGTCAGCTCGAGTACAACAAGGGGCACCAAACGACCAGTGAAGAGATGAACTACCTCGGGCAGCTGCAGGCGGACTGGCTGGTCGTCCACAGCAACGGCAAAGCCAAGATCATTGAGTTCACTCTTTCGGCGGTAACAGGTCTGGCGAAAGAGCAACAGGGCTTCAACGCTGAGATCGCCAAGTGCTCCGGCTGCACCGTGCTCACCAAGGTGGCTGTCGCGCCGCCGGACGAATCTAACGGGGTAGCCGGCCAGACCTTCAGCTCGCTGCTCACCAAGTACCCGCAGGCGACCGCCGTGTGGACACCGGACGACTCGCTGATCGACGCCGCGCAGATACCTCAAGCGATTGCGTCAGCGGGGCGGCTGCAGAGCCTGCTTGTCCTGGGTGTCCAGGGCTTTGCGCAGAACCTGGCGCTTATCCGCGACAACAAGGGCCAGAGCGTGGCGGTGGCTTACGACCCCGCCCGACTTGGCTGGGGCGGCATGGACGAGGCCAATCGCATCCTGAACGGGATGCCGTCTGTGCCCGAGGGCAACGGCCTTCAGGTGATCGACGCGACCCACAACATGCCTCCCGCGGGGCAGAACTGGAAAGATCCGATCAACTACGAGGCCGCGTACAAGAAGGCGTGGGGACAGGGCTAGCAGTTTTGTCCCCGGCACTGAACCGCATGAGACTTGGGGTAACAGGCGCTCGGACGTCCGAGGAGAAAGCATGACCCAAGCTCGAACGTCCGAGGCCGCCCTGAGCGTGCGGCACCTGTCGAAGAATTTCGCTGCTGTACGCGCTCTGCGTGACGCTGACCTTGCCGTCAACCGCGGCGAGCTCCATGCCCTTGCCGGCGGCAACGGCTCCGGCAAGTCAACGATGGTGAAGATCCTTGCCGGCGTCGAGCACGGCGAACCCGGCGGCGAGATTGAGGTCAACGGTGAGGTCATGGCCGCCGAGCACATGACGGCCTCGCACAGCCGCCGACTCGGGCTGCACTTCGTGCACCAGGATCCGGGCTTGTTCCTGCACCTGTCGGTGGCCGACAACCTAGCCCTCGGACAGCATTACGAGACCGATGTCACCGGCCGGATACGCCGGTCGGCGATGCACCGGCGCGCCCGCGACGTGCTCGAACGGTTCGAGATCGACGCTCGTCCCGAACAGCTCGTGGGCGAACTTTCGGCCGGGCGCCGCAGCATGATCGCCATCGCCCGGGCGCTGCAGGACACCAAGCCTGAGGCGGGACGGCACGACGTGCTCGTCCTCGACGAGGCGACAGCGGCACTGCCTGAACGGGAGGCCGAGCAGCTTCTCGCCCAGATGAGACGTTTCGCCAGGAGCGGGCAGACCGTGATCTATGTGACGCACCGCCTCGACGAGATCGTGGGCGTTGCCGATCACGTCACGGTTCTGCGCGACGGGCAGACGATCGCAAGCCGCAGCGGAGACGGCCTCACCGAGTCTGATCTCATCGCGCTCATCACCGGCCGTCCCGTCGCTGATGTTTTCCCCCAGATGCCCGAACCGAGCGTAAACGAGATGTTGCTGTCCGTTCGGGACCTGCGCGGAGGTCGGCTACAGGGCGTAAACCTCGATCTGGCTGAGGGTGAAGTGCTGGGAGTCGCGGGGCTGCTCGGTTCCGGGCGCACCTCGTTGCTGCGCGCCCTGTTCGGTGACCTGTCAATTACCTCCGGCACGATCCGGTACCGGGGGAAGAACGTCCTTATTGGCTCGCCGACCGTAGCCGCCAAGCACGGCATTGCGTACGTGGCCGAAGACCGCAACGGTGACAGTGCGTTCCCGGACCTGTCTATCCGGGAGAACCTGCTCGTCGGGTCGGTCCCCCGTTACTTCAAGCGGATGCACATGTCGGCAAAGCAGGAACGCACTGACGCCGACAAGTTGATCACCCTCTTCGGAATCAAAGCCGACGATGCCACCCTTCCCCTCTCCTCGCTATCCGGCGGCAACCAGCAGAAGGTGGTTCTTGCCCGGTGGCTGAAGGACCGCCCCGACTTGCTGTTGCTCGATGAACCCACGCAAGGGGTGGACGTCGGCGCGCGCGCTGATATCTACGCCATGATCCGCGACGCCGTGGCGCAAGGAGCGTCGGTACTGCTCGTCGCAGCGGACCATGAAGAACTTGCGCGGGTGTCGGATCGGGTGATCGTGATGCGGCGCGGGCGCGTCGTCGCCGAGATCAACAGGCCCGACATTACTGCCGATCGTCTCACCGAGCTGACGCTTGTGGGAGAGGAACAAAAGCGATGAGTTCTCAGGTTGCGTCCGGGCCGGATCCCCACGCCGCGCCTATCGAGCCCGACCTCGCGGTTCCCGACGCCGTGCACCCGTCGCGGCTGTTCGATCTGGGCGAGCGGTACGGGCTCGTCGTGCTCTTCATCCTTGTCTTTGTCTTCTTCACCTTCTGGGGCAAGACGAGTGCGCTGTTCTTTACTCACGCGAATATCATCGCCACCGTCGGCAGCCAGATGATTGTGCTGCTGATCGCCGCTGCCGCCATGCTTCCGCTGACGGCGCGGCAGTTCGACCTTTCCCCGGGCGCTGTCGCGGGCGCTTCATCTATCGTGTGCGCGGCGACCATGGCGAACTTTCACGGGCCGCCGTTCCTCGCGATAATCCTTGGAGTGGCGACTGGGGTGCTTCTCGGCGCTTTTAACGGAATCCTTATCGCCCGCTACAAGCTCAGTGCGGTTATCACCACGTTGGCGATGAGCACCGCCCTGACTGGCGTCATGGAGTGGTACACCGGTGGGGGAACCATCACGAACAACATCTCCAGCGGCTTGACCAGTTTCGGGTCATTGAACTGGCTCGGTATCCCGCGGCTGCTGTACCTAGTGTTCCCTGTCATGGTCGTGCTGTGGTTCCTGCTGGAGTGGACGCCGTTCGGCCGCTACGTCCAGGCGATCAGCTCGAACGAGCGAGCCGCGCGGCTGGTCGGCTTGCATGTCGACCGTGTTACTGCCAGCACCTTCATCCTGGGCGGCTTCCTCGCTGGCCTCGCGGGGGTGTTGATCGTGGCGCGAGTAGGGGACGGAGATGCGACAACCGGCCCCAGCTACCTGTTCCCGGCGCTGGCCGCGGTGTTCCTCGGAGCGACGACGATCAGGCCCGGTCGGCCGAATACTCTCGGTACCGTGATCGGCGTCTTCTTCGTCGCTGAGAGCGTGAGCGGTCTCAGCCTGGCTGGCGCCAGTTCGTGGATCTCCGACCTATTCAACGGCATCGTGCTGTTCGCGGCCGCCGGGCTTTCCACATACTTCGCGCGTCAGCGCGGCGGAGCGAGGATCTTCTGACCGTGACGGCCACGAGCCCCAACCGACGTGTCGATCTCGTCGTTCTCGGCGGCGGGGCCGCCGGCTTGAGCACCGCCATCGAAGCGGCGGACGCAGGCGCCTCGGTTCTCCTCGCCGAAAAGACGGCTGAGCTCGGCGGCAACTGCAGGTACTCCGGAGGGAACCTGTTGAGCCTGCAGGGGCCCGCGGCCCTTCGGCACCTGCAGACGCTGTGCTTCGGAACCACCGACGACACGGTGCTGCGGAGCTACCTCCAGGGCCTGCATCAGCTGCCAGACTGGCTGATCTCGCTCGGTGGCTCACTCCATCACGTACCGCACACTGGTGAAGGTGGCCGGTTGTCCGAGTGCTGGCCATACTTTCCCGGCGCGGAGGGAGTCCGCTATTACCGCGTCGACGGAACGCCCGGAGAGTCCGCCGGTCAGGCGCTGTGGCATCTGCTGGAGGGTGCTGTTCGTGACCGGACGGTGGATGTGCGGCTCAGCACCCGAGGTGTGCGGCTGCTGCAAGGCCCCGACGGGTCTGTCGAAGGAGTCGAACTCGAGTCCTCGCACGGCCGTTTTTCGGCCGAAGCCGGAAGCGGAGTCGTCCTCGCCGTCGGGGGGATCGAGAACGACCGCCCTTCCTGCGACGCCTACCTTCCCCTGGCCTCCGTAGTCCCGATCAGCCATCTCGGCAATACAGGCGATGGTCTGCGCATGGCGATCGCCGTTGGCGCAGCGTTGTGGCACATGAGCAACTTCTACGGGTGGCTGGCCTTCAAGGCCGAGGAGTACTCCGCGGCATTCAGCCTGTCGCCAGCCGCGCCGTCTTATCTGCTTGTTGACGCCGCCGGCCGACGCTTTTGTGACGAGACCGGCAGCGAGGTCCACGACCGGATCCGCCCGCTGCTGAGCATCCGCCCGGATCGGCCGAACTACCCGTGCCTCCCGGCATACTTGGTGTTCGACGAAGCCGTCCTCGATGCTGGCCCCCTCTCCCGCGGTTCGACGCCGAACTCCTACCGGTGGAGTCCTGATAACCGGGCGGAGATTCACCGCGGTTGGATTTCGCAGGGTGCCTGCTTGGACGGGCTCTGCGACAAAATAACGTGCGATGCTGAGGTTCTCGCCGCGACCCTGGATCGGTTCAATACGGCTGCAGATGCGGGACACGATGACGACTTCAGACGCCTCCCCAAGACGATGGCGCCGCTGGATACCTCACGGCTGTACGCCGTGCCCCTGAACCCCGCAGTGTCTACGACCTGCGGCGGCCCGCGACACGACGACAGCGGGCGCGTCCTCAACTACGACGGCCGGCCCATCGAGGGGCTGTTTGCGGCCGGCGGTACGAGCGCAATTTGGGGCTATCTCACCCAACACGGAGGGGGGCTGACCGACGCGATGGTCTTCGGCCGCGCAGCGGCGCAGGCAGCCCTAACAGGCACTGGGAGCGCGGCTAGGCTTTCTCGAGTTGCTGGTCGACCATGACCGCCGTGTCACCCCAGCCGACTCGTCGCCGAGCGGTGTTTCAGTATGCGGAGGTCTGCAGCGACATCAGGTAAAACAGGAGGACGCATGGCTGTGCAAGATGATAGCGCTGAGGGCGAACCCAGCCGCTCGGCCGAGCTGACGCGACTGCTGAAGCTAACCGAACGCAGGGAACCAGCGGTGGTCCAAGTCACCACGTGGGTCGGGCTGGGCATCATCGAGGGGCGGCTGCAGCCCGGTGAGGACCTCAACAGCGTGGATCTCGCCCGGCGCTTCGGCAGTAGTCGCACGCCGGTGCGAGAAGCATTGATGCTGCTCGAGCAAGAGGGCCTGGTGGACATCCGTGCACGCCGGAGACCTCGGGTCGCGTCGTTCACCCTGCAGCAGATTCGTGACATCTACTTCGTACGCCAGCATCTGCTGGGGCTGGTAGGGCAACTCGTCGCAGAGCGCGCGACCGACAGCGACCTGGCGGAGCTGGGTGTTCGCCTTGCCCGGATGGAGGCGCAGGCGGAGTCCGGCGACATCGATGGCTACTTCTGGTCGCACGTCATGATCCAAGAGAAGATGGCTGAGATCGCCGGCAACGCCACCCTGAAGGGAATCCTGGACTCGCTCGCGTTGCGGACCCTCGTACTGCGGCACGCCAGCCTGGCCCAGCCCGGACGGTTGAGCGTGAGTGTGCTGGCGCAGGTGAAGATCATCGAGGCGCTGCAACAGCGAGACGGCGAACTGGCGGCGCTCCTTCTGCGCCGCGCCACGGTGGATGCGATGGAAGCGATCCGCTGGAGCGAATGGCCGCAGGAGGACCGAGAAGAGGCAGGCTGAGCAGCCGATTTAGAAGTCGAAGAACTCCGCTGGATTGGATACCAGCAGGAGTTGCATCAGTTCACCGGTGGGAGCGATCTGGGCGAGAAGATCCACAAGAAGACCGTCGTCGGGCGCGTCGCCTGTGATGTTCGGATGCGGAAAGTCTGTTCCCCAGAGAACGCGATCCGGCCGGTGCTCGACCAACAGCCGGGCCAGTGCAACAGAGTCAGAGTACGGCGGTCCTTGAGCCGACAGGCGGTCGACACCGCTGACCTTCACCCACACGTTGCCAGCGTCGAGCAGGTTCAGCAGCACGTGAACGGACGGTCCGTCGAGCCCTTCAGAGAGATCGACCCGGCCGAGGTGATCGATGACCACGCGAGAGCGGAACGACCGGATGAGGTCCTCGCAGTCGAGGACGCCCGTTCCCTGCGTATGGATCTCGACGTGCCAGTTCCATTCTGCGACGAGCCGCTGGCACTCCTCGATTTCCCTACTAGACGCTCGCTGGCGCAGATGCGGAACGAAGTTGAGCCGGTAGCCGCGTACTCCGGCCTCATGGAGCCGCTTGATCTCCACTGGCGTGGTCTGCGGGCCGATCAATCCGATGCCCCTCAACCGGGCAGGGTCCTGCGCCAAAGCATCGAGGAGGACTGTGTGGTCGAACCCGTTGCAGCTGGACTGCACGATGACGGCTCGCGTGATGCCCAGCAATCTGTGCAGGTCGCGAACAGCCTCCTTCGGAACGTCGTGGGGGGTGAACGGCCGGTCAGGAGAGTAGGGGAATACGGCACCCGGGCCAAAGACATGGCAGTGAGAGTCGCAACTGTCCGCGGGCAATTTGATCGAGGGGCGTCTCGGCGACGGATGTGGCGGCGGGCAACCTGGTGACGGAACGTAGACGCTCCTGGCGGTCGCGTCGGACTTAGTCACAGCGCACCGTCATGCCACCATCAACTATGATCTCGGCACCGGTGACGAACCGCGACTCATCCGAGGCCAGGTAGAGGGCGGCGTGCGCCGTGTCGCGACCGTCCCCCATGAACCCGAGCGGAATGCGCGCCTGGCGCTGCGCGAGCAATGCCTCTACGTCGCCGCCGGCCCGTTGGCCTGCGAGCCGGGCTTCCACCATGGGCGTATGCAGTTGCCCAGGCACGACTGTGTTCACCCGGATCCCGTCCCCTGCGTACTGAATGGCTGTGACGCGTGATAGCTGGATGACTGCTGCCTTAGCAGCGGCATAGGCAACTTGCGCCGCCCCGGTCCACCGCAAGCCCGAAGCCGACGCCGTGTTGACGATTGATCCACCTCCCCGGTCCCGCATGACTGGTACGACGTACTTGCACGCCAAGAAGACACTGGTGAGATTGACCTCGATCTGGGAGTGCCAGTCCTCCAGGCTCAGCTCTACCACGCCGCCGGCTCGAGACCCGCCGACGTTGTTGACCAGGACGTCCAGGCCACCGAGTTCACGACCACATCGGGCGACGAGCTCTTTGACAGCTGCTTCATCAGTTACATCCGCGACGCACGTGATTGGGGAGGCACCAGCCGAGCGAATCTGTTCGGCGGTGTCCTCCAGGGCGGCTTGGTCCCGGTCCACCAAGAACACGGCCGCGCCCTCCTGTGCGAACAGCACCGCAGCCGCGCGGCCATTACCCCAGCCAGGGCCGACGCTGCCGGCCCCGCTGATCAGCGCAACCTTGCCGTCCAGGCGTCCGGTCATCTTCTGCAGCCAGACCGCATGGCGCGACGTGTCAGTAGCCGGGTGGCCGAGGTGAAGCCCAGAGTCATAAGACTCCTCAGATCGTGGTTGCTGATGCTGGGCTGGGCTACATCTACATCCATTGCTCGGCCGGCGGTGGCGCCTGACCGTAGGCATCCTGCCAGGACACGACGTAGTTGCGGAGTACGCCGAGCCGCTCGATCTCGGCCTCTACCACATCGCCCGGTTTCAAGTAGTTCGCGAACGGGTCATCGGTGCTTGCGGCGACCCCGGCGATGGTCCCAGTCGTGATCAGATCTCCTGCGCTGTACACCTGCGGTGAGTGGTAGGCCACCAACTGCGGGATCGATACAGACATTCGCGAGGTGCTGGATTTCTGCCGGATGTCTCCGTTCACGCGGAGCTCCATCTCAAGTGAGTGCGGGTCACCCACCTCGTCGGCGGTTACGATGTATGGGCCGATCGGGCAGAAGGTGTCGATTGCCTTGGAGAAGGAGAAGACGCCCGACTTCATCTCTCGTCGCTGAATGTCTCGCGCCGTGATGTCGTTGAAGATCAGGTACCCAGCGATATGGTCGGCGGCCTCGTCGGCGGTGAAGAACTTGCCCGGCTTGCCGATGACGATGGCCATCTCGAGCTCGTAATCCAGCTCGTTAGTCAGCGCCTCGGGATAGACGATTGCGTCTTCAGGACCAATGATCGCATCGACGTTCTGGAAGAACACGATTCCCTTATTGACCGGGTGCGACCAGTCCACGCGAGCAAGGTCTTCGTGATGCTCTCGGAAGTTGCCCGCGGTGTGGAAGAACTTCTTCGGAACGATCGGGGCCCGCAACTTGACGTCGTCGAACCGGAGCACCTCGCCCGTCTCAGGAACCTTGCCGTCGCGTTCGAAGAACTCACGCATCGTGGCAACGCCGAGCTCAACGACCTCCTCTGTGTCGGTCAGTCGGCCGACGCGGCCGTCATCGAAGGTCACGAGCTTCATCCAGAGCTCCTTCACGTTGCCGTCGAGAACACTCTGTCGACAGTTATCCTCATGGTTGCCGGGCACGCTGTCAAATCTCTGGGCAAAAACGTGGAAGGTGTGGACACTTGGCGCCTGAATGTGACAGGCTGGCAGCATTGGAGCCGGATTGCCCATGGACCGAGTCCCCCGGCCCCTGGGACTTATGGCTGCCGATGCAAGACCCGTGTTGACCTCGGGAAGCGATAGGTGGCGCAACCGATTTGGCGATCACCAGCCTGGCCGCGCTCCGGGCCTGGCGGCTGGCCGACACATGCTGGAGGCCAGGCGGGGACGGATGGTGTTATCTCATCGGTATCCGCCGCCGTGGCCCACAAGCTGCATGCGCCGTAAGCAGTAATCAGAAGAGGCTTGAGACCAGCTGATCAAGGTGATGGTTCGCGAGTGGTCCGGGAAAAGAATCACCGTCAAAGTAGTCGCCCCCGGTTAGTTCCATACGGACTTCACCGCCAAGTACCTCCGTCAATGCGTGCTCGAGAAGGTGTCGAGCCTTGTCCGGCCGGTCGTCTCGGTTCGCCGCAGGAGATGGCTGATGCGGTGACATTTCTCGCGTCCGACCGGGCGCTTTCATCACCGGACTCTGGTGTGATCCCATTTCGAGAGACCGGAGCGCAGGCTAGAGCGGCCGTGGAAGCTCATCGAGCATGTGCAGCGCGGCCAGCCGCTCCGGCGTTGCAACGTGCGGTCTGAAGTCGAACACCATGACGTTCTCGCCGTCTGGGTCGTCCAAAGTCGGCCAGTTCGGCAGTCCGGCGCCGTTTGGGTTCAGATCGGTCACGAATCGCGCCCAGGTGTCCGCCATGGTGGCAGCAAGCTGATGGTCAGCCTCGGCCCATGGCCACGATCGGCACTTGAGGTTATCCGAGGTGTAGAGGAGCTCGCTTGTGTGGTACACGCCGAATCCCGGCCCGCCGTCATGCGGGGGCGCGAGATCTATGTCCGCCGGCAGCGGAGGCGCGTGCTCAAACCGGTAGAGCCAGGTCGGCGCACCAGCGGTTCTGCGGTGGGTGGCTGCCCATCGCCATACCGGATAGACGAATCTGCTCTCGCCGACCCATAGCCGTGCCGATCGCGCGACATTTGCGTCGTCCACCGGGTACTGCGCCTCGAACCGTTGCCCGTCCGGCAGAGCCGCCACCCGGGCCCGCAACTCGGCCGCATCCGTCTGCCTGGTGTAGTTGCTGCCCTCGTCCTTGACGGTTCCGGCCAACAACGGCACGGTCTTTTGACGGCCGGTGAGGAAGGCGTCATCGCTCGGCTCAGTTAGCAACCGGCCGTCGATGACAGGGCCGAAGTGACCCTTGACCGCGAGCTCCACCCCGGAAACCTGGCGAAGGTGGCCTATTGAAGGGCTTCCGAAGGACGCGGCGTAGGAAAGCCCTTCAGCCTGCGCCGCCTCCTGGCTTTTCAGCGGCCCCTCCGCCCGGAACACGCCGGATGAGCTCTGCGCGATTGCCGCCCGAAACAGGGACCTGGTATGCGTCGACGCCATCAGATGCGTGATGTGGGCCGCGCCGGCCGAGTTTCCCGCGACAGTCACCGCTGCGGGATCGCCACCAAACGACACAATGTTTCGCTGTACCCACTCCAACGCGGCCACGATATCGAGCAGGCCGTAGTTGCCGCTGGCCTCTTCTCTGTCCGCGGCTGCCAGATCCGGGTGCGCCAGGAAACCCAGCGCACCCAACCGATGGTTCAACGTCACCACGACCACACCTCGGCGTGCCATTGCCGCCCCGTCGTGAATTTCTTGCGAGCCGTGCCCGTAGCGGTTGCCACCGCCGTGGATCCACACCATCACGGGAAGCCGGGCTCCTGCAGATACCTCGGGGGTCCATACATTGACGGTGAGGCAGTCTTCGCTCATGACCAACGCCCGGCGGTCAGCGAAATTCGTGTGGAACATGATCGAGTTACGTGGTGGCTGGGGCTGCACCGGCGCGGGCCCGAAACAGTCTGCGGTACGCTCGCCGTCCCACTTGGCGGCCGGCTCGGGCGGCCGCCAGCGGCGGGGACCGACGGGCGGAGCAGCGAACGGGATTGCCTTGAAGCTTGCGATGCTGTCGTACTCGAGCCCGACAAGCCGGCCCGTCTCGACCGAAGCCCTGACCTTGTGCGGCATCGCCGGGGTCAGCTGTCCGGCCATGCATAAGAAGCAGTCGGATTCCCCAGGCTCCCGCCGCGTTGGCGCGCAACCTGCCGGGCTAGCTCGTAGCTGTCGAAGTCGATGACCAGCTCCCACCGGTAGTCGTCGGGATCGTCGAAGTACAGCGACACAAACGGCAGCCCGCCATGACCGTATGGCCCGAGGACCTTCACACGTTGCCCGGCAAGATGCTCCATCCAGGCGTCCAGGTTCCCGTGCCCGGCCTGCAATGCGTAGTGGAAGAAATGCTGGTCATCTCTGCGGGCGACCCGTTCGCCTTCCGCCAGGTTGATCACGACGCCGCCAACCGCCATCCACGCCTGCCGGCTGCGAGCGGCCGCGACGTCTCGCAGGTCCGTGTCCGTGCGCCTGTCGACGCGGGCGAGCAGCACGTCCTCATACCAAGCGACCGAGCGGTCGAGGTCGGACACCGGCAGGGCCACGTGATGGAGGCCGCCCAGCGCCAGATTCGCCCCGCTCACCTCTTTGCCACGGCCATCGGCCGGCGCATCCGGTCAGGGTCGACCGTGTGAACTCGGCCGCCCTTCATGACAAG
>Ga0335074_10003690_pt1 | contig 20986 bp, 20 predicted proteins | sample Lox_Sample_23_FD_206715 | JGI IMG/M metagenome (GOLD analysis project Ga0335074, IMG submission 206715) | Soil microbial communities from Loxahatchee National Wildlife Refuge, Florida, United States - Lox_Sample_2.3 | ecosystem: Environmental > Terrestrial > Soil > Wetlands | place: USA... | reverse complement strand
TCCGGGCCTTCATGGTTTCGACGAGATACCACAACCAACGTTATCGAAGGATCCCCCGCCTGTTTTGCCTGCCAGCGAAAATGTCGAAGGTAAGCCGTCCCAAAACCGCATTTTGCAAGTAAAATCTGTTAGGAATTCTCAAAATCATTCTCCAGTCGTGCCGGAAAACGGCGCTTTGCGCCTGGATGGAGCTAAAATCTTTCTCCCTGTGAGGGTTAGATGCACAGACGAAGCTTGAGATGTCTTGCGATCGTCATAATCTGCGTTTCTGCGCTCGTTCTTCTTATCCAACCCCTTCCCGGTCGCGCCGCCGATCATCAGTCAATCGGCAAAACCCGCACCTATTACATCGCCGCCGACGAGGTTGAGTGGAATTACGCGCCCTCAGGTCAGGACGAAGCCATGGGGATGCCTCTTGATCCCGTTGCGAGGGGTTTTATTGAATCGGGCCCCCATCAAATCGGCCGCATCAATAAAAAAGCCATCTACCGCGAGTACACCGACGCCACCTTTTCCATCCTCAAACAGCGCCCTCCTGAGGAACAATACCTTGGCATCCTGGGTCCGCTGATTCACGCCGAAGTCGGCGATACCATCAAGATTATTTTTAGAAACCACGCCACTCACCCGTTTGGAATGCACCCGCACGGCGTGCTCTACCAGAAAGACTCGGAAGGCGCGGACTACAACGACGGCACCAGCGGTTCCGACAAAGAGGACGGCTGCGTCGCTCCGGGCGCAACGCACACCTACACCTGGCAGGTTCCCGAGCGCGCCGGACCGGGCCCCGAAGATCCCAGTTCGATCATGTGGCTCTACCACTCCCACTGCGATGAGTTGCGCGATGTCGCATCAGGCCTCTTCGGCATGATGGTCATTACGCGCAGCGGTATGGCGCTTCCCGACGGCCGACCCAAGGATGTTGACCACGAGTTCGCCACCATGTTCATCGCCATCAACGAAAACGAAAGCTGGTATCTCGACGACAACATCCAGGAGCACACCACTGATCCAAAGGGAGTGAAGAAGAGCGAAATCGGAATCCTCAATGCCGCCGGAATTTTCACGCCCGCCACTGCTACCGGGTTTATTGCCACCAACATCAAATGGACCATCAACGGGTATATCTACGGCAATATGCCCATGATGACCATGAAAAAGGGCGACCACGTGCGCTGGTATGTGGCCACACTCGGCGACTTCAACAATGCGCACACGCCGCACTGGCACGGCAACACCGTCCTCGTCGCCGGCCAGCGGACGGATGTGCTTGTGGTCACCTCGGCGCAGATGATCACCGCCGACATGGTTCCTGACGCGCCGGGTATCTGGCTCTACCATTGCCACATTAGCGACCACATGCTGGCCGGTATGGACGCGCGCTACCAGGTCACCGGCCCCTAGCGCTCTTCCTTCGCATCCAACAGCTGAAAGCTGGCAGCTGCTTGCTTGTACGTGGTTCCCTCGGTGCCATGCACCGTGCCCTGTGCTATGCTTTCCCCGCAATCCGATTGGCCCCATCCATGACCGCCAACATTTCACCCATCTCCCGGCGCCGTTTTCTCACCACCGCCGCAGCTTCTGTCGCTCTCTTCTCCAGCCCGCGTCCCCGTGCCGCCCGTGTTCCGGCTTCCGATCGCATCACCGTCGGAATTATCGGCTGGGGCATGATTGGGCCTGAAAACACGAAGAACTTCCTCAACTACTCCGACTGCCAGGTTGTGGCCGCCTGTGACATCGACAAGAACCGACTGCAGATGGCGATGGACGCGATCAACACCAAATACGGCAACAAGGACTGCGCTTCGTACCATGACTATCGCGAACTCCTCGCCCGCAGCGACATCGACGCCGTCATGATCGCTGTCCCCGATCAGAATCACGCACTTATCGCCATTGATGCCGCGGCCCGCAAGAAAGACATTTACGGCGAAAAGCCACTCGCCCGCACCGTCCGCGAGCAACAGGCCATCGTTCGCGCCGTCCAACAGAACAACGTCATCTGGCAAACCGGTTCGTGGCAGCGCTCCCTACCCCAGTTTCGGAAGGCTGCCGAAATCGTCCGCAATGGCCTCATTGGCAACGTCACCCACGTCGAAGTGGGCCTGCCCGGTGGGCACCACGACTTTCCGCACACCATGCCGGCATTCCTCGCGCGCCTTTCGTCACTGCCGCAAAAAGACACGGATCCCGCAACGATCGTTCCCGGCACGCCCGCTTGGAACCTCGCGGTCACCGACCCACCATCGACTCTCGATTACGACACCTGGATCGGCCCTTCGCGCATGGAGCCCTATATTGATGTGCGCGTCTTTCAGAATTGGCGCTGGAATTACAACACCGGCGGCGGCCAGTTGATGGATTGGATCGGCCACCATGGCGACATCGCCCACTGGGGCCTGGGCTTCGACTCCACCGGCCCATCAGAAGTCGAAGGCCATGGCGAATTCCCACCCTCGAACGCCATCTGGAACACCGCGACCAGGTTCACCATCGCGTGCACCTATCGCAAAGAAGTCACCGGATACGCCAACGACGTGTACATGACCATCGCCGGCGGTTCTCCCGCCATCGCCATGGGTTGTAAGTGGATCGGAACGGACGGATGGGTCTGGGTCGATCGCAGCGGATTCGACAGCTCCAATTCCGAATGGGCAAAAATGGATTCGCTCCCCGACTCGCTCCGCAAAATCCCCCTCTATGTTTCTTCCGAGCACCGACGCAACTTCCTCGACAGCGTCCGCTCGCGCAAACCCACCATCACGCCCGTTGAGACCGCGCACCACTCCACCATCCCTGGTCATCTCGGGCTCATCTCCATGCTTGTCGGCCGCAAGATCCATTGGGACGTCGCGAAGGAAGAGATTCTCGACGATCCCGGCGCAAGCCAACTGCTCTCGCGCCCCTACCGCAGCCCGTATCACCTAGCCTGACTTTCAACGGGCAACCGCATTTGTCTCTTCATCCTGAGCCCAGAATAAATCGCTCGCCAGGGCCAGCGACCTGCGTGGTCGAAGGACCTGCATTCTATTCCCACTATGGACTATTCGCTGCTCCCTGTCCTTCCGCCCAGTAATTCGCCCGCGCCACGATCCGCGCGCCGTAGTCCTGCGTGGTCCGCACCTTGATCGTATGCAGCCCCGGCGTCGGATTCGACGGGCTGAAGGTGATCAGATATCGATTCCGCGCATCCCGCGCCGCAGTCATCACCCGCGCCTGAAATTTCCTATCGCTGAAAAATGTCGTATACTCGCCGCCGCTCTCCAGCGAAATCTCCTTGGTCACATTCTTCTTGAAAGCATTCACCGCGGCCAGCAGCACGCCCACTATGCTCGTCGTTCGATCATCCAGGCGCGAATCCCATGCATCATGCGCCAGCTCCGCCGTCTCCGGCGAAAAGCTTACGCTCAGCACCAGCACGTCCGACTGGCCAATCCTCTTGATCAGCTCCACCGGCTTCGTATGCTTGCTGCCGTGGTCGCGAGCCTCGCAAATCAGCAACAGCACGCGCCGGAAATCCTTCGGTTGATCCTCAAGCAGCGTCACAGCGTAATTGACCGTGTCCAGAATCGCGACCCCGCCATCGCCCGGCTGCAATTGCTGCAACTCCGCATTGACCTGATCGCCGACATGCGTGAAATCCTGGATGAGGTGCTGCGTTGAGTCGAATCCCACCAGCGCCACCTGGCTCCGCGGATCGCTCAAGAACACGTCGAGAAGCGGCCCCAACTTCGCCACCTTATCAAACTCCAGCATGCTCACGCCGCCCATCTCCACTGCCACCACCAGCGCCACAGGCGCCGTATCCATCTCCTCCTGCACCCTGATCTTCTGTGGTGCCCCGTTGTCTTCCAGTTCAAAATCTCCTTGTTTCAGCCCGTAAAGAATTCCCCCGCCTTTTTTCTCTACCAGCGTCGGCACCAGCACCTCGGTGGTCGTCACACGTAGACTTGGTGTCTCGCCTTTGGCCGCTGGCATCGGCTTCGGCGGCTCCGCTGCAGGCAGACCCTGCGTCCCCGGCATCGCCTTGGGAGCCTCGGCCGGCGGCAATTGCTGCCCCGCAGCCGCACCCAGACTCAGAACTGCCGCCAATACAAAAACAAATCGAATCAGACCGGAAAATCCCATGGCGTTTAGACATCCAGCTTACCGAATCGCACCGCCCCCTCCGATCTCTGGACCCCGATCGCTGCGCTCAGTGTTGTAAACTCTGCTTCGCATCCGCCGGAGACGTTCCCTATGCCCATATCCGCCCTCAACCCCAAAGTCGACGCCTACATCGCAAAGGCAAAGCCCTTTGCCCAGCCCATCCTCATTCACATTCGTAAGGTCGTCCACACCGCCTGCCCGCAGGTGCAGGAGACTATCAAATGGAGCAGGCCCTTCTTCGAATACAAAGGAGTGATCCTCTGCAATATATCGGCATTCAAGGAGCACTGCAGCTTCGGCTTTTGGGGTCAGGAGATCGGTGCCATACTCCGCAAAGCCGGCGCCGTCAAAGATGGGGCCATGGGCTCGCTCGGCCGCATCACCAGCGTTGATACGCTCCCGCCAGAAAAACAGCTTTTCGCCTGGGTTCACCAGGCCGCGGATTTTGTCGACAGCGGTCAATACACCAGCCCGATCGCTGCCCGCAACCGGGTGGTCAAGGCGTCCAGGCCCGCCCCTAGAACACCCCCTCAGTTCTCCATCGCCCTGCGCGAGAACAAAAAGGCCGCCGCCGCCTTTGCCGCTTTCAGCCCCAGCTGCAAGCGCGAATATATCGAGTGGATCGCCGATGCTAAGCGTTCCGAGACCCGAGACCAGCGCGTCAAAACTGCCGTGGAATGGATCGCCGAAGGCAAGCAGCGCAACTGGAAATATCAAAAGTAGCTTCGCGGTTGTTCTTCCTCCCCGCGCGAAATGTCTGTCTACAGGCAGGCTGCATACCCCGCGCACTCGGCCGCATCGCAGGGAAACACACGGTTTCGCGTCGCCCAAGCGAAACTTCGCCGGTTGTCTGGTTTGCGCCGGCTCATCTGGCAACCGCGTCCGCCGATAAACGATGACGGAGGGGTACCGGCCTTCCGGCGCCGTCATGGCGGTTTGGCTGCTGCTGGTCTTGGTCGCGAACCCTGCACTCCAGACCCACCGGAGAGCATTCAGGGACCGTTGTGAAGCCCGAGCCGAAGACAAAATCCGCGCTCCGCCAGCAGCCCTGCAGCTCCTTTCCTTGTTCTCTGCCGTCCGCACCCGGGGTTCAAACCCAAACAGTCGCTGCCGGCCAGTCTGCCTCGACAGCCGTCGGCGAAACGATCGAAGAAGCTTTAAGCGAAACAAAGTCCTGGTGCCATGCGATCTTCGAAGGCGTGGAAACTGGCATCTTCATCATCGATCCCGAGACCCATACACTCATCCATGCGAATTTGGTGGCCGCGGAGATGGTTGGCCTGCCCCGTGAAAAAATCGTCGGCGGTCTCTGTCATCACTTTGTCTGTCCGGCAGATAAAGGCCGTTGTCCGGTTACCGACCTTGGGCAATCGGTCGACAACTCCGAGCGCATTCTGCTCACGGCAAATGGCGAACGTCGCGCCATTATCAAGACGGTTCGCTTGGTCGAGGTTGCCGGACGCAAACAACTGCTCGAGAGCTTCGTCGACATCACCGCCTTGAAGCGCGCCGAAGCGTCTCTTCGCGAGAGCGAAGACCGGTTTCGAACCGCGTTTGAGAACGCGCCATACGGGATGTGCATGACCGCGCAAGATGGCCGCTTTATGCACGCCAACGCGGCCCTCTGCGGCATTCTGGGCTATTCCGAAGAGGAACTTCTCGCCGGCGCCTGGCAGCAAATCACCCATCCCGACGATCTGGCCCGCTCCTTGAAGGCTGCCGTCGATCTCAAGCGGCCACGCGCTGCGCCACTCGATCTCGAAAAGCGATATATCCGTAAGGATGGAAGCATTGTCTGGGCGCGCTTGAAGATTTCGCCCGCCATCGGGACCGCAAGCGGCCCCTCCCACTTCATCACCCAAATTGAAGACATTACCCAACGCAAACAGGCCGACGCCGCTCAGGCTTTCCTGGTCTCGCTGGTCGAGTCCTCGGCAGACGCCATCGTCGGAGAATCGCTCGATGGAACCGTCTTGAGCTGGAACCGCGGTGCACAAGAACTGTACCTGTATGAGGCTGAAGAAATGATCGGCAAACCGATCTCCCAATTGGTTCCCCCGGAACGCGTGGGCGAATTGGAGCTTGGCCTGGATGCGACCGCACGCGATGGAAAGGTGATCCGCTACGAGACAGTGAGAGTGCGCAAAGACGGGATACCTGTCGACGTCGCGCTTACCCTTTCACCGGTCCGGGATGCGGCAGGCAAGATCACCGGCATTGCCACCATTGCCCACGACATCACGCCACGCAAACTACGCGAGCAGCAGACGCAACTTCAGACCGCCGCCCTGGAATCGACTGCCAACGGCATCGTCATCACCAACCGCAACGGCCAGATCCTTTGGGTCAACCCCGCCTTCACGCGCCTGACCGGCTACGCCGCCGAAGAGGTCCTCGCGCAGACGCCCCGCATTCTCAAGTCAGGAGCTCAGAGCGAGGCTTTCTACAGAGAGCTCTGGTCCACCATCACCCGCGGGGACACTTGGCATGGCGAGATCGTCAATCGCCGCAAAGACGGCTCTCTCTATAACGAGGAGATGACCATCACCCCGGTCCGTGCCGCCGACGGCTCCATCCATCATTTCGTAGCCGTTCAACAGGATGTCACTGAACGCAAGCACGCCCAGGAAGAGCTGCTTTTTAAGTCTGCCCTTCTGGAAACGGAGGCCGAGACCTCGATTGATGGGATTCTCGTGGTTGACCCGGCGGGTCACGTCCTGCAGTACAACCGGCGGTTCACCGAAATTTTCAATTTTCCAGAAAGCCTGCTCAACCGGCGCGACACTCGTTTATTACTCGGCAAGATCGCACCACTCGTCCAGCATCAGCCTGAGTTTATCGCGCGAATCGAATATCTCAACGCACATCAGGCTGAAAATGCGCGTGACGAGATCCTGTTGAGCGACGGCCGTTGTATCGATCGCTATACCGCGGCTCTCAAGAATGCATGCGGCCGATACTACGGCCGAATCTGGTACTTCCGCGACATCACCGACCGCAAACAGGCCGAACTGGCACTTCGCGAAAGCGAAGAACGTTACCGCGAGCTCTTCGAGAATGCCTCCGAGATCATTTTCACAACCGATCTTGAAGGGCGCTTCACGTCAATGAACGGCGCCGCGCAACATGTATTCGGGTACACGCAGGCCGAGGCCGCGCAAACTGACATCTGGCAACTCGTCAGACCCGAGTACTGGCCGGTTCTCAAGGATCGACGAGCCGCGATGCTCGCCGGAGACATGCAGGCGACATCCGAGATTGAAGCTACCGCGAAGAACGCGAGGCGCTTGAAGCTGGAAATGAAGCCACGGCTCATCCGGCGCAACGGGAAACCTGTCGAATTTCAAACCATCGCCAGGGACATTACCGGCCGCGACCAGGCCGAAATGGAGTTGCGCCAGGCACAAAAGCTCGAATCCGTGGGACGATTGGCCTCGGGGATTGCCCACGAAATCAACACCCCAATTCAATTCGTGGGCGACAATACGCAATTCCTCCAGGATTCTTTCCAGTCGCTTAAGACAGTCCTCGGAAAAATGTGCCGGCTCCGCGATGCCGTTGCATCCGGCGACGTTCAGCACGACCTGCTCACTGAAGTGAAGCGCGCCGAAGATGAGTCGGACTGCGCTTACCTGCTTGAGGAGATTCCCCGTGCGATTACGCAGACCATGGAAGGAGTAGAGCGAGTTGCCACCATTGTGCGCGCCATGAAGGAATTTGCCCATCCCGAAGACAAAGAGATGGCACCGGCCGACTTGAACAGGGCACTCATGAGCACCATCACCGTGGCGCGCAACGAATGGAAATATGTCGCCGATATCGAGACCGATTTAGGAGAGATCCCTTTGGTGGTCTGCAATATTGGCGACTTGAATCAGGTGTTCCTGAACCTTTTGATTAACGCTGCTCACGCCATTAACGATGCTGTCCAAGAGGGGCAGAAAGGCCATATTGTTGTCCGAACCTCCATGGAGGCGGACAAAGTGCACATCAGCATCGCCGATACCGGCTCGGGAATTCCTGAAAGTATCCGCAGCAAAATCTTCGACCCATTCTTCACCACAAAAGAAGTGGGGCGCGGCACGGGGCAGGGTCTGGCCATCGCGCGCTCAGTCATCGTGGAACGCCATAAAGGGACCTTGAACTTCGAGAGTGCGGTTGGCCAGGGAACCACCTTCCACATTCGCTTGCCGATTGAACCGAAATGAGCTGCGACAGAAAGCAAGGGACGTTAAGGCCTCCCCTCTCGACAACGAATCGGCTCCCTGCTCCGTCGCATCGCGGCAGAATCTCGCTGAGCCGGCCCGCGAGCCCGCGCGAAGTTCACGCCTTCTTCCGGGCTTCCCGCTGCATCTGTCCCGTCCACCGCAGAAAACGCAACAATTCCCCCCGCTCGGACCACATAAACCCCAGCACGCTTTTCGCCGTCAATGTCTCGGCTTTCTGGCCGGAATAGGTCTCCACGCGCCATCGTAGAAACGGGCTCTTCCACGGCCTCAGCCGGTATCCACGCGTCGCGTTCCAAAGAAACCGCATCGCTTCGAACATGTCGGATCCCTGCTATCGAGCATATCCAACCCGGCCCTTATCGGGGCATGACCGCAGTCACGTCGGTAATCCCGGATGACAGACCCGCGCGCGAAACCGCGTCTACAATATCTCCCCGGAAGTGCGTTGTGGCGAGTAATAACGCCAGAATCATCGTTATCGGCGCGTGCGTCCACGGCTCGGTCCTTGCCGAGCGCCTCTTTACCCGCGGTATCGATATCACCGACCTGACCCGCGGCCGCCGCATCGCCGCGCATCAAACCAAATCCACTGGGAACGATTCACCACAAATAGGCCCCGCTCTGCCCCACAAGCGTTCGGCCTTACCCGTCAGCCCACCTGCAGCTTGCTGAACAAACTGTTCGATTCCGACTCGAGCTGCGCAATCACGTCCTCGAGCGCCGTCTGCTGCGTCTCGTCCAGCGATAGCTGCGTCGACACCGTCGGGAGATCGGCCTGTATCAAGCTCGTTTGAGCCGTTGTCAATTGCGTCTCCTCGTTGGTCACGGCACTCGAGGCTGCGTCGAGTTGCGTCATCGAATCGTCAATTGTCACGCGCTGCTGGGAAACATAATTGAGCGCCGCGCTCAGCGCCTCGGTATCATTTGCCGCCTGTTGCGTGTTCACCGTCCCGTTCGCGTAATCCGCAATCAGCGCGTTTAAAGCGCCAAATACGCTGTTTGTGCCCCCGCCCAAGAAAATCTGATCCCCCGGAACGTTCAGTTGGATCTTCTGACTTCCCGGCAAGACCAGATAGTTCACCGTCTCCCCGCCGTTATAATTTGTTACCGACGGCGATGTCGCCGCCGACGTCGAAAACGGCGCCGTGCCTGTTTCCCCTCCCGAAAAAATATACTGCCCCTGATAGCTCGTATTGGCCAGCGACTGCACTTCCTCCAGGATTCCCGAAAGCTGGTTCCCAATCGATTCCACATCGCTCGCGTTCATGGTCCCGTTGTTCGCGCTCGTCGCCAACGTGATCGCCTGCGTTAACTGGCTCACCACGCTGCCCAACGCCGAGTCGGCTACCTGCAACTGCCCAGTCACCAGACTGGCACTTTGCGTAAACGAGTCATCCTCTTGAATCTGGTTCAGGAGCAGCACATTCTCGCCCGCGCCCACCGGGTTCTGGCTGAGCGACGTGATGCTGACCCCGCTCGAAAGCTCCGCGCTCAATTGCTGCTCACTCGCTTGCGTCTGGTCCAGCGCGCCCACGAGGTTTGTGATGTATGTCGGATCCACCCGCATCGCCCAGCTCCAAGCTCCTATCGCTCTTAGCCTTTCCCTCTCTGCTTCATTTTCCCGGCACATCCTGGTCCCGGATCCGCCCCGCGCACGCGCATCGCCGAACCAAAAGCTTTACGACACCGCTGTCTCCTCGCCCAGGTTCAAGGCTGAAGCCATGATCGTGTTCAGCAGCGTAAATACCTGCGACGCAGCCTGGTAGCTCGTCTCCAGCGTCGACATGGCTGCCGCCTCGTCGTTCAGGTTCACACTTGACAGCGCGTTGTTCTCGGACTGCAACTGCGTCACCGACGCATTCTGCGCCGTGTTCTCTGTCTGCACCTCGTTCACTGTCGAACCCAGCGTCGACACAAAGTTGGAAAAGTAATTGCTCGGCGTTTGTCCCTCGATGATCGCCTGGTTCGCCAACCCAGCCATCGCCACTGCGTTGGAATTATCCCCCGCTTCGTTTCCCGCACTGGCTGCCGCGATCTGACCGGGATCGGTCATCACCACGCTCATTGCCGCCGCACTGCCCGCAACCTGCGTTGGCTCGTTGAAAATATAGAGCGGGTTGGCCGCCGTTCCTGTCGCGCCATTCAGATCGATCCCTGTGTTGTTCTGCGCATTCACATTGGTTGAGACGCTGTAGGCGAGCTGATCGAGCGAACTCAGTACTTGGGCAATATCCACATCCCTCGCCGTCAGATATCCACCGAGTTGTCCGCCGCCCGAATTCAGTTGCGAGGTGATGTCAGTCCCACCAAGAAAGAAATCCGTCGTCCCATTCACCGTTCCCGTCGTAAGCTGAAAATTCTCGCCCTCTGAAACCAGCAGCTGACCGGACGTGGTCGTGATCGACAATCCGTTGTTTTCCGTGGTGACCTGGTTGATTCCGATCAATTGTGAAAGTTGGCTCAAATCCTGCTGCCGCTGATCTTCAAGCGTTCCCGCGTCGGCGTCCGGCGATGTGGACTGGATCTCAAGATTCAGCTGCGCAATGGCGCTGGTCAGCGAGTTCACCTGCGTCGCGATTCCGGTTGCGTCCTGGCTCAGGGCCGTGCTCTGCGCATTCAGGCTGTTCGCCGCGTCCGAAATATCTCCCGCCAAAGTGGATGCGGCCGAAAGCACCTGCTCGCGCAGCGCATTATCCGTCGGATCGCTTTCGAGCGACGAAAACGAGTCGAAAAAGTTCGTGATATCGCTGCCAATATCGCCGGCGGTTGCGCCCGATGAGCCGGAATCCGGCGTAAAGAGCGCCTGAACATTGTTCAGAGCCGTCAGACGGGTACTCGACGATGACGCCATCTGCTGCTGCTGATCCAGTCTCTCCTCAAGTACGCGATCCCGTTGCGAAGTCGCCCCGGTCTCCGTGACTCCGTCGCCCATCTGAATTCCACCCATTGTGATCGGCGTATTCTCCTGCCAGTCCGGTTCCTCCTCCGTGTAACCCGGGGCGCCGGCGTTTGCCACATTGTTCGCCACCACGCTGAGTGCCTCCTGGTCGGCATCCAGTGCGCCCGTTATCACACTCATCGCGGAGTTAATGGTTCCCATCGCCGTCCCCGTTCATTGCACTGCTCTCCGGCGCCGCATTCGGAGCTCGAACTGTGTACTCGAGCCGTTCCATTCTCATCTCGCGCAACCGGTTCATCACGCCCAGGTTGGCTCGCGTCGCCTCCAGGACTCTGCCCAAGATCGCCATATCGGCCGCCGCGTCGCGCGCCTGCTCTGCCATCGCCCTTCGCGTCTCTCGGTCGGCGTTCGTGAGCGCCAGCTTACGGTGCAACGCCTCACAGCTGAGCGCCAATTCTTCCAGTCGTTCTGCATCAAGCTGTGCCAGCGCCTGCGACGCTTCCGCCGCCAGAGACTTCAGCTTCAGATTCCTGTATCCTGCCACTCTCCCCTGCACCCCTGTCCGCCGTTCCCCTTGCGCTTGCGCCGCCCGCCTACCCCAGCTCGCCTATCCCAGGTCGTATACCCACCTCGCGTTCCCACACGCGCCATTACCCGCCCGCCGTCAGCATGGCGTCCACCAGCCTCGTCGCCACCGAGGACGCCGGGACATTGTAGGTTCCCGCAGCCAAAGCCTGCTGCACGGCGGCAACTTTGTCCATGCGGACCCCTTCACTCGACGCTGCATCCGATACTTCGCTGGCTGCACTGCTCACCTTCGCGCTGTCGCTGCCCCAGGCGCTCGGTGCGCCGGCCGCGGTCTCCTTGGACTGCGGCGTCGCGGGTACAGCCGGGTTCACCCCCAGCAACGTTCTCAATCCATCAAGACTGTTGCGGATATCCATACACATCACTCCTTGCCCGCCTTATCGGCTGACTTTCATATCACTTCAGTCCTCCAGAATCTCTCACCACGGTATTCTTGTGCCTCGCGGGGATTACCTTTTCTCCATGGCACTGGTTACCCGGCCGTGTGAGTTCTCTCATAATCCGGTCGGCAATCCCGAACCCTCCCCGCGAACTTAGCGACTGTCCCAAGGCTTCGGCCGCGAATTCGCCCAGTGCTCCGCCGGACCCCGCCTCAGAATCGTCGCCTCCGTCGTCTCCTGGTGCACCGCCGGCCGTCAGGGGACCGAGCAACTCTTTCATCAGCTGACCCTCGAACTCATGAGCCGCTTCAACCAGCTTCGCCGAGGGTCCCACTCCCGTTTCCCCCGCGAGACTCATCCTTCCAACCGCTTCCATCTGCATCTCGCCGCCCGCTTTCGTTGGCTTCGGCCACCCATCGGCGCCAAGCGCTCTCGCGCCTTCGGCACCACCTCAACTGCTGTCGCGCCTCGAGGACCTGGTCTATGGTTCTGGCGCCTACAGAACCACCAGGTCCGCTTCCAGTGCCCCAGCTTCCTTCATCGCCTGCAGAATTGAGATCACGTCGCGGGCGCCTGCTCCGGTTCTTTGCAATTCCTCGACCAAATCCTCGACCGTGGCGCCTTCTTTCAGCTCAATCCGGTTCACCGGCTTGTCCTGCGCCTCCACGGCCGTTTGCTGCACCACTTGCGTGGTCCCGGCGGCCATGGCGTTCGGCTGCGATACTTCGACCCGCGAAATCACATTGACGCTCAGCCCGCCATGCAGGATCGAGACCGGCTCGAGCCGCACCGTTCCGCCAATCACCACCGTTCCCGTGCGTTCATTCACCACCACGCGCGCCCGTGGAAAGACCTCCACTTCCACGCCTTCCACCTTGTCGAGCAGCGCCGCAACATCTTCATCGGGCTCGACAGCGATCTCCACGCGCCGGCTGTCCACGGCATGCGCGCGCGAAGTTCCCAGAGTTTGATCGATGGCGGCTGCCATCCGTTCCGCCGTGTGAAAGTCCGCGTCATTCAGGACAACGCTCACGGTATGCATCTGTTCGAGATCGAACGGCACCATCTGCTCCACCAGCGCCCCACCCGGAATTCGCGCCGTGGTTGGGTGGTTCAGCTGTTTTGCGCTTCCGCCGCCCGTCGCCACGTAGCCACCAAGAACAAGCGATCCTTGCGCCTGCGCGTAAATATGCCCATCGGCCCCATAAAGCGGCGTCATCAGCAGAATCCCGCCCTCCAGCGAGCGAGCATCCCCGGCCGACGAAACCGTCACATCCATCCTGTATCCCGGCCGGCTGAAGGGCGGCAAGGTCGCCACCACGAATGCCGCAGCCATGTTCTTAACCTGCATGTTGCTGGCACTGTTCGAGCCGGTCTGCGGCACAGTGACACCCATGCGTTGCAAAGCAGATACCAAGGTTTGCGCCGGGAAGACCGTCTGCGAACTATCCCCGGTTCCTCTCAGCCCCACCACTAATCCATAGCCCACCAGCTGGTTGTCGCGAATCCCCTCAATGGTGGAGACGTCCTTGATGCGCGACTTCCTCTCCTGCTCCTGGGGGTGAACAAGGAGCGGGATCAGCGCGAAAGCAAGAACAAGGGCTCCCGCATACGATTCAACCCGCCATCTGGATTCCCTGCTCACCGCACCTGCCGCACCCATCTTCCCCACCCCACATCGGTTCGCGCGACGGCAATCGTCGCCGCCCGCCTAATACACCAAAATCTTCTCCAGGAATCGCACCAGCGGATTCTGCCGGTACGTGGAATCGTTGACGATGCCTTTGCCGGTCACTTCCAGCTCCAGATCGGTCATCGCGGTCGAAAGCACCTGGTTCTGATTGCTGACGTCCTCAGGACGTACCAGGCCGCGCAGTTCGATCAACTGCGTCTGCTGGCTGAAGGTGAGTTGGCGGGTGGCCTGCACCACCAGCATGCCGTTGGGCAGCACATCCACCACCTCGGCGCCGAAGGTCGTCGCCAGGCTGGAGTTGGTGGTGCTCTGTCCCTGCGCCGTCAGTCCGGAACTCGCCGTCGCCCCCACCAGATTCTGCAAGGCATTGGACGATTTCAGCGCGCCAAACAGCGATGTCAACCCGGAGTTCGCATTCGAAGCGCGCGCGTTCTTTACCTGCCCGTCGGTCGAAGCCGCCAGGCTCTCGGTGACGACGATCGACACCACATCATGGATGCGAAACGCCTTGACATCCGTCCCCAGACGCACCATCTGCCCGTCAGCGCTCCAAATCGAGCCGGGTGTGCGTACCTCTGCAGCCTGCTTGGCGCGCACCCGCGCGATGTAGGCGCGCAGCGCATCCTCCGGTGGAGTTTGTTTGGTTCCATCGCCGGAGCTGCTGCCCTTGTGGTTCAGCGCTCCCACTGCCGGAGCGAACAACACGCACAACAGAGCCGCCATGCCCCACGCCCCCTTCATCGCGCACTCCGGCTCTGCGGCGCAAGCAAGGCCCGGTTCCGATCGACCGCCACCCCTCGCACCACTCTTCCGCCAATTTCTAAACGCGCCCTCAATTCACCGCCGCGCACTGCCGCGTTCAAGGCCACGGCAGCCAGCTGCGCGTCGACCACGGAGGAATGTTCCTCAACCACCAACCTGTCGCCGGGATGGATCACGATGGGAGGCGCGGCATCCCGCGCGATGCCGTTCTCGCCGCGCGCCCCGGCTTGCGGCTCTGCGCCATTGCGCGCAATTCGGACCCAGCGCGCCGGCCTCTCGGGATGAGCTCTGTCCGGGACCAGTAACCAATCATGTCCCGCCGATGGATCGGAAATCTCCACCGGCGCTGTGACTGCAGGGGAGGCAGCCTGGACCACGTTGACGGCAGGAACGAGGACAGGGTTGGTTTGCGCATAAGCCGGCAGCGCTTCACCCATCGCCAACACGAGTGGCGCCGCTGTGATGCTCAATCGCAGTTTTTCGAGCACGTCCATCATTTCCGCAGCCTCTTTCTCCTCGCCTCACTCCACCGCAGCTTCGCTACCTCGTTCTCCTCGCATCACTCCACCGCAGCTTCGCATTGGAGGTCGGGGAGGTTTCCTCAATGGGTCATGTTGTTTACCTGCGAGTACATGTCGTCGGCCGCCTTGATCACCTTCGAATCCGATTCGTAGGCGCGCTGCGCCAGCACCATCTGCACAAATTCCGTCACCACGTCGACATTTGAATTCTCCAGGTACCCTTGCTGCAGGGTCCCCAGCCCCTCGGTTCCCCCGGGGTTCCCCAACACCGGATCGCCGGAGCTGAGCGTTGCCTGCAACAGATTGTTGCCCATGCTTTCCAGTCCGCCCGGGTTCGGGAATGTGGCCAGTTGAATCTGACCCAGCTGCGACGGATTCTGCTGACCGGCAAGCGTCGCATTCACCACGCCGTACTCGGTAATGGTGACCGCGGTGGCGTTCGAAGGAATCGTGATGGTTGGGATCAGCGGGTCGCCGTCGGTGGTCACGACTGTCCCCTGGTTGTTCAGGTGGAATTGACCAGCCCGCGTGTAGGCTATTGTCCCGTCCGGACGTTGCACCTGAAAGAACCCCGCGCCCTGGATGGCCACATCGAGCGGGTTGTCGGTTTCGTTTAACTCGCCCTGCGTATTGATCACTTCGGTTGCCGCCGACTTCGTGCCCAGTCCAATCTGCAGTCCCGCGGACACCGTGTTCTGGCTTTGCGCCGCGCCTGGCGTGACCAGGTTCTGATATACCATGTCCTGAAACTGGAGCCGCAGCTGGCGAAAACCGGTAGTTGACGAATTCGCCAGGTTGTTGGCGATGGTGTCCAAATTCAGTTGTTGCGCGCTCATGCCGCTTGCCGCGGTATACATTGCTCGAATCATTCGTCGCCTCGTTTTCGCCCGTTCTCCTGGCTATCCATCTGCATTTCCATGGGTTTCATTCGGCACACCGTCTGCTTCCTCATGCGTGTCGCGCACTAAATCCGCGGCAGATCCTCGGTCGCCAACTTGTTCATGTCGGCGTGAAAAACCGTGAGCGCCCGTTGCATCATCTCGGCCTGCCGCTCCATCACGATCAGATCGAGCGAGCCTTGAATCACATCCTGGTTTGCGCCCTCAATCGCGCCCGAATGCACCGATGCACCCGTGGCCGGAGCCGCTTCCGCTCCCTCGGGCGCCCGGTACCGATTGGCTCCTTCCGGCGTCAGTTCTGTCCCATTGGGAAAAGCGGCAACGCCGACCTGCGCGACCACCCCGCCGGCTACCGAAATCGCACCGTCCGCGCCCACGGCCACTTCGCCCGGCGGAATCACGATGGGCTGTCCGGCTGCGCTCAGCACCGCTTCACCGGACTTGGCCACCAGCTGCCCGTTTAGCGCACGATGAAAGCTTCCATCCCTTGTGTAGCGGATCCCCTGGGGCGTCTGGATCAGGAAGAAGCCCTGGCCTTCAATCGCCAGGTCGAGCGGATTGCCCGTCTCCTGCAATGCGCCCTGAGCCATGCTCAGCCGGTCGCCACCCAGCAGCCCGTAGTCGTTGACCGTCTGCCCCACCTGGGAATCTTCCGCGTCGGGCCCCAGCAGAACCGAGCGAAAGAACTCCCGCCCGGCCCGGTACCCGGGCGTTTGCGCATTGGCCAGATTGGCAGCCGCAGTATCGAGTGCCTGGGTCCGCGCTACCAGACCGGTCATCGCCGCATAGTATCCGCTGTCCATCGGAGGAGCCCTTCGCGGAATGTCGTTGCAGAAGAGGGACCGAAAGAGAGTGGCGAATGATGAAAGGAATCTAAGAGCCAGGAGTCAGGGGCGAGTCAGGCCGCCGGGGCAAAGGTCACGCTCACTCGGGCCGCGGCCGAGAACCGCGCGGGCCTCATTGCAATCCGTCGCAGACAATCGTGACTGCAAAGGTTTCATCTTCGAAGTTGTAGATGTGATAGATCTGGAACTCCGGAGCCTGTACGCGCAGGTTGTAATCGCGCCCCGTGATCACTGCGGGCACCGAGAGCCCGGTATGGGCCGCCAACTCCGGGATCTTGCCCTTCCAGACCCCGGCCAGCATGTTGCACAGTTCGCCGATCCCATCCTTTACGACATCATCCACAGCGGAGAATTCCAGCCCCGTCATCCGCGCGGCAATCTTCCTAGCCGCAGGCGCGCCGCAGCGAAAAACGCATGCACCGCTCAGAATCCCCCCAAACCCAATCACTGCAGTCACCGACTCGTCTTCAACGGCCCGCAACGCCGCGATTCGTCTAGTGGCAACGCCAAGCATCAACCGGAATACCTCTTCGACAGCAGCATCTAGGTTCCGTGGATCGGCAACCACTTGCACGCTCTCTCGCAACGACACCGCCATGCCGCGCTCCCTTTCTTTTGCGTTGCCGCTCCGCCCATCGGCAATGGCCGCCGCACGCACACCATTCAAAAGCACACATCCTCCTTCGTCCGTTTCTCGCGCACCAGCGCCTCCCCCACCCATTCCTGCCTCGCCCGGTCCTCCCTGCGTCCGGTTCGACCTCGCCCGTTTCTCAACACCCGTTCCTGCCTCGTCCATGCAGAGCGCTTGCTGGCGTCTTCGGAGCCCGGCGGCGCCCCGGTCACGCCGCTCGCACCAGGGGCAGCACACGTTCCTTCACCTGGTCCGCCGTAAATGGTTTCCGGATGTATCCCCTCGCTCCAGCCTGAATCGCCTGTTTCACGTGCTCCTCACTCGACTCCGTGGTCAGCATCACGACAGGCACGCCCGGAGCCAGATTCTGCGCGCGAATCTGGCGCAGGAACTCAAGTCCATCCATGGTGGGCATGTTGATGTCGGAGAGAATGAGGTCAACCTCCTTCGTCCGCAGCACTTCCATGCCTTCAGTTCCGCTGCCCGCCTCGAAAACCATTAGCGCATCGAGCCCGGCCTGGCGAAGCGCCCTCTCCACAATCTTGCGCATCACGGAGGAATCGTCCACGATCAGCGCTCGAATCCCTTGCATGCCCAGGTCTCCTCGTGATTTTCTCATCGGCTGTTTCGCCGGTGGGATGAGGCCGCAATCGCCATAAGCGAAAAGGAGAACTCCCCCGGCCGGCGTCATTTGCTTTCATCTGAGGCGACCGGCACCGGGCCGCGTCATTTGGTCGCCCCATCGACCGCGGCTTCAATGCAATGCCGTGGAGCAGATCAGGTCGCGAACCGCATCCACTCCCGGCACGGGTCCATTGGGCTTCGCTTTCCACAGTCGCAGCCAAAGGCAATCGTGCACGCGCACCAGACGCGCCTCCCGGGGTTGCGTCTGCTCGAGCACCCGTGTCAGAACCGCCGCCAGCGCACTTCTGCTTCCCGCCTCGATCAGTTCCGCCTCGGGAAACCGCGCTTCCAGCATGCGGGCATGCGCCTTGCGAAACATGGACTGTTCCACGATTCCACTGTCCACCTTAAGACCGGTCATGCGCTCGAGAGCCAGCGCCAGGACCGGATCGGGACGCTCTTCAAATCCCAGATACGCAATCCTCTTCGCCGCCACTCGCAGGGGCAGGGCGCCAAACGCATCCACGAAGAAACGCGGCATGAGAGACGCCAGTTCTTCCGGGTCGTCCCGCTCCACGCGCAGAACCGGACAGCTCCACTGCAGACCCAGGGCGCGAGTCACCTCTTCTTGGGTGGCGCTTTCGTGGCGCACCAGCCATTCCCCCAGCCGTCCGGCTCCTGCTTCCCGCTGTGCCGCCAGCGCGGCACGCAGATCATGCTGCGAGATCCATCCCTGCTCCAACATGGCCAGGCCAAGAGGAATGCGGTGCGGGAGGCTCCGCTCTACGCCTGACCACGCCATCATCTCCCGCGAAACAGCTGCTTCGGCGCAGGCCCTGGTGCACTCTTCCGAACAGCACCAGCCGCCTTCGAAGACCGGCGTCTCGCGGCGTCGCCACAGCCGCAGCCAGCCGGCCCGGCAATAGGGATTGGCGCAGGTGGAGAAGAGGCCTGCCGGCCGCGCCTGGCCAACGTCCCGCCGCTCTGCCCGGGTTGCGGCCGCGCTTCCCGGATCGATCTCCCGCCGCTCCGCACCGAACGGCATCAGCCGATACCCGCCGTTCAAAACAGACATCGGATGCTCTCCAGCCGTTTCGTCGGCGCGGCCACCTCGGTCACGCGCAGGCCGAAATTGCCATTCACGACCACTACTTCGCCGCGGGCAACAATCTTGTCGCCGACGACGAGGTCCACGGGATCGGCGACCTGACGATCCAGCTCCACCACATCCCCGGGGCCCAGATCGAGGATTTCGGCCAGCGGCATCTCCCGCGATCCGAAACGAACGCTCGAGTCCAGTTCTATATCGAGAAGCAACTCAATTCCTGAAGCGCTGGCCGTCGCCGCCCCGTCCCCAGAATCTCCATGCTCCGCCGCCTTCGTCGCCCCGGATTTGACCTCGCGCAGTTCGTCGCGCACAAGGATCGACCAGCCATGCCCGGCCGAGCGCAATGCGAAGGCGCGCGATACCTGCGCCTCCGGCTTAACCTCCTCGAAGCGGACGACCTGACAGCGGGAACCGCTGGTGGCCAGCAGTTCTCCGGCAGCCGAATCGGCGGCCTCGCGCAACAACTCGCTCCAACCCGTTTTCTGTTCGACTCCGTCGCCAAGTAACGGCGTATCGAGGATCGCGCCTTCCAGGACAACTGTGAACCTGCCTTCGACCTCGCCGGCCAGCGTCGCGGCAAAACTGACGGCGCTCTCCCCCATGGCCCCGGGCATCGCCTCGGCGAGGGTGGGCTCTCCGGCCAGCGCCTGGGAAAAGAGTGCCGCTGCTACACGCACCCAGCAATCGAAGTAGGATTTCATTTTGGGCTCCCCGTCAAAAGCCGCTCAAGGCGCGCCGCGCGACGCGGACCACGCCGCATGGCTTGCGCTACGGCCAGTGCTTCGCCTGCCACTCGCCACTGGGCCAAAGCCGATGGTCCCAACGGCAGAGGCAGGACGTCTCCCGGCCGCAGATGGTCGAGCTCCCGCGCCGCAATCTTCATGGTGGGCAGCTGGAGCGAGCAGCCAAAGCGGATGCGGCGCACCACATCTTCCATGCGCGTCCGTGTGTCCTCGGGATGGCGCCGCCGCCGCCCCCAGTCGGTCGTCAGGCGGCGAAGAATGGTGTTCGCCACCACCGCCGGAAAAGCCAGGTTGAGCAGTCCCGAGCTGTGCGGCATGCGAATCTCGAAGCTCAGGCAGAGGGTTTTTTCGGCAACCGAAATGATGCGCGCTACCTGGGTCTGCATCTGGCGCCGTTCGAACAGGAAACTCAACCCCACCGGCTGCCAGGCCACGCTGAGTTCGCGGCAGATGATTTCCACGACGCTCGCCAGCAGCGATTCTTCGATGTCGGTGAGCTCCCGCATCGGGCCGTCCTTGCCGTCGCCCCCCAGGAGGAGATCGATGATCGGCGGAGCCAGTCCCAGGTCGAGTTGCAACACCGACAACGCCCCCAGAGGCTCCAGGCGCACCGAGGCCACATAGCTGATCTCGGGGATGCGCAAGAGAAACTCGTTGAACTGGATCTGCTCGGCCGATACCAGGTTGACCAGAAACCGCGAGCGCAGCCAGGCCGCCAGGTTGTGCGTCAGATTGCGCGCGAAGAGATCGTTCAACATACTGATGGCGCGAAGCTGTTCGGTGGAAATCTGGCCTGCCGAGGAGAAATTGTATGGTGCCACGCGCGGCCTCGCCTCCTGCTGCGCGGTCCCGGGCGCCGTGTTGCGCGCGGCCTCAAAGAGCGCATCGATTTCGTCCTGCTTCAGCATCTTCTCA
>Ga0335074_10003689_pt1 | contig 20988 bp, 16 predicted proteins | sample Lox_Sample_23_FD_206715 | JGI IMG/M metagenome (GOLD analysis project Ga0335074, IMG submission 206715) | Soil microbial communities from Loxahatchee National Wildlife Refuge, Florida, United States - Lox_Sample_2.3 | ecosystem: Environmental > Terrestrial > Soil > Wetlands | place: USA... | reverse complement strand
ATCACGTAGCTGTTGTGCGCGACCTGGCACGAGTCGGTTCCGGCGCCCGGCTTGGCGTCGGCGGACCAGCGCCAGCCCGGCCCGAACGTGGCGCGCGCGACGGTCGTGCCCGCCAGCGTGACCACGTGCATGTCGCCGTGAGGGAAGCTGCGCTTCTCATCGGGAGTGTCGAGGTTCCGGTATACGAGGGTCATGTCTGCTCCTCAGGTAGCTGGGTGCCTACCGGAATCGTGCTCGGCCGGGCCCGCGGCCGGCATCGGTCAGAACACGTAACTGGCGGTGGACGCCAACTACGTAGCCGGCCGGGACGCCCCGCCGCCTGACCGGTCAGCGGCCGGGCCGGCCATGGCCACCAGCTGGGTCCTTGACCGCGCGCCGACCTTGCGGAGCAGGCTCTCGACGTGCTTCTCCACGGTCCGGGGCGACAGGTACAGCCGGCTCGCGATTTCCTTGTTGGGCAGTCCCTCGGTCACCAGCCGCAGCACGTCGGCCTCCCGCGCGGTCACGCCCAGGCTGGCCCAGGACGGCGGGACCACGCCGCCGAGGCGCTCGGCACACCGTCGTGCCAGGCGTTCGATCCCGTGGGCGGCGAACCCCTCCCTGGCCGTCTCCAGCCACCGCCGGGGCTCACCCCACCGGTTGGCCAGGGCTGCCTCTGCCGCGTACATCCGGGCCAGGTCGGACCACACCGGATAGGGGGCAAGGTAGCGCTCCCCGGCTTCGGCCAGCTCGGCCGCCCGGTCGCTGTCTGCGGCCCGGCCGGCCAGGATCGCCTCGGCGTAGCAGACCAGCCCACGGTTCGCGAACGCCGCGGCGAGCCCCGAGTCATGGGCCGCCTCGATGTCCCCGGGGGCACGCTGGTCCCCGGTGGCCGCGAGGACAAGCAGCCACACGCCGCGGAAGTTGGCGGGCTCGGCCTGCGGGACGTCGCGCAGGATTGCCGCGCTCCGCTCGAAGGCCCGGATCGCGTCGGCCTGGTCGTCGCGCAGCAGGGCCAGCATGCCCCTGCCCGCGCCCCAGACGAACGCTTCGACCTGGCGGTCGCCGCCCGGCGCGGCCAGCGCCTGCGCCGCATACCGCTCGGTCCCCTCACCGTCACCGCGCAGGGCACAGCTCTCGACCAGGAACACCAGCGCTTTGGCCCGCACCTGCTCCAGGCCGAGTCGCTCGCTGATCGACAGGGAGTCGCGCGCTACCCGGGCCAGCTCGTCCAGATCGAACCGGCAATCGGCCGCGGCGGCCAGTTGCAGGTCAAGGACGGCCGCGGTGCTCATCGCGCCCAGCTCCTCGGCCTGCTGCCGGGCCTGGCTGAGCCGGTCCGTGCCGTTGTGACGGTACAGCTCGATCGTGCCCAGCTCGTGCAGCGCTCGGAGACGCCAGAACGGCAGCCCGCGAGCCTGGGCGATGTCCAGGGCGCGCTCGAAGGCGTCCTTGGCCGCCACGAGATCACGCGGCCGCCGGCTGCGGCCGACGATTTCCAGTGCCTGGCAACGCACCTCGGCGCGCGCCTCGGCCATGTTAAGCACTCCGCCGGCCAGCGCGCGGGCCTGGCCGGGGTCGTCGGCCGCCATGGCCACCTCGGCCCGGAGCACCATGACCTCAGCCAGCAGATCCGGGCTGTCCGACGACGCCAGCAGGTCGGCCGCCTGGGCTAGCTGCGCCCGGGCGACGGGCCATCTGGTGGCCGCGACCGCGGCATGCGCCAGCCAGATATGAACCTGGGCGCGGGTCCGTTCCGCCGGGCGATCAGCGTTCAGCCGCGCCGTCAGGGCGGCGCCGACCGACATTGCCTCCTCTATCCGCCCAGCCAGCGCCAGGGCCTCCACCAGCAATGCCTCCGCCTGGTTACGCCGGGCGCCGTCGCAGGCGAGGCTGACAGCGCGGCTCAAGGTGGCCACCGCGGTGGCCAGCGCTCCCCGGTCAAGCGATTCGCGACCGGACGCACACAGCAGGGCACTCGCGCGTTCCTGGTCGCCTGCCTGCACCGCGAGATCGGCACCGATGTCACGATATTGTCCCGGCAAGCCTGGATGGGCGTCTTCCAGTGCCGCCAGCGCGCTCGCGGCCAGGGCCGTGCGCCGGGGCGGCAGAACCTCGGCCACAGCGGCCTCCCTGGTCAGGGCGTGCCGGAAGCGGAATTCCCCGTCGTGCACCGACAGCAGAACCTGCTCAACCCCCCGCTCCAGTGCGCTGGCCACGACGTCAGGCGGCTCACCGGTGACGCGGCCGAGCAGCCGCCAGTCGAAATGACGGCCGAGCACCGCGGCCGCTTCCAGGACCAGCCGCCCCCCATCGTCGAGGGCCGACAGCCGCGCTCGCACGGTCTCAACGAACGAGGCGGGCACGCCCGGCGAGGCCAGAACCTCCTCGACCAGGAACGGCACACCATCGGAGGTTCGCCGCACCCGGGCCAGGATGTCCTCACCGGCCTCGGGCATGCAGGCCAGGACCATGGTCGCCACCTGGCTCTCGTCCAGCCTGCCCAGCGCCAGGTGCCCGGCCGCTCGCCTGGCCCGCAGCCGCCGGGCCAACCCGAGCGCCTCCGCCGCCGGCTCGTCACGGCTGGTGGCCAGGGCCAGCACGGGCAGCGCGCCGAGGTTGTCACCCAGGTATTCGATGACGGCCAGGGTATCGGGGTCGGCCCAGTGCAGGTCCTCGAGCACGACCAGCAGCCCGCCGGGCTGCGCCAGCCACCTTAGAAGCCGCAGCACCGCCTCGCCCCGAACCACCGTCGACGGCTCGCCTGCCACCAGGCCGTTCAGCCCGGGAAGGACGGCCGACATCGCGGGCAGCCAGGGGCGCAGGCCGGCCTCGTCGCCAAGCGGGCGATCGCGCAGTGCCGCAAGCAGCGCCTCGGTCAGCGGCCGGTAGGGCGTGCTCGAGCCGCTGGGCACGGCCCTTCCGGTTATCACCGTGGCGCCCAGGGCTCGGCCGCGGTCGGCCAGTTGACGGGCCAGCCGCGACTTGCCGATGCCGGGCTCGCCGGTAACGAACACCATCCGGCCCGCGCCGCGCAGCGCGGCCGCGAGCGCGTCATCCAGCGCGCCAAGTTCCGCTTGCCGTCCCACCATGACCGGGCAGAGCACGTCCCCCACGGCACAATTGTGCCCCAGGCCGGTCAGCCCACGCGGGTCAGCGCGTCAGCAGGAAGTCGCCAGGATCCGTGGGCGGCCGGGGCCTGGGCTCCTCGGCTGGGTGGCCGACGGCGACGGCGCCCATGGGCCGCCAGCCGTCGGGCAGGTCCATCGCCCGGGCCGCCACCTCCTGGCAGAACAGGGTGCTGGAAATCCACGCCGACCCGAGCCCCTCGACGGCCAGTGCGATCAGCAGGTTCTGCACCGCGGCGCCCATCGAGACGGTGAACATGGCCAGCTCCGCCGCCGAGCGCCGCTCGTCGGGATAGTCGTGTGCCGCGTCGGTGACCAGGCACGGGACGACGATCAGCGGCGCCCGCCGCAGCGGTTCCCCGCGCCGGACCCGGCGGGCGATCTGGTCGTCGGTGAACCCGTCGCCGCGCAGGTCGCTGATCCAGGCCTCGCGCATCGCGTCGAGCAGTTTCTCGCGTGCGGCCGCCGACTCCAGGATCACGAAACGCCACGGCTGGCTGTGGTGCGGCGCGGGCGCGGTCAGTGCGGTGGCGACGGCCCGGCGGATCGCCTCGGCGTCGACGGACTCGCCGGTGAACGCCCTGATGGTCCTGCGGGCCAGCGGCACGTCGGCCGACCCGAACCGGAACATGTCCTCTTGGGCGGGCCTGATGAGCGCCCTGGCGCCCGGGCCGTCGTCGTCGGTGACCAGGGCGGCCAGCCCGCGCACGACAGCCAGGGGAACGCCTCGTGACTTTCCCTTCACCAGGTCCGCGGCGGCCGCTACCTCGTCGGCCACGGCCGCGACGGTCACCTCCAGGATGTTGCCGAAGGTGTCGGCCTGGCCGCGGTGGTCTCGCAGCGGGATCACGCCCGCGGCGCCGATGGCGTTGTCGGTCTGCCCGGCCCGCCACGGCCTGCCCATCGTGTCGGTGACAACCACCCCGACCCTCCGGCCGGTCCTGGAGTGCAGCGCCTTGCGCAGCCGCCGGGCCGACTCGTCAGGATCGGCGGGCAGCAGGACCACGGTTCCCGGCGCGGTGTTGGACTCGTCCACCCCGGCCGCGGCCAGCACGAAGCCGTGCCGCGTCTGCGCGATCGTGGTGGCGCCGCGGGTAGCCACCACGCGCGCCGTCTCCGCCTCGATGGCCTGGTCACGGGGGCCAGCGACCACCCGGCCCTCGGCCTTGCTCACGATCTTCGATGTGACGACCAGGATGTCACCGTCGCGCAGGTCGCCGATCGCGTCGGCGATGAGCACTGGCAGGTCGCTTCCTGCGGTGATCTCGGGCAGCCCGCTCACCCCGGTCACCGTGATCATGTCGGCCGCCGGACTCATCTCAGCTCCCATCACCTAAGTTCCAGGGCAAGGTCCACTGCCGCGCGGGCGATCGCAGTGGTGGCGGGCAGGTCGCGCATGAGCAGCGGCATGGCGCGGACCTCGATCCCGGCCAGCGCCGGGTCGTCGGCCGCGGACTTGTCCTGGTCGTCCACCAGCCAGCCGTCGATCAGGTCAGGTCCGTAGTGCGCGCCCACGGCCGCGGCCGTCGTGGCGACCCCGATCGCGGTCAGGCACGCGTCGGCCATGCCCCGCACCGGCGCGCCGCCGATGATGGGGGACACCCCCACGACGGTCTTGGCCGCCACCGCGGCCCTGATGCCGGGAACGCTCAGGATGGTGCCGATGCTTACCACCGGATTCGACGGCGGGAACACCACCACGTCGGCCCCGCCGATGGCGTCGAGGACCCCCGGCGCGGGCGCGGCCTGCTCGGCGCCGACCGCGATGATGGCCGTCGCCGGTGCCTTCGCGTGCAGGTGCACCCACCACTCCTGGAAGTGAACCGTCCGGCCGGAACCGCCCTCGTCCAGCGCGACGTGCGTCTCGACCGGATCGTCCGACATCGGCAGCAACCGCACCCCGGGCCGCCATCGTTCGCACAGGGTCCTGGTCACTTCCGACAACGGCCGCCCGGACGCCAGGAGCTGGCTCCGCAGGATGTGGGTGGCGAAGTCCCGGTCGCCGAGCGTGAACCACTCAGGACCCACGCCGTAGGCGGCCAGCTCAGCCCGGACGCCGAAGGTTTCCCCGGCCCGTCCCCAGCCCTGCTGTTCGTTGATGCCGCCGCCGAGCGTGTACATGACCGTGTCCAGGTCCGGGCAGACCCGCAGGCCGAACAGCGTGATGTCGTCGCCGGTGTTGCCGATGACCGTGATGTCGGCGTCCGGGGCCGCTGCCTTCAGGCCGCGGAGGAAACGCGCGGCCCCCACGCCGCCCGCAAGCACGGTGATGCGCATACCCCACAGTGTGGCAGGTCGCCGGCCCGCCCCGGGGTCCACGCCCCCCTGCCGCAGGCCCGCAGCCCGCTCTCGGCACGTGATTTACCTCGCATCTCAGACAACCGGGGACCATTATCACCTTCTTCGCTTGACTTGAAGCGAGACACGCGGGTGTAATTTCATTGATGTGATTCTCATCCGCGAGGGTAGTGGCTGGGAAACCCGGGGGGCTCCGAATGGGAGGGAGGGAGGATGTGCCGTGACTGAGGTCATCGTCCCGCTGGCGCAGGTGTTCATCAGCCCGGACGAGGTTGACGAGCTGGGCTGGCAGGACCGGGCACTGTGCGCGCAGACAGATCCGGAGGCGTTCTTCCCCGAGAAGGGGGGATCCACGCGGGAGGCCAAGCGGGTGTGCCGGAGTTGTGAGGTGAGAGCCGAGTGCCTGGAGTACGCACTCGAGCACGATGAGCGGTTCGGCATCTGGGGTGGCATGTCCGAGCGTGAGCGCCGCCGCCTCAAGCGCGAGGCAGTCTAGCGGGCCCGGCCGCACGAGTACAGATCGCGATTATCCGAACTTCTGAATATGGCCGTGTGTATGGTTGGTCTGTCGTGAGCGCTGGTGGTTCGCCGCCCGCGTAGTCCGCGCATCCGGCCGGGCGGGTAGCCGCACGGAGCGCCGCCGTTGCCACGCCACCTGACAGGACCTCTTGCCAGAGAACACGCCGCATCCTCGGCACGTCGTGACCGTCGTGGTAGTCGTGCACGACGGCGCGCGGCTGCTACCGGGCCTGGCCGGCGCACTACGGCAGCAGACCCATCCGGTGCACCGTGCCGTCGGCGTCGACACCGGCAGCCGCGACCGCAGCGGTGCCCTGCTGACCGAACTATTCGGCCCGGACGCTGTCTTCGGCATGGACTCGGGTACCGGCTACGGCGCCGCCCTGTCCCGCGCGCTGCAACACCCCGCGGCGCGCGGGCCGGTGACGGGGACCGGGCCCCTGGACCCCATGGCCCTTGCGAACCTGCAGGACCCGCCGGTCGAGTGGATATGGCTGCTGCACGATGACTGCGAGCCGGAGCCCGACGCCCTGGAGCAGATGCTGCGGGCGGCCAGCCGCGGCCGGTCGGTGGCGGTGCTCGGGCCGAAGCTGAGGGACCTGGCCGACCGGCGTGTGCTGCGGGAGACGGGCGTCGCCATCGACCGCGCGGGACGGCGGCTCACCGGGATCGAGCCAGGTGAGCTCGATCAAGGCCAGCACGACGGCAACCGGTCGGTGCTTGCGGTGAGTTCGGCCGGCATGCTGGTCCGCCGCGATGTCTGGGAGCAGGTCGGCGGCTTCGACCCCAACCTGCCGCTGATGCGCGACGACCTCGACTTCTGCTGGCGGGTGCACGCGGCCGGCTACGACGTCCGGGTGATCACCGACGCGGTGGTATACCACCGCGAGATGTCGGCCAGGCAAATCCGCAAGGCGCCCGCTGCGGGCGGGCGTCCGCGCTTGGCGGACCGCCGCGGCGCCCTGTACGTCTTCTCGGTCAACCTGCCGCTGCGTCCCACGCTCGCCATCGTGGGCGGCTGCGTTGTCGGCTCGCTGCTGCGAGCGGCCTACTTCCTGCTCACCAAGCAGCAGCGCAGGGCCTTTGATCACCTCGGCGCGATCGGCTGGCTGCTGAGCCACCCGCTGACGCTGTGGCGGGCTCGGCGCCGCCGCGCCCGCGGCCGTAAGCAGGCGTGGTCTGTCCTGCGCAGCCAGGTGCCAAGGGGAAGAACGCTGGCCCGGCTGGCCGAATCGGCTGCGGGCCTTTTGTCCGGCGGGTCGGCCTACTCAAGCGGCGGGCAGCATCACGCCCTCATCGACGACGTCGGCGACGACATGCCGCTACCGGCCACCGATTCGGTGGTCCGGCGCGCGGCGACCAACCCGGGGGTCCTGCTGGCCGTCGGGCTCACCATCGTCGCGCTGGTCGCGGAACGCTCGCTGGCCTCCTCGGTGCTGACCGGTTCCGGCACGCTCGCGGGCGGGGCCCTCGCGCCGGCCTGGGGCGGCGCCAGCGATCTGTGGCGCGAGTACCTGGCCGGCTATCACGACGTGGGCATCGGCTCGGCCGGCAGCGCTCCGCCGTACATCGCCGTGATGGCGGCGCTGGCCACCCTGCTTGCGGGCAAGCCCTGGCTCGCCGTCGACGTGGTCCTGTTCGGTTGCGTGCCCGCCGCGGGCATCACGGCCTTCCTGGCCACCCGCCGCATCACCCCGGTGCCGGCCGCGAGGATCTGGGCCGCCGTCACCTATGCGCTGCTCCCAGTGGCGTCGGGTGCCATCGCGGCCGGCCGGATCGGCACCGCCGTGGCCTTCGTCCTGCTCCCGCTGGTCGGTCTGGCCGTCTGGCGGATGCTCGGCGGACGCTCGTCGCCCTCCCCGTCCCGCTTCACCCCGCGCCGGGCGGCGTGGGCGGCCGGCCTGCTCATCGCGGTGGCCGCGGCCTTCGTGCCGCTGGTCTGGCTGATCGCGGTAATCGCCGCGATCGCCGCGATCGCGGCCTGGCCCTGGCTCGGCCTCCAGACCGCGATCAACGCGGCGATCGTCGCGGTGGTGCCGGCGGTCGTCCTGGTCCCGTGGACCTTCCACCTGTTCGCCAGCCCTTTTTCCGTCTTTCTCGAGGCCGGACTACCGCGTCCGGGGCTGGCCTCGGCCGGCCTTGGGCCCGAGTCGGTCCTGCTGCTCAGCCCGGGCGGCCCTGGGCTCCCGCCGGCCTGGGTAACCGTCGGCCTCGTCCTGCCGGCGTTCTGCGCGTTGCTGGCCGGGCGGCGGATGCCGCTGGTGTACACCGGCTGGGCTGTCGCGCTTGGCGGGCTGATCGTGGCGCTTGTGGTAAGCCGGGTGCGGGTGACGCCGCCGGGGGCAGGGGCCGGAACAGCCGTTAGCGCCTGGCCGGGCATCGTGGCCGCCGTCGCGGCGGCCGGCCTGCTGCTGGCCGCCACACCGCTGATCGAGGCGGCCGTCGCGGCGCTACGGCGCACCGGTGATCACCCGGCCGGCCGGCCGGCCGTCGTCGGCTGGAGCGGGCTGGCGGCGCTGGCCGGCCTGGCCGTGGCGGCATCCGCCCCGGCCCTTGCCGCCGGGTACTGGCTGGCCGCGGGCGTCCGCGGGCCCATGACCGCCGCCGCGCCGCCGATCCTCCCGCCGTTCGTGGCGGCCTCTTCCTCCGGCCCCGCCCGCACCAGAACCCTAGTCTTGAGACGGAACGGACCGGTGCTCTCGTACTCGGTGCTGCGTGACAGTGACCCCGTGCTCGGCGAGCCCGAGCTTACCGAGGCCTCGTCTGGGACGCGCGCGCTGAGCGCCGCCGTCGCCTCGCTGGCCGCCGCCGCGGGCGGCGACGGCGGGGATACCGGGCAGGCGCTCAGCCAGTTCGACATCGGCTACGTGCTGTTGCCCGCCCCGATCGACCAGACCCTGGCCCGCCAGCTGGACGGGGCGGCCGGGCTGATCCAGCTGACCACCGGGTCCGCGTACGACCTGTGGCAGGTCGCAGGCACCGTGGCCCGAGCGCGCGTGATCGGCGCCGACGGGACCGTCGTGCCGGTCCCGTCGGGCGCGGTCGGGGTCAACACGGTCGTGGCGCCCACGACATCGGGCACGCTGGTGCTGGCCGAGGCCGTCGGCGGGTGGTCCGCAACCCTCGACGGGAAGCCGCTGGCCGCGCTGCGCCAGCCGGTGGACGGCTGGGCGCAGGGCTTCGTGCTGCCCGCGGGCGGCGGCCGCCTGGTCATCACGCGCAACGAGCTGGCCAGGGACCTGAGTCTTGGCGGCGAGGCCGCCGCCGTCATTGTGGTCCTCGCCCTCGCCCTGCCCGGGACCCGGGCCGTCGGGCCGGCCACCGCCGGGTCGGCCACCGCCGGGGATGCCGTAGCGGATGCGGGGGCGGCTCCCGACGCTGACGCCTCCCCGGCGCCCGGACGGCGGCGGGACCGTGCCAGCAGGCCGAAACTGTCCCCGCGCAGGCGACAGGCTCGGCCCGCCGCCGCGGCCGGGCCTGCGCGCGAGGAGGCCGGCTACGGCCGGTCCGGGTTCCAGGCCGCCGACCCGGACCCCGCTCCCTCCTCGGGCGCCGAGATCACCGCGCCCCGGCGGTCACGTGCCGGTCAGCACGCGGCCAAACATGGCAAGCCGTCGCGGCGCGGGCGTGGCCCGGCGCAAACCCCAGCCCTGCCCGTTGATCCCGTCCTTGAGACCGCCGTCTCGGTGCCGGCCACCGACGACGGCGCCGCGCCCCCCGCTCATGACCAGGTGGCGACGGGGCGTCCCCCGTGGGAGCTCGGTGACGGGCCATGAGGCCGGCTCACCTGGTGCCCGCCGGGGCGGTGCTGCTCGCGCTCGGCGTCATCGCCAGCGCCGCCCAACTCGCCAGGCCCGCCTCATCGGTTCCCGGGCCTGCCGCCGCGCCCAGGCAGGTGCTGGTGACCTCCGCCGTAAGGGCCTGCCCTCCGACCCAGGGCGGCGGGGCGGGCGAGGTCGCCTTCATCGCCCGTCCAGCCTCGGCCGCGTCATCCTCGGGAGGCCGGGCCGCCGGCGGCCGGGGGGAGGCAGAACTGAAGCCGCTGCCCCTTGCCGGTGCGCAGCTGCGGCCGCTGAGCCCGATAGCCCAGGCCGACCCGGGCACGCTGTCGATACTCACCACCCAGGCCGCCCAGAGCGCAAGCAAGAAGGCCGCCACGGTATCAGCGGGCTGGTCGCTGGCCGCGACCGGCGCCATGGCCCAGGCGCTGGAAGCCGAGGAAGCGACCGGAACGGGCGTGGGAAGCGTTCGCTGTGGGGAACCCGGCTCAGATCTGTGGTTCGTCGGGCCGGGCCAGCAGAGCGGCGCGGCCCAGATCCAGCTCGACCTCATGAACGTCGACGCCCTGGCCGCGAGCGTCGACGTCAGCGTGATCACCGATGCCGGGGTCGTCCAGGCCAGCAACGAAACCGGGATCACGGTTCCGCCGCACCAGACCGTGACCGAGTCCCTGTCCGCCCAGGCCGCCGGATCCAGCGTGGTCGCGATCCAGGTGCGGACCAGCATCGGGCGGGTGGCCGCGGATGTCTCTGAGACCTCCTCGCACGGCGGGACCGCGAGCTGGCTTCCGAGCACGACCGCCCCGTCGACCCAGCTTGTGATACCTGGAGTGCCGCCGTCTGGCAGCGCCGCCGGGCTTTACATCGTGGTCCCCGGCAGCTCCAACGCCCGGGTCAGCGTGCTGGCCATTACCGCGCAGGGGCACTACCGGCCGTTCGGTACGCAGACCGAAGACCTGCCTGGTGACTCCGCCTCCTACGTCCCGCTCACGCCCCTCGGCGGTACCGCCGCGGCCCTTGAGCTCACCGCGAACGTTCCGGTCACCGCCGCCGTGCTGGTGCCCGGCAGCGGCCTTGGCGCGTTCGCCGTGGCCACCGCGCCCGTCAGCGAGCAGGCCGTGGTCGCAGGGAACACCAGCGGCTCGGGCCTGAGCGCCGACATCGTGCTGACCGCGCCCGCAGGATCGGCCCGGGTGCGCCTGACGACGACGGCCGAGGCTTCCGCCGCCAGCGCGGCCGCCGGGAGCCCGGCGACGGGCAGCCAGGTCGTCTCCGTCGCGGCCGGGCACACGGTCACGGTCCCCGTGTCCGAGCCCCGGGGCGCCAAACCCAAGTCTGTCTTCGCCATCGTGATCACCCCTCTGTCCGGGTCGGGGCCGCTGTACGCCGCCCGGGCGGAAACGCAGGGCCAGAACACCGTCGTCTCGATCATCCCGGCCGTCAGTGCCCTGACCACGATCAACCTCCCCACCGTCCGCGACTCCTACGACGCAATTTCGCCCTGACGGCCCGCACCCGGCCGCCGCGGTCCCACGCGCGACGCGCGCTGCCCGCGCACCCGGCCGTGTTCGAGGCTGCGGAACGCCAGCCACAGGCCCGTCAGCACGACCGCGAACACCGGCAGCCAGACGAGCCGCTCGGCCACCCAGGCACCGTGCGTCGGCGCGGTGAGCAAGCCGGGCACCCGGCCGATCAGCATGCCGAGGGAACTGACCGTGACGAGCGCGGTCTCGTGCCACAGGAACAGGGTCATCGCCGACAGGTTGACCATAGCCACCACGGCCCAGGCCACCGGGCGGCGCATCGCCCGCGCCAGCCGGTCCCGCAGCAGCAGGGCCAGGCCGCACTGGGCGATCCCGAACGTCACCGCGGCCAGCGTCGGCGGGTTCAGGTTCGAGATGTGGGACCCGTTCACGCCGACCATGCTGGCCGGGTAACCGGCCCAGAGGATCAGCGCGGCCATGGCGGCGGCGCCGCCGGCCAGCATTAGCGCCGGTACCAGGCGGCCGCGCAGCGATCCCAGCGCCCAGGCGATGCCGATCAGGTAGGGAACGAGCCAGCCGGCCGGGAGGTTGATCCAGCCCACCCAGGACGGCCCGGACAGACCGAACCGGACCAGGTCGGCGAGGGCCACCACGGCGACCGGGAAGGCCGCCGCCCACACGCCGAACCGCCTGACCAGCCACATGGCCGCCGGGGTCATCGCGGTCAGCCCGGCGTACACGCCAAGGAACCACAGCGGGCTGATCACAAGGAACAAGATCGTGTGCACCGTCTTAGCCGGGACACCGGCCAGGCACATGCCGACCGTGACCGGGATCCAGACCGCCACCAGCACCGCCACCGGGCGGGCCAGCCGGGCCAGGCGCTTGCCCAGCCAGGCCCAGTATCCGCCGCGGTAGCTGCGAGCCGACGAATAGCCGCCGACCAGGAAGAAGACCGCCAGCGTCTGGAACACCCAGGACAGCGGGTCCAGCCACGGCATCGAGGACAGCGGACTGTTGTCGTTGAGCACCGTACTGCCGTGGCTCTGGCCGGGCACGAGCGAGGTGACCAGCCAGTGGCCGCCGATGACGCCCGCGATGGCCAGGGCGCGCAGCGCGTCGACCGCGCGGTCGCGCTCCGGCGGTGTCGCCGCGTCGACCCGCATGGCCAGGCGCCTGACCCGGGCGACGGCGCCGCTCATCGGGTCACCGCCGCGGCATCACCGAGCGCGATGTAGGTCAGGTTGCGCAGCGAGACCGAGCCCGGGCTCAGGTAGTCGCTGTGGCCGCCGGAGCCGGTGTCGAAGATGCGCGCACCGAACCCGGCCGACATCGGGTCGGCCCCGAAGCCAAGCCCGAACAGATGGACGTCCGGGACGAACCTGATCGGGTCGTCGCTCTCCCGGCCGGCCCAGACCCGCGCCCGGGTGTCGAGCGAGGCCACCGAGGAGGCGTCCATCCCGGGGCTGCCGAACACCGCGATGTCGGTGACCGGCAGGTCCGGCGCGGCCAGCCCGCAGACCACCGACCCGTAGCTGTGGCACAGCAGCGCAACCTGGTCGCCGTGCGCGGCCAGCGCGTCAACGAGCGGCCGCAGCGCCTGCGCCCCTTGCCCGGCGTCGCCCGAGGTCATGACGGCCGGGCTGAGCAGGGCCGGGGCGGGATAGCCGAGCCAGGCGATGATCGCCAGCCGTTCCCCCGGATCGAGTCGCCGCGCCTGCGCCGCGAGCGCGAACGCGCCGCCGCCGGGGGAGGACGATCCCCGGGAGAAGAACGTGGCCAGCGTGGTGTCCGAGCCAGGCACCAAGATCGCCACGCGCGTCGCCGTGGCCAGGTTGCCGATCACCATCGCGGCCACGCCCGGGCCGCTTGAGTTGAAGAACAGCACGTGCTGGGTGCGCAGTATGGTCAGCGCGCTGGCCAGCTGGCTGTTGCCGTCGCTTGTGGCCTCGCGCTCGGCCCGGCCGATCGCCTTCGCGTCGGCCGCGTAACGGGCGGACAGCGCGCTTGACGTCATCGCGGGCGGCGCCTGGGGCACGGGGGCGGTGGCGTTCGGCCAGGCCGCGGCCGTCGTGCCGAGCATTGCGGCCGCGAGCAGCGGCGCGGCCGCCAGGGTGCGGAATCGCATCGGAGCGTCCTTTCTCCGTTGTGGGAGCGGCTCCGGAGGGCGCCGCCCGGGGGGACGCTCAGGAAATTACGGACGCAGGTGGCTCGTCAGCGTCACGCCGGCGAGCCCACTTCCCGCCTGCACCGGGGGTAGGGGACCGATGGCGCGGGCCGCCGCCCGCGGCGCCGCCGGCGCCACGGGACACGACCACCCCCTACTGGGGTATGGGCCCGGCAGATACGCCCTCAGAGGGACGTGGTTCCGGCGTCGCCCGGCCTACGCTGGGACCATGGATGTCGACGCCGCGCGCAAATTCGCGGCGACGTTCGTGACCGACACCACGAACCCGCCCGCGCCGCGCCCCCGCTGGCTGCTGTGGCGCGGGCGATTCGACCTGGTCGAGATCGCCGACGCGATCACCGCGCTGATCTGCTTCGGTTCGGCCGACAGCTCGCTGCAGAACGACTACGCCAGAGCCCACCTGCCCCACTCCACTGGCGTGCTCTTGTTGCTCGCGTTGTTCGTCGGGGCACCGCTCGTCCTGCGCACGCGGTTCCCGCTCATCGCGTGGGCTGGCTCGGCGCTGTCCATCATCTGGACGCACTTTGTGGTCCCGGTCTCCGGGCCCGGGTTCCTGCCGGCCAGCGTGTTCGTCTACGGGATGTGCCTGTACGCGGTGACGGTCCGGTGCCGACCGCGGATCGTGGTTGCCGCGGCCCTGGTCACCGTGGTCGGGGCAGGCGCCCTGAAGCCCACGTCGACGATCGCGGTCATCTTCCTGGCCACCATCCCGCTGTTGCTCGGCGGGCTGATCCGGCAGTGGCGCAGCGGCGAGCGCCGGCTGGCCGAGCAGGAGCGCCGGCACTCCGGCGAGCGGGCGCTGCTTGAGGAACGCCAGCGCATCGCGCGTGAGCTGCACGACGTGGTCGCGCACCACATGTCGGTGATCGCGATCCAGGCCGAGGCCGCGCCCTACAAGACCGACGATCCGCCGCCTGAGCTGGTGGAAAGCTTCGGCGACATCAGGGCAAGCGCGCTGGCCGGGCTGACCGAGCTGCGCCGGGTCCTCGGCGTGCTGCGCGACGGCGGGCGCAACACCGCGCCCCAGCCGGGGCTGGGCGAGCTCGATGTCCTGCTCGACTCGGCCCGCAACGGCGGGGTGTCGGTCACCGCGACCCGCAGCGGCGACCCGATGGAGCTGCCTGAAGGCGTGGACCTGTCCGCGTACCGCATCGTCCAGGAGGCGCTGAGCAACGCGATGCGGCATGCGCCGGGGTCGCATGTTCAGGTGCACGTCGGCTATCACCCGGACGGCCTGGCCCTCGATGTCCGCAACGACCAGGGACAGGCCGGCCCCAACCACACGGGCCATACCGCCGGGGGCGGCCATGGCATCATCGGCATGCGGGAGCGCGCGACGATGCTGGGCGGAAGCCTGGACGCGGGCCCGACAGAAGACGGGGGGTTCCTGGTGACCGCGGTTCTGCCGACCACCACCGACGGATCGGGCGACGCTGTCACCACCCCCCAGGGACAGGAGGGCACACCGTGACCATCCGCGTGGTGGTGGCAGACGATCAGGGGATGGTGCGGTCAGGCTTTTCCACCCTGCTCAACGCGCAGCCGGACATCGAGGTGGTGGGTGAGGCCGTCAACGGCCAGGAGGCCATCGCCCGCGCCGCCGAGCTGAGCCCGGACGTCATCCTCATGGATGTCCGCATGCCGGTGCTCGACGGGCTGCAGGCCACCCGGCAGGTCACGGCGATGGACGGCGCGCCCCGTGTCCTCGTCCTTACCACCTTCGACCTGGACGACTACGTGTACGAGGCGCTGCGCGCCGGCGCCAGCGGGTTCCTGCTCAAGGACGCGTCCGCCAGCGAACTCGCCGAGGCGGTGCGGGTGGTCGCGGCCGGCGACGCGCTGCTGTCCCCCGGGGTGACCCGCCGCCTGATCGCGGAGTTCGCGCGCATGGGCGCGCGCAAGTCGCCGAGCCGCAAGAACCTCGAGGACCTGACCGAGCGCGAGACCGAGGTGCTCGCCCTCGTCGCCCGCGGCATGTCCAACACGGAGATCGCCCTCCACCTGGTCGTCGCGGAGCAGACGATCAAGACACACGTCAGCCGGGTCCTGATGAAGCTCGGGCTGCGCGACCGGGCCCAGGCCGTTGTCTTCGCCTACGAAAGCGGCCTGGTCCACGCCGGTGAGTAACCGGTGACCCGCCAGGCCGGCGCACTGTGTTGGCTGAGTCGGGGCCGACTAAGCCTGGGCCGTCCATGTCGCCAGACCGACATCGCCTTCGCCGCGGCGGCCTGCGCCGTGCTCGCCGGGTACAACAACCTGGCCGGGCTGGCGCCCTGGCACCGGCGCTGGTATCCGGCGGTCAACGCGTGTGCCGCCGCGGCCGCGCTGGCCGCCGCCGCGGCCGGCGGCCTTACCGCGGACGACCTCGGCCTGCGCCGCGAGCGGCTGCGGCCCGGGCTCGGCCTGGGATCGGCGGCGGCCGCACCGGTCGCCGCCTCGCTCGTGCTGGCCGCGCTGATCCCGGCCACCCGCCCTGTGCTCGACGACCAGCGGGTCGCCGGGCTGAGCGGAAGGCAACTCGCCTATCATGTGCTCCTGCGCATCCCGCTCGGCACCGTCGCCTGGGAGGAGATCGCGTTCCGCGGGGTGCTCGCCGCGGCGCTCCGCCGGGTGCTCACCGAACCCGCCGCAACCGCCGCGGCCGCCGCGGTGTTCGGCATCTGGCATATCCGCCCGACCGCCGAGGCCCTGGCCGTCAACCGCGTGGCGGCCGGCCGCGGCGCCCGGATCTCCGCGGTCGCCGCCACCGTGGCCGGCACGGCCGCCGCGGGCACGCTCCTGTCCGTCCTGCGCCAGCGGTCAGGCAGCTTGGCCGCGCCGGTGCTGCTGCACCTGGCCGCCAACTGCACCGCGCCGCTGGCCAGCGCCCTGGCCCGAACCCTGACCGAGCACCGCCGCCGCAACACCGCTAGCATCGCGCGTCACCCCGTCAGCGCGCGGCCCAGATCCCGCCGTCGACGGGGATGACGGCGCCGGTCACGTAGGCGCCGCCGCGGCCGGACAAGAACACCGCCACGCCTGCCATGTCGTCGGGGCGGCCGATGCGACCGAGCGGGGAGGCGGCGGCGATCTGCTCGCCCTGCTCGGCCAGGACCGCGGCCATCATCTTGGACTCGAACGGGCCAGGGGCCACCGCGTTAACCGTGATGTGCCGCGGCCCGAACTCGCGGGCAAGCACCCGGGTGAGCTGGTGCAGCCCGGCCTTGCTGGCCGAGTACGAATAGTTCGGCAGCTCAGGCACGCGCAGCGCGTCGATGCTGCCCACGTTGATCACCCGGGCCGGGTCGTCGGCGGTGCCGGCCGCCTCGAGCAGCGGCAGGAACGCCCGGGTAAGAAAGAACGGTGCCTTGACGTTGAGGTTCAGCACCTTGTCCCAGGCCGAGGCGGGAAACTCGGCCAGCGGCGCGCCCCAGGTGGCGCCGGCGTTGTTGACCAGGATGTGCACCCGGTCCTCGGACCGGCCCACCTCGGCCGCCAGCCGCACGCACTCCTCCTCGCGCGACAGGTCGGCCGGCACCGACGCCACCCTGCCGTACTTCGACAGCTCGTCGACTGCGTCGCGGCCCGCCTCGGCCTTGCGCGAGCTGACGTACACACACGCCCCGGCCTGCAGCAGGCCGCGCGCCATCATCAGCCCTATCCCGCGGGTTCCGCCGGTGACGACGGCGATCTTCCCGGTCAGGTCGAACAGGTCCACGCGGGCCTCCAGTAAGGCTCAGCAATAAGGCTCAGCAATAAGGCATGGCAATAAGGCTCAGTCGAGGTCGCCGTAGCCGGGGTCGATGACTTCGGGGTCCACTCCCAGAATCTCGGCGAACTCCTCCACCACCACATCGAATACGAGTTCGCTCAGCTCATCCTCGTCTTCCGCCCGGGCCAGCAGCGGCCGCCGGAACAGAACTATCCGCGGTGCCGTCGCCGGGTTCGCCGGATCGCCGGTGCCTGGCGAGCCGCGGACGATGCGCGCCAGCGGCACGCCGTCCTCGCCGATCGTGTCGAAGTCGGGCACCTCCTGGACCGCGAATTCCACGTCGGACAGCTCGGACTCCCAGCGCGGCTCCAGCCGCGCCACGGCCTCGAGCACGATGTCGTCGAACTGCTGCGCCCGGCTGCGGTACAGCGGGACACCGGGCGGGACCAGCCTGCCGCGCAGCCCACGGCCGTGGCGATCCCGCCGCCGGGGGCGCGACCCCCGAGGACCGCCCGGATCTGGCCTGGAGCCGCCCTCGCCGGTCTGCACAGTTACCGAGCGTATAGGATCAAAGCCCCCTTCCGCGCGCGCACACCGGCCCGGGGAACACGGGTGCAAGCCGGGACAGAGCACGACACGATGACGGAGCCGGCGCCGGGTGGTGGCTTTACCGTCCGCGGGCAGATACCGTCACCGTTGTATCGACCGCCACGGGTGATGTAAGCGAGGTGAGCTGGTGCGTTCTCGTTGCTGCTCGCGCACCGCATGCAAGCATCCGCCCGTGTACACGCTGACCTACGTGTACCGTGACTCGACCGCGGTGCTCGGCCCGCTGGCCGCCTACACCGAGCCGCACTGCTACGACCTGTGCGAAAAGCACGCCGCCAGGCTGGTCGCGCCGCGCGGATGGGACGTGGTGCGGCTGCCGGCCGACCCGGCCCGCGAGCGCGCCGACGACCTGGAGGCGCTGGCCAACGCGGTGATGGAGACGCATCCGAGGGACCCCGCAGAAAGTGAGCCGGTGGGCCAGGGCGTCGAGGTTGGCCGCCGCCGCCACCTTCGGGTGCTGCGCTCGGGGCCTCCGCAGGACCGATAGGCTCGGCAGTGCTGCTAAGCCAACCGGGGCCGCCCGGCCCGGGTGGCACCGGCACTGGGAGGCGTGTCCTGCTGTGGGAGATCTGGCGAGCATCGTCAAGGCGTATGACATCAGGGGCGTGGTCCCTGACCAGCTAGACGAGGGAGTGGCCGAGGCGGTCGGCGCCGCGTTCGCCAAACTCACAGGGGCCGCGACGATCCTGACCATGCACGACATGCGCACCTCCTCGGCCCCGCTCGTGGACGCGTTCGGGCGCGGGGCGGCGGCGCAGGGCGCGGCCGTGCTTGCGGCCGGCCTCGGCTCCACCGACATGCTCTACTACGGCAGCGGCGACCTGGGCATACCCGGCGCGATGGTCACGGCCAGCCACAACCCGCCCAGGTACAACGGCATCAAACTGTGCCGGGCCGGTGCAAGACCTGTCGGCATCGAGACCGGCCTGGCCGACATAAAATCTTTGGCCGAACGGGCCATGGTTCCAGCCCCCGTCCCCGGCTCGGTCACCCAGGCCGAGCTGCTCCCCGGCTACGCCGACTACCTGCGCAAGCTGGTTGACATCTCGGAGATCAGGCCGCTGGTCGTGGCCGTCGACGCCGGAAACGGGATGGCCGGGCACACCGTGCCCAAGGTCTTCGATCCACTGCCGATCACGCTGATCCCGCTGTACTTCGAGCTGGACGGAACGTTCCCCAACCACGAGGCCAACCCGATCGATCCGGAGAACCTGCGAGACCTGCAGCGGGCCGTGGTCGAGCATCACGCCGACATCGGGCTCGCCTTCGACGGCGACGCCGACCGGTGCTTCGTGGTCGACGAGAGCGGCGAGGTGGTCTCCCCATCGGTGCTCACCGCGCTGATCGCCAGTCGCGAACTTGCCCGCGAGCCCGGCGCGACGATCATCCACAACCTGATCACCTCCCGCGCGGTGCCGGAGATCATCGCCGAGCGCGGCGGGGTCGCGGTGCGCACCCGGGTCGGCCACTCGTTCATCAAGGCGAAGATGGCCGACAGCGGCGCGGTGTTCGGCGGCGAGCACTCAGGACACTTCTACTTCAGGGACTTCTGGTTCGCTGACTCGGGCATGCTGGCCGCCCTGCACACGCTGGCCGCCCTGGGCGGCCAGGCCGGGCCGCTGTCCGCGCTGCTGGCCGAGTATTCCAGGTACCACGCGAGCGGGGAGATCAACTCCCTGGTGGAGGACCAGGCCGCGGCCACGGACCGGGTCAGGCAGGCCTTCGCCGCCCGGCCGGGCGTGAGCACCGATGAACTCGACGGGCTCACGGTCATGGCCCCCGACTGGTGGTTCAACCTGCGGCCCTCCAACACCGAGCCGCTGTTGCGGCTCAACGTGGAGGCGGACTCGCAAGCCGCCATGGCCGCGCTTCGCGACCAGGTGCTCGGTATCGTCAGGAACTGGGAGGAGACCTGATGCAGATCGAAGGCTGGCTCCTGGAGATCCTGGCCTGCCCTGAGTGCCACGCGCCGCTGCGCGCCGATGACGCCGCCAGCGAACTGGTATGCACGGGCGAGACGTGCGGGCTGGCCTACCCGGTGCGGGACGACATCCCGGTGCTGCTGGTGGAAGAGGCCAGGCGGCCCGGCGAGCGTACATGAGTGCCAATCGTGAGTGCCAATCGTGAGTGCCAATCGTGAGTGCCAATCGTGAGTGACAGCCTGGACGACTGGGGAGGGGCCGAGTTCGTCCTGGCCGCGGACCGGCTCGACACGCCCGACGTTATCGAGGCGGCCGACCCCGGCGACATGCTGCGGCAGGTGGCGTCGGCCGCGGCCGGCGTCCGCGTCGCGCTGCGATCCTGCCGGGAAACCGACCTGTCCGGGTTCGCCCCGGACGCCAGGCCGCGCGCGATCGTGGTGGCCGGGCTTGGCGGCGCCGGGATCGCGGGGGAGATGCTGGCCGCCGTGGTCGGGCCGGGCAGCCCGGTCCAGATCGTGGCCTGGCAGACCGGGCGCCTGCCTGGCTGGGTCGGGGCAGCCGACGTGGTGATCGCGGTATCCGGCCCGGGCACCACGGCCGAAACGCTCGCCGTCGCGACCGAGGCGGCGCGGCGCGGATGCCGGCTGGCCGGAGTGGGGCTCCCTGACTCCCCGCTGCACCGCATCACCGAACAGGCCAGGGCCGCGTTCGTGCCGGTCGCCCCGGTGGCCTCGGCCGCGCCGGTGCCGCAGCTGTCAACGCAGCAGCCATTGCTGCTGGCCCGGTCGATGCTGTGGGCGCTGGCCATCCCGCCCCTGGTCATCGCGGAGCGGCTGGGCGTGGCCCGGATCGGGCCTGACGCCTACGAGCAGACGGCGCGCAGGCTCGAGGAGGTGTCCCATCAGTGTCGGCCTGCCAGCGAGTCGTTCGTCAATCCGGGCAAGTCGCTGGCCCTGGACCTGGTCGGCACGCTGCCCGTGGTGTGGGGGACGTCGGCGCTTAGCGGGGTCGCGGCGCGGCGGTTCGCCACACTGCTCAACGAGAACGCCAAGTACCCGGCGATCGCGGGCGTGCTCCCCGAGGCGGCCGAGAACCAGATCGCGGCGTTCGACGGCCCGTTCGCCCCGTCCGTGCGCCCGCCCGCCGAGCCGACCCACGATGTTGACCCCACCCACCCCACCTACCCCACTGGCCTTGACGACCTCCCGTCCTGGGAGCTGGACTACGAGGACACGCCGCCGGGACAGGCCAGCGGATTCACCCCGCTGCGGCTCGTGCTGATCTCCGATCCGGACGCCGACCAGCGGGTCGCGTCCCAGCGCAGGGCGGTGGCCGAACTGGCCGCCCAGCGCGGGATCGGCCTGTCCGAGCTCGCCCTGGACGGCGAGCAC
>Ga0335074_10003688_pt1 | contig 20993 bp, 19 predicted proteins | sample Lox_Sample_23_FD_206715 | JGI IMG/M metagenome (GOLD analysis project Ga0335074, IMG submission 206715) | Soil microbial communities from Loxahatchee National Wildlife Refuge, Florida, United States - Lox_Sample_2.3 | ecosystem: Environmental > Terrestrial > Soil > Wetlands | place: USA... | reverse complement strand
TTGCCGCCTCGAGAACGCCCAGGTCCGCCATCAGCGCCACTGCGCCACGCGGATCGGGAGAAGCAAGGATGCGACTCAGTTCGCTCCACACCCGCTCCGCCGACAGGCGCGCGAGACCAGCCACGCTCGCCCGAATGGCTGCAATCGCCGCCGCATCAGGCGGGCCGGCGCCATAACGCGCATGGAACCTGAAAAAACGCAGAATACGCAGGTAGTCTTCGGCGATGCGGGTCGCCGGGTCACCGACGAATCGGACCACGCCGCGCCGCAAATCCGCGATGCCGCCGAAATAGTCGAACACGGCGCCGTCCCGGGTCATCGACAGCGCATTCATGGTGAAATCGCGGCGTGCTGCGTCGGCACGCCAGTCATCAGTGAAGGCCACCACGGCGTGGCGGCCGTCGGTCTGCGTGTCGCGGCGCAATGTGGTGATTTCGAAGCCATGGCCGTCGGAGATCGCAGTCACGGTGCCGTGGGCGATCCCCGTGGGCACCGCCCGGATGCCCGCCTTGCTTAGCGCAGCGAGTATATCGTCAGGCCGACGCGGCGTTGCCAGGTCAATATCGGCGACCGGCAGGCCGGCCACCGTATCCCGCACCGCACCGCCGGCGATCCGCGCTTCGGGAAGCGCGGAGAGCACCAGGGATAACGCTGGATCGGACAGGAAGTCGGGCGGTGGAATTGTCAGGGCGGGTTGGCTGGTCATGGCGGCGCGCCATGGCCGGGGATGATGCGGCCGTCGTGCAGGGCGGCCGGCACATAGGTGCTGCCGGTCGGCAACGCGCCTTCGCGCTGGAGCCACAAAAGGGCGCCGACCAATACTCCAAGCAGAACGATGGATGCAGCAACGACGCGCGGCGACGGTCCATGCGCGGTCGCGGTGACCCGCCAAGCCGCAAACAGGATAAATGGCGCCAGGAACAGGAGCAGCTCAATGAGGCGAATCATCGGCCTGACAATAGCCTTTCCCGCGCAGGGTGCGGGAGAGGACGGTTGGGTCGCAAAAAAACCAACCGGAGCACCGAGGGCGATGGGATCGGTGCGCTAGCCGAGCGTACCGAGCCGATGATCCTCACCCGGCGCTCGCGCACCCGCCTCTCCCGCCGCAGACGGGAGAGGTCTCGCGGGTGGCTCTCAGCTTCTGTGCCAAATGCACGAGAATGGCGGCAGTGGCGCCCCAGATGAAATGCTCCGGGTGCGGCCAGACCCAATATTCGCGCAGGTTGCCGAGCGATTCATGGCGCTGGCGCTGCGGTGCTTTCGGATCGAGCAATACCTCCAGTGGCATCTCGAAGACGGATTCGACCTCCTCGGGAGCCGGACGCAGCACCAGGCCGGGCGGCAACAGGCTTAAGACCGGCGTGATCCGGAACCCGGTGCCGGTGACATAATCGTCGAGGCGGCCCAGTATTTCGACGTCGCGCGGCGACAGACCCACCTCCTCCTCCGCTTCGCGCAGTGCCGCTTGCTCGGGTGTCTCACCGGCATCGATGCGCCCGCCAGGGAAACTCACCTGGCCGGCGTGTTTGCTCAGATGCGCATTGCGCTTTGTCAGCAGAATGCCGGGATTCGAGCCCGTTACGACGGGCACCAGGACTGCCGCCGGGATCGGCGGCCCATCGAGCGCCTGGAGCAGTTCATCTCCATATGCCACAGCACCCTGACGCGGCGCGACAACCGCTGCCGCCAGGCGGGCGCGTAATTCCTCGCTGGTCACTCTTCGCCGCGCGGCACCTCGCCCAAGGCGAAGAATTTTCCTCCGCTCCAGACGCCGAGCATGCGCCGACAGCCGACCCATTCCGGCACCGCCAGCGCAACCAGTTCATAGTAGACGGGGCGGCTGATGCGCGCCTCGATCCCGAAGACACCTGCTCCGGGCCGAACGAACAGGTAAGGGGTCGGCTCGCAGGTCAGGAGGTCGTGCGCGACACGGATTGGATTGTCCGGGCCAGCCGTGATCACCTGGTCGACGTTGGTACGGAATGACAGTACCTGCTGCCGCCCGTCGCCGCTCCAGTCAAGTTCCACCGCAAGAAACGGCGCGTCTTCCACCTCGATGCGCCCGCGCTCGGCGGGCGTCTGCAGCCAGAAAGACCCGTCCTCCTCGCGCCGCAGCACGCTGGAAAACAGACACACGAGCTCTTTGCGGTTGATCGGCGTACCGCGGTAAAGCCAGGTCCCGTCACGCCGGATCAGGAACGGCAAATCGCCGCACTCGACCGGCGCGCGCCGCGGCCGAGGCAGTGGCACATCGGCAAAGGCCAAAGCACCTGATATCGGGCCCAGCGACGTTCGCTCGCGCGCAAGCGCAGTGGCCGGGATGCTCGCCCTGCCTTGGTTCACGTCTCCGTCTCCAGTGCCGTGATTTCTGTGTAACCGGAGATATAGGTAGCATCCCCCCGTCCAAAAAAGAGCCTATATGGCGACGACGGAGCAAAACGATGAAAGCGAGCGCTGAATGTCGTCGGGTATGGCTGCCGCGCCACTGGGAGCGGCCAATACGGGGAGTTTCTCCCCGAAAGATCAAGGCGCGATAGTCGCCGATGTCGAGGCGCTCGGTGCGCGAGTCGCCAAAGTCCGTACCGCGGTTGGTCAGGTCATATTTGGCCAGGACGACGTGATCGATCAGGTCCTGATCACACTTCTTTCGGGCGGACACGCACTGCTGGTGGGGGTGCCAGGGCTTGGAAAAAGCCGGCTGGTGGAAACCCTGGGGGTCGTGCTGGGGCTGGTTACAAAGCGAGTGCAATTCACGCCGGACCTAATGCCCGCGGACATCATCGGCTCGGAAGTATTGGATGAGTCTGACGGCAGGCGCAGCTTCCGGTTCGTAGCCGGACCGGTCTTCTGCCAATTGCTGATGGCCGACGAGATCAACCGCGCCAGCCCCCGCACGCAATCGGCGCTGCTGCAATCGATGCAGGAGCAGCGGGTCGCCATCAGCGGCGTGGAGCACCGGTTGCCGCGACCGTTCCACGTTCTGGCGACGCAAAACCCGATTGAGCAGGAGGGGACGTACCCGCTGCCCGAAGCGCAGCTCGATCGGTTCCTGTTGGAGGTGGTCGTCGGTTACCCGGATCTGGCAGCCGAGCGCACGATGCTGCTCGCGACAACAGGTGCGACGAGCGTCTCGCCAAGCCAGGCCATGACGGCCGAGGAACTGCTTGCGGCTCAGGCGCTGATCCGGCGCATACCGGTGGGGGAAAAGGTCGTGGAGGCGATTCTGTCGCTGGTCCGCGGCGGCAGGCCGGAAACGGCAGACGATGAGACGGTGCGCCGCCACGTCGCCTGGGGACCCGGACCGCGCGCGGCCCAGGCGCTGATGCTGGCTTGCCGCGCCCGCGCATTGCTGGCGGGGCGGCTCTCGCCGAGTGTCGATGACGTGGCGTCGCTCGCGCGTCCGGTCTTGCGGCACCGCATGGCCCTGAGCTTCTCGGCGCGCGCAGACGGGGTTGTGCTGGGGGAGGTCATCGACCGGCTGGTGGCGAGGGTAGCGTGACCTCCGTTCGACCCGCTCACCCTCGTGCTCGCCCTCTCCCAGGTCGCCCCAGGTTGGTTCGACTCATGACCCAACCGCCCTGCCAGGGAGCGCGGGCCAGGTGATCACCCCGATCAGCGCACGCCGGGCGGAGGCGGTTGGCGCGCGGTTGCCGCCACTGCTGGTCGCCGCGGAGCGGGTTGCCGCCACAGTAGCGCAAGGGGTGCACGGGCGCCGGCGCGTCGGCCAGGGTGACAGTTTCTGGCAGTTCCGCCGGTTCGTTACCGGCGACACGTTCGCCCGCATCGACTGGCGACAGTCCGCCAAATCCGGCCGTCCAGTGCCCGAGGGTTGGTTCATCCGGGAAACCGAGTGGGAAGCGGCGCAAACCGTTTGCCTGTGGCGCGACGCTTCTCCCTCGATGCGCTGGCACTCCCGCGGAATGGAGATCGAGAAACGCGAGCGCGCGGACTTGCTTCTGCTGGCGCTTGCTTCCCTGCTTCTCCGCGGCGGCGAACGAGTCCTGCTGATGCGCGAAGGCGCGCGCCCCGTTTCTGGCCGCGGCGGGCTGGACCGTCTGGCCCAGGACCTCGCCGGATCGCCCGTCAATGTGGCGGGCCTGCCGCCGCATATGCCGCTGCCGCGCCACGGGAGCGTGGTATTGCTCGGAGATTTCCTGGCGCCGCTTACAGAAATTCAGTCGGTTGTCGGTCGATTCTCCGCGGTTCCAGTCACGGGATACCTATTGCAGGTTCTCGACCCTGCCGAGGCCTTGCTGCCCTATGCCGGCCGTATCCGTTTCCGCGGCCTCGAGCATGAGGGCGATACGCTGATCCCCCGCGTCGAAACGGTGCGCGACGAATACGCCCGCCGCCTGAAGGCACAACAGGATGGCCTGACAGCCATCTGCTCCGCGGCTGGTTTCGGGTTCGGGGTCCACCGTACCGACCACCCGCCCGAGTCCGCATTGTTGACCCTCTACACAGCTTTGGGGGTGCGGTAGCGGGAATGTCTGCGCTAGGATCGCCGGGATGATCTTCGCCTCTCCGTGGATCCTGCTGGCTTTGGTGGGATTGCCATTGCTGTGGTGGCTGTTGCGCGTCACCCCTCCGGCTCCGCGCAGCGAGATGTTTCCCGCGATCCGACTTCTGCTGGGCTTGCACGCGACGGAAGAGACGCCGGCCCGAACGCCATGGTGGCTGCTGGCTCTCCGCTTACTCGCCGCGTCGCTTGTGATTGTCGCATTGGCCCGCCCGATCCTCGATGCCGGCTCGCGTTTCGCCGGCAAGGGGCCGGTGTTGCTGGTCATGGACAATGGCTGGGCGTCAGCCCCCGATTGGCCGAAGCGCATGCAGGCGGCCAATACCGTGCTTGACCGCGCTGCGCGCGCGGGGCGCGAGGCCGCACTGCTGACAACTGCGCCAGACGAAAACGGGACTCTGCCCAGCATCACGGCTCTCATGCCAATACCTGATTTGCGTGCCCGTTTGGCAGCGCTGCATCCGGAACCGTGGCCGGCTGATCGCGCTGCCGCGACAGCGGCTCTGGCGGACTGGAAACAACCGGGCGGCGCCGTGGTATACTTGGCCGATGGGCTGACCGACGGTCCCGATTTTCATCGGTTTGCCGCGGCGCTTCGTGCAGCCGGACCGGTCACCGAAATCTGCTGCGACACCATGCCGGCCCGCCTGCTTCTGCCACCGAACAGCCAAGCGGATCGGCTGGTCGCCCGGTTGGCACAGGCACCGCAGCCTGCCGCCACCGATGCCGTCGTGCTGGCGCAGACCGGCGACGGGCGCACACTTGCGAGCACCACGATCGATATGCCCGCAGGCGCCACGACCGGCGCATCGAGCATCGTGCTGCCGCCCGAACTGCGCAACCAATTGGCCCGTCTGGTGGTCGAGGGGCCGCCTTCCGCCGGCTCGACGGTGTTGCTGGATGAGCGTTGGCGCCGGCGCCCGGTAGGTTTGGTCGCCGGCAACGACGCCAACGCGAATATTCCGTTCTCGGGCCCCTTGTTCTTTCTGCGCCGCGCGCTTGCACCCTATACTGAGCTGCGCGAGGCGCCGATTGCCACGCTGCTGCAGCGCGATCTTTCGGTGCTGATAATAGCGGACGATCCTCTGCCTGTTGGTCCGGACCGTGACGCGGTGACGCGCTGGGTGGAAAAAGGTGGGCTATTGATCCGGTTCGCCGGGCCGCGAACAGCGGAGCAACCGATCGGAGAGACCGATCCGCTGATGCCGGTGAAATTGCTGGGGGGTGACCGGCAGTTGGGCGGTGCTATGTCCTGGAGCAAGCCAGCCGGGCTGGCTCCGTTTCCGTCAAACTCGCCGTTCGCCGGGCTGCCGGTACCGGCGGAGGTTACGGTAACCCGTCAGGTGCTGGCCGAACCCAGCGTAGATTTGTCGGCTCATACCTGGGCCGCCCTGGCGGATGGCACGCCGCTGGTGACCGAAGCGGCCAAGGGTGCCGGCCGTATTGTCCTGTTCCATGTCACCGCCAATGCCGACTGGTCCAACCTGCCGCTCTCGGGGCTCTACGTGGACATGCTGCGCCGGCTGGTGGCGCTGTCGGCCGGCGTGGCCACGCCTGAAGGACACGCCGTCCTGGCCCCGGCCGAGACGTTGGACGGTTTTGGTCTCCTCGGCACGCCGCCGCCGGCGGCCGCGGGACTTGCGGCTGACGCCTTCAATGACACGCCGGTTTCGCCGCATCATCCGCCCGGGCTATATGGGCCGGAGAATGGGCGTCGGGCCTTGAACCTTGGTGCTGCCACGCCGGCGCCGGAGGCAGCACCCATGGTACCCGGCGCGCGGGTTGAACAATTGGCGACGACAGTTCCTGAGCGGGCGCTGGGGCCGCCTTTGCTGGCTCTGGCTGTGCTGCTGCTGGCGGCAGACCTGCTGATCGCACTGGGTTTGCGCGGGCTGCTGACGTGGCGAATGGCGGGAGCGGCGATGCTGGCAATCGCAACGATTGGTATCGGCAACGCACAGGCGCAGCCGCTGGAGAAGGGGATTTTTCCAGCGCTCGCAACGCGGCTCGGCTATATCGTCACCGGCGATCCGCAGGTGGATGCAATCTCCAAAGCGGGTCTCGAAGGGCTATCGGAATACGTCAACCGCCGCACGGCGGCGACGCTGGTGGAACCCGATCCGGTGGTACCCGGCAAGACCGACCTGAGCTTCTATCCTCTGCTGTACTGGCCAATCACGGCGGACGCGCAGCCGCTGTCGCCGGAAGCGGCAGCGGCGCTGAACGACTACATGAGCCGAGGCGGAATCATATTGATCGATACGCGAGATTCCGGATCCGGCGAGGGTTTTGCCCCCGGCACGGGTACGGCCTTGCGCGAAGTCGCCAAAGGGTTGGTGATCCCGCCTTTGGCACCTTTGACGACCGATCACGTGCTGGCGCGCGCGTTCTATCTGCTGCAGGACTTTCCGGGGCGTTATACCGGCGATACCGTGTGGGTGCAGCGCGACCAGGATCGCACTAACGACAGCGTCAGCCCTGTGATCATCGGCGGTAATGATTGGGCGGCGGCCTGGGCTGTCGATGCGGACGGCCGGAACCCGTACGCGGTGATCCCCGGGGGCGCCCGGCAGCGCACGCTGGCGTACCGGTTCGGCGTCAATCTTGTGATGTATGCGCTGACCGGGAACTACAAAGGCGACCAGGTACACGTGCCGGCTATCCTGGAACGGCTGGGGCAGTGATGCAGGGAGATCGCAAAGAGGCAAGCGCGTACGAGTCGCAGGCTTGTTGCCGCAAATCGACAACCGCCCCCTTGGTGGCGGCGGAAATCGGCGCCAGCATGGCAAGCATGGCGTCCATGCTGCGACCATCCGGCGCTCCGCCGTCGCCCGCGGAGTCACTCATGCCGTCCATGTCCCGGTCTGGTTCGAGCTGCGTTATTGCGGCAAATATATATCGGACCGTTATTGCGCTTGTCGCTGGCCGACGATCTGCCGCGGCTATCCGTGTAGCGGTATAAGAGCTCACATGCATCCTGAACAAGCCATCGCCGCGCTGCGCTTCGATCCGCTGATCCCGCTCTGGGCCATCGTCGTGCTTGGTGTGGTCGCCGCGCTCGTCGTCGGCGTCTCGGGATTCCGGCGTGCCCGCGGCACGACGCTGCGATTCGCTGCCTTCGCCGTACTCCTGTTATGGCTCGGCGGTCCGCGCCTCGTGCAGGAAACGCGCGATCCCCTGCCAGATGTTGGCTTGCTTGTGGTGGACCACTCCGCGTCCATGCAGGTAGGCGATCGCGCGGCGCTGGCGGAAAAGGCGCGTGCTGCCATTGCCGCCCAGGCAGCCAAATTTCCGAACCTCGAACTTCGTACCATCACCGTGCCAGAGCATGGTGACGCCGGTACCCGCTTGTTCGGCGCGATCAACCAGGCGTTGGCGGATATTCCACGCTCACGCCTGGCGGGCACGATTGCGATCACCGATGGTGAAATTCACGACGTGCCAGCGACGCCCCCTGGCGGTGAGCCGCTGAACGTGCTGATCCCAGCAAGGGGAGAGGAGATCGATCGCAGCCTGCGCGTGATCGAGGCGCCGACCTACGGCGTTGTCGGCAAGTCGGTCACCCTGCGCGTGGCGGTCGAGGATTACGGTGTCAAGCATCCGGGTACCGCCAATCTGACAATCCGCCGTGACGGCGATCCGCCGCGCGTTGAGAACGTGCCCGTCGGGGTAGAGCAATCGATTGACGTGCCTATCACCCGCGCCGGCCCCACTGTTCTGGAATTCTCGGCCGACAAGCTGCCAGGTGAAGTATCCACACTGAACAATCGCGCCGTGGTAGAAATCAATGGAGTACGTGACCGTCTGCGCGTGCTGCTGATTTCCGGCGAACCCAATCCTGGCGAACGGGCCTGGCGCCGGTTGTTGAAATCCGATCCGTCGGTGGATCTGGTGCACTTCACCATTTTGCGGCCGCCGGAGAAGGACGACCTGACTCCGTTGAACGAACTGTCCCTGATCGCGTTTCCCGTGCGCGAATTGTTCCTCGACAAGATCAACGAATTCGACCTGATCATTCTTGACCGCTTTCAGAACCGAGGCCTGCTGCCGCTGCCGTACCTGGGGAACATCGCGGATCGGGTACGGGAGGGCGGCGCCTTGCTGATGTCGGTAGGGCCTGAGTTTTCCGGGCCCGCGAGCCTGGCGGCCACACCGCTGGGTTCCGTGTTGCCTGCCGCGCCGGCGCCGTTCGATGCGGTGGTTGACGGACGATTCCGGCCTCGCGTCACGGCACTGGGCGAACGGCATCCGGTGACCCAGGGCCTTTCGGGCGAAAACCCGCCCGACGACCCGAGCGCACCACCGACGTGGGGGCCATGGTACCGGCACATCAACCCCACCGACGTCAACGGTGAGGTACTGATGCAAACGCCGGATGGCACGCCCCTGCTGATCCTGAACAGGGTCGGGAAGGGGCGCACGGCGATATTGCTCTCGGACCAGATCTGGCTGTGGTCACGCGGCCATGACGGCGGGGGCCCGCAGGCGGAATTGCTGCGGCGCGTAGCGCATTGGCTGATGAAGGAGCCGGCGCTGGAGGGGAATGCTTTGACGGCACAGGTAGTGAACGGGCGATTGACGATCGAGCAACGCTCCACCGATCCGAGCCCGCCCAGCGAGGTGACGGTGACCGACCCGGATGGGAAAACTCAGACGCTGAAACTCATCCCGGCCAGCCCAGGCCGAGCCACCGCCACCGTGGCGGCAGCGACGCCGGGTGTGTGGCAGGCGACCGATGGAGAACATACGGCCTATGCTGCTGCGGGGGCTGCAAACCCGCTGGAAATTGCCGACCTTCGCGCCACCGCGTCGCTGGTCGGCAAATTGGCGCGGAAATCCGGAGGGGGCGTTCACTGGCTGGGCACTGCGGCCCATCCGGATGTGCCGGAACTTCGCCGTACCGAGCCGGATCGCGAAGCTTCGGGCAGTTCCTGGATCGGGCTGGAGCGGCGTCACGACCATTTGGTAACCGGGATTGCGGCGTTGGCGCTGTTGCCGTCGTGGATCGCATTGCCGCTGATGCTGGGCTTTATGGTCGGGGCCTGGCGGCAAGAAGGGACCTAGCCCTGCAACCTGTCCCGCTTCGCAGGCGAGATTGCGAAACCGCATTTACTCCGTAACATCTCTGAGATAATCAGACCAGGCTTCTTCGACCGGAGGAAATCATGTCCGGGGACAACGAACACCGGCCGGTGCGGGCCGTCATTTGGGCACGGCTGCTGCTCATCCTGCCATTCGTCGCGATGCTGTGGGTTTCGTCCTACGACAGCGCCACGCCGCTGTGGGCAGGGGTACCGTTCTTCTATTGGTATCAGCTTCTTTGGGTGATCGTCGGCGCCGTGATCATCGGTTTCGTATACCTGGTGGAGCGCTGATCCGATGAACTGGACCGCGCTGATCGTCTTCATCCTGCTGTTCCTGTTCATCACCTGGCTGGGCTTCATCGCCGCGCACTGGCGCAAAGGCGATCTTGACCTGTTGCACGAATGGGGCCTGGGTGGGCGCCGCTTCGGCACCTTCGTGACCTGGTTCCTGATCGGCGGCGACCTTTATACCGCCTATACGTTTGTTGCGGTTCCCGCATTGATGTTCGGCGCCGGCGCGCTGGGCTTCTTTGCGGTACCGTACACCATCATGGTCTATCCGATATTGTACATCGTGTTCCCGCGGCTATGGTCGGTGGCGCATAAGCATGGCTATGTGACGTCGGCTGATTTCGTGCGCGGCCGATACGGCAACCGCTGGCTGGCGTTGGCGATCGCCTTCACCGGCATCCTTGCCACCATGCCGTATATCGCGTTGCAGCTTGTCGGCATACAGGTGGTGATCGGCGCCATGGGCGTGGGGACATCCGGCTTTTCCGGCGACCTGCCGCTGATCATCGCCTTCATCATCCTGGCGGCGTTCACTTACACCTCCGGCCTGCGCGCACCGGCGATGATTGCGGTGGTGAAGGACCTGCTGATCTATATCACTGTACTTGCCGCCATCATCGCCGTGCCAATCCATTTGGGCGGCTACGACAAGGTGTTCGCGGCGATTCCGGCGCCAAAGCTGCTGCTGGCGCATCCGCCCGCCGGCACGTACGGCTCGTTCAGCGCCTACGCGACGCTGGCACTGGGCTCGGCCTTCGCCCTGTTCCTATACCCGCACTCGATCACCGGTATCCTGAGTTCGTCCAGCGCGCGCGTGGTGCGGCGCAATGCGGCGATGCTGCCGGCGTATTCGCTGATGCTGGGATTGCTCGCGCTGGTGGGCTTCATGGCAATCGCGATCGGCGTGCAGAAGATGCCGGAGTTCGCCGGCGGCTTTGCCAACTACAAGGCCAATTTCGCGGTGCCGTCGCTGTTCCTTGCGCTGTTCCCAAGCTGGTTCGTCGGTGTGGCGTTCGCTGCGATCGCGATCGGTGCGCTGGTGCCTGCGGCGATCATGTCGATCGCCACAGCCAACACCTTCACCCGCAATATCTATCGCGAGTTCCTGCATCCTGGCTGCACCGATGCTCAGGAAAGCCAGACGGCGAAGATCGTGTCGCTGGTCATCAAGGCAGGTGCGCTGGTATTCATTTTCGCGCTGCCGCTGCAATACGCGTTGTGGCTGCAATTGCTCGGCGGCGTATGGATAATACAGACGGCGCCGGCCGTGGTGCTGGGCCTTTACACGCGCTTCTTCAATGGCTGGGCGCTGTTGGCGGGATGGGTCGCCGGGTTCGGCCTGGGTACCTGGATGGTGGCGAGCAATAATTTCACGCCTGTCTATCCACTGCATATCTTCGGCGTCGGTTTCCCGTGCTACGTCGCGTTGGTCTCGCTGGTGGTGAATATCGGAGTGGCGTGGGTGCTGTCGCTTTACCTCAACCGTGTCGCGTCTGATCGCGACCAGGACGTGACTGCGGCTGAGGATTACGCGTAGGCGGAAGGCACGGGAGATCACTCGTCCCCTCTGCGCCTGCCGCTACCAGGCGAGGGCGGGTGTTTCCATCCGTCTCACCCCTGATACACAATCGTCCGCAGCATGATGCGTCGTTCCTCGGGGCGGGAGTCGCCTGCGCCGCGGTGCATGGTGGCGCGTTCGTCCCACACCAGCACATCGCCAACACGCCAGCGGTGGTAATAGACGAAGCGATCCTGGGTGGCGTGCGCGGCCAGTTCCTCGATCAGCGGCCATGCTTGTGCGCGCGGCATGCCGACGAAACCATGAGTATGCATTGGGTTGACGAACAAGATGGAACGGCCGGTAACCGGGTGACGCACAACGGCGGGCCAGGGTACTTCGCTGTACTGCTTCTCGGTGATGCCTCTCTCACTGCCGTACAGCTTCTCGCCGGCCGGGCCGGTGTGGCGGCCGTGCAGCCCGGTCAAACTGGCAAGTTGTGCTTTTGTTCCGGCAGGCAACGCGTCGTACGCAGCACGCATGTCGGCAAACATCGTACCACCCTTGTTGGCCGGTACCTCCTTTGCGTGCAGCATCGCGGCGATCGGCAGCTCGTCCTCATACGTGGAATCGCTGTGCCAATCGGTGGCGCGTTTGACGCCGTACCAATCGACCTTTCCCTCCGCGTCCACGTTGGTCAGCCAGGAAACGTCCGGGTGGTCGGCGTGACGGTATTTGATCAGCGCGTGCTTGCGCGGCGTGCCGAAGCGGCGGCCGAATGCAGCCAGTTCGGCGGCGCCAAGGGCCTGGTCGCGAAACACCAGGACCGGGTGCTTCGCAAAGGCATTTGCGACCCAGGCGAACGTTTCGTCGTCCAGTGGCTGCGCCAGATTGATGCCGATGGCCTCGGTGCCCAGCGCCTCTCCCAAAGGGCGCAGTTGCGGCGTGCTTTTCATGGGCATTCCCTTCGCTTCCTCGCCGTTCTGGGCAGTATGATCCTGGTTCGGCGACAACCGCAAATGAGGGAGACCGGAAATGGGGGACGCGGTCGAGATTTTTGATGTTGCTTATCTGATCCTCAGCGGTACCACCACCGCCGCACGTGGCCCGGAGTTGCTGCGCGGGCTGCTGGCGCTCGGCTTCGCCACGGTCATAGCGATCCCGACGCCGAACGCATCGCGCGTGATTGCTCCGCGCGAATTGGCGGATGTGCCCGGCGCACAGGTGGTGGAATCATATTTCGACCTCGCCATCCGGCCGCGCCCACCGCGCGGCGTGGTGCTGTTTGCGCCGTGCAGCTTCAATTCGCTGAACAAGCTGGCACATGGCGTTGCCGATAACCTGGCGTTGTCGGTCGCGGCCGAGGCAATCGGGCGTGGCACGCCGGTTATCGTGGGACCGTCGCTGAACGCACCGTTGCTCGCACACCCCATGGCACAGACATCGCTGCGCACGCTGCCTGCTTGGAACGTGACGATTGTGCCGCCGGTGGACCAGGGAGACGGCCCGCGCCTGGCACCCACGGCCAGCTTGCTGGACGCGGTGCGGCCGTTCGTGGAGCAAGGTTAATGTTTTTGTCTTTGGGAACACTTCCGCGCGCGGTGGCACGACCTGCCCGCGCGGTCTAGTCTGCCGTCTAATCGCACCAACTCAGAGGGAACGGATGCCAATTGCAACACTCTCCCGGCGGAAACTCCTGGCGGGAGCCACGGCGATCAGCAGTACGGCGCTAGCGAAAGCGGCGCGCGCAGCACCGCTCGAGCTGCGGGTAGGCTGGGCGACGATGCCGGGGCACCTTATCCCGGTATTGTTCCAGAACCCACAACAGATGGGCCTGAAGCATTATGGCAAGAGCTATACCGTGCAGCCCATCCTGTTTCGCGGTTCCTCGCCGCAGCTTACCGCATTGGCGAGCGGCGAGCTGGACTTTTTCGCTTCTGCGCCGTCGACGCTCGCGCTGGGAGTCACCAATGCGCATCTCGATTTGCAGGCAGTGGCCGACATCATCCAGGATGGCGCAAGCAACCACTCGGATACCTGGCTGGTAAAGGGGGAGGGCCCGATCCGCAAAATCGAGGACCTGAAGGGCAAGCGCCTTGCCACCAATGCCATCGGATCCGCGGCTGACACTGCCATGCGTGCGCTGCTGCTGCGCCATGGCCTGGCCGATCGGCGCGACTATTTAGTGATCCAGGCGGCATTCTCTGCCATGCCGTCCTTGCTGGAGAAGGGTGAGGTTGATTGCGCTCCGATCCTCAATCCGTTTTATGAAATCATGATGAGGACGGGGAAATATCGAGGTCTGTTCAATGCACGCGATGTCTTTGGTGCGTGACAGGCGGTGTTCCTTGCCAGCCGCGCATCATTCATGACCAAAAACTCCGCCGTCGTCTCTGACTTCATGGAGGACTGGGTGCGGTCGCGACGCTGGTTCCTGGATTCGGCCAACCGCAAGGCGGCTATTGGCATTATCGCTCAATTCATGCACCTGCCAGAGTCGGACCTCGACTACCTCTTTACCGATCAGGACTATTATCGCGATCCGTGGAGCGTGCCGAACATTGCCGGTATCCAGAAACCAATCGATATCGCACACCAGGTCGGCGTGTTGAAAGAATCGATTCATGTTTCGCCCCAACACGCCAATCTGTCGTTCGTCGAAGAGGCGAAGAAGCGGATCACGCAGAGCTCATGAGCAACCCGGCCACGGTGGACGGGATCGCGATCGAGCATCTCTCGTTTGCCTACCGCAGTCGCACCGGCGCCGAGGTGCGGGCGCTCGACGACATCTCACTGTCCGTCCCCAACGCGAGTTTTCACGCCCTGCTCGGGCCGAGCGGCTGCGGCAAGAGTACGTTGCTATATTGTATCGGCGGCTTTCTGCCGGTAACGTCCGGCAGCATTCGCACGGCGAAAGGCGTCGTGACGGAACCTGGGCCAGAGCGCGGCGTAGTGTTCCAGAACTTTGCACTGTTTCCGTGGAAGACAGTGCTGCAAAACGTGCTGTATGGGCTGGGCAAACGGGGAACGAAGGGAGAGCAGGCACGGCAGCGCGCGCGATCCTTCATCGACCTGGTGCATCTGACCGGATTTGAAGACAGCTTTCCGTCGCAGCTTTCCGGTGGCATGCAGCAACGCGCGGCGCTGGCTCGCACGCTGGCTGCCGATCCTGATATCTTGCTGATGGACGAACCGTTCGGGGCACTGGATGCGCAGACCCGACGAATTATGCAGGAAGAACTGCTGGCGATCTGGCGGCAAACGCGCAAGACCGTGGTGTTCGTCACGCACGACGTCGCCGAGGCCGTCTATTTGGCTGACACCATATCGGTAATGAGTGCACGTCCTGGCCGAATTCGTCAAACCATCGCTGCCGGCTTCAACCAGGAGGCTGACCACGGCGTGTTCAAGCGACCCGCCTTCACTGAACTGGTGGAGCACATCTGGGAACTGGTGCGTGCCGAAGTGGACCAAGCACGTGGGGTTCAGGCGGTATGACCCGGACCATGATCCGCTATGCGCCGCTGCTTATCCTGGCGGCGCTATGGGAAGCCTTGACGCGCCTGGGCATTGTGCCGCGCAGCTTGTTGCCCCCCGTCTCCGACGTGTTCGCTGCATTTGTAGGGATGCTGCGGGACGGATCGTTGTTGAGCAATGCCGCCGAATCGTTCGGCCGAGGGGCCGCCGGGTTAGCGGCGGCCGTTCTGATCGGCTTCCTGCTTGGTGCCGGCATGGCGCTGAGGCCCCGTTTTCACGCGGTAATCGGGCCGTTGGTGCAGGCGTTCTATCCGCTGCCAAAGACCGCGCTGGTACCGCTGGTGATGATATGGTTCGGACTGGGCGATATTGGAAAGATCGTGCTGATCTTCCTGGGTTGCCTGCTGCCGGTGACGTTGGGCACCTATAACGGCGTCCGTGGCGTCGATCGCGTGCTGGTGTGGTCTGCGCGGAGCCTGGGCGCGCGGCCACGAGAGGTGGTGCTGGAAGTGATGCTGCCTGCGGCGCTGCCGCAGATTCTCACCGGGCTGCGAACCGCAACCGCGTTTGCCTTCCTGCTGATGGTCGCATCAGAACTGATCATCGCCAATAACGGGTTGGGTTATCTGATCGGCTCGCTGGGCGACAACGGGGCTTATCCGGCGATGTACGCGGCGATATTCACAGTGATTGCGCTTGGGTTTTGCGCTGATCAGGCCTTTGCCGCCTTGTCCGCGCACTTGCTGCGGTGGCGCGCATGAGCTGTGAGGCGATCGGGGCAAGACTGCCAGGTCAGGCGCGGCCGTCAGTACCATGGGCATGGCTACAAGGGGCGGGGTTGCGCGCCAGCGGCGTGATTGCGGTTTTGGCGATTTGGGCCGTTGTAGGGCAACTCGGGCTGGTGCGACCGTTTCTGTTGCCGCCGCTTCCCGCGGTAGTGGCGCAACTCGGTGGGGATTTGGCCTCGGGCGGCTTTGCCATCAGCGCGGCAACGACGCTCTACCGCGCGCTGGTGGGATTCGCACTGGCCTGCGCGATTGGCATACCGGTTGGCATCATGATCTCACGCCATCGGCTGGTGGGCTGGTTCGTGACGCCGATCGTCTCCGTCGGCTTTCCCACGCCTACGCTGGCATTCCTGCCGATTTTCATGCTGTGGTTTGGCGTGTTTGACTTGTCCAAGATCGTGATGACCGCGTTTTCCACCGTATTCACGGTGATTGCCGCAGCGGACGCGGGCACGCGCGGGGTGGAGCGTCACCTGGTTTGGTCCGCGCAAAGCCTTGGCGCGCGGCGACGGGAGATATTTCTAGAGGTCATGCTGCCAGCCGCCATGCCCCAGATTCTGACTGGGCTGCAAGTGGCTCTGCCGTTGGCGCTGATCGTAGAAGTGGCCGCAGAGATGCTGATGGGTGGCGACGGCCTGGGGGGGCGCATGTTGCAGGCCGAGAACTATGCGGATTCGGTGGGCGTCTATGCGGGAATCGTCGAAATTGCTGCGGTCGGAGCGGTCGCAGTGGCACTGATGGCGCGGCTACGGTACCGCCTGTTGCGCTGGCACGCTGAGGCCGCGGAACGCTGACGCTTTGGTGGTCCGGAAGCCGGACTGGCCGGACTGGCGGCAGCTCGCCGCCGATGCCCATGGACGATCCACATGGCCGGACATAGCATTGCTGGACGCCATCAGGAGGAAGCGCAATGCTGACGATCGAACCGACCGGCGCGGTGCTTGGCGCGGCTATTCGCGGAATAGACTTGAGCCAGGATCTGCCTGAGCCAGTCTTCGCGCGGATATTGTGGGCGCTTGGCCATTACGGCGTACTGTGCTTTCCGGAGCAGCAGCTTGGTGTTGGCGACGTGCAGCGGTTTTCGGAGTTGTTTGGCGAGATTCAGGGATCGATCAGCCGCCGCCCGGACCCCGACAAGATCGCACATCCGAATGTCGGCATCCTGTCCAACCTGAAACAGGATGGGAAATATGTCGGCAGTCCGGACGCCGGCCAGGACTGGCACACCGACATGTCTTATCGCGACGTGATGGGGTTTGTAAATGTGCTGTACGGCATCCGCATCCCGCACCGCAACGGCAAACCTTTGGGCGGTACCGAATTCGCAAACATGCACGCCGTCTATAATGCCTTGCCGGACGAGATCAAGACGCGCCTGGACGGCATGACGGCCACGCACGATTTCGAAAAATTCTGGGAGAACATGCGGCAGAACCACGCCAGCACGCGCCCGGCGCTGACCGAGGAACAACGCAAGTCGCGTCCGCCGGTCGTACATCCGGTATTCCTGACGCACCCGATCACGGGACGGAAGGTGCTATATGCCAACCCCGGCTATACCACACGCATCAACGAACTTCCGCAGCGCGAAAGCGACTCAACGCTGCAATACCTGTTCGATTTCCAACTTCAGTCGCGATTCCGCTGGACGCATGCGTGGACAGAGAATGATCTGCTGATCTGGGATCATCTGGGCACGATCCATCGCGCTATCGCCGATTATGGTCCGGACGAAATCCGGCTGATACGCCGATGCCAAGTGATGGCGACCAAAGTATTCGACCCGGCCTTCCTGCGTCCGGTGCGGGAATTGGCCCTGGCGGAGGTGAACTGAACGATGCGCTGGATCAGATTTTCTACTGCCGGCCGCACGGCCTATGGCTCGTTGGACGGCGATACTGTGACCGAGGTCAGTGGCGAGCCGTGGGGTGCTCACGCGCCGACCGGCAATCGATATCGGTTGGGCGATGTTGCGCTGGAAGTGCCGGTGATTCCGCGCACTTTCTACTGCGCCGGCATCAACTATGCGACCCACATCCGGGAAATGGCGGCAAAGCGTGGGGTGCAGCCGGTATTTCCGGAGAAGCCGGATATTGGCTATCGCGCCAATAATGCGCTGATCGCGCATGAGCAGAATGTAGTGATTCCGGCCGACGCAACCGAGAAGGTGAATTACGAAGGCGAACTGGTCGTGGTGATCGGCAAGCAGGTGAAGCATCTGTCGAAAGCCGACGCGATGTCCTGCGTATTCGGCTACACCATTGGCAATGATGTGAGCGAGCGCACCTGGCAGCGCGGCGATCGCACCTTCTGGCGCGGCAAGAACGCAGATACGTTCAAGCCGATGGGGCCATGGATCGATACCGACGCCAATCTGGATGCGATGACCACAATCGTGCGGCTGAACGGCGCAGAGAACCTGCGCTTCAAGACCAACGACATGATCTTCGACATTCCCACCTATATCGAAGCGATGACACGCTACCTGACGCTGTATCCAGGCGACGTGATCTGGATGGGAACAGATGGGACATCGCCTGATTTGAAACACGGCGATGTTGTGGAAGTGGAGATCACTGGTCTGGGCACGCTGCGCAACGCGTTCGTGCGCGCCGGCGCCTGACCAGTCCGGGTAGCCCGCACCCCTTTCGCCGCTGGCCTGGGAGTCGCATGATTGCGCGGCAGCGAAAGGGGTAAGCATGGACCAACAGCTTGTCGCGGCGCTGGCTCGTGCAGCCGGCCTGGAGAAGGCGCTGGCAGAGTTTCCGGAAGATGTGGCCGCGGCTGCAGCACAGGCGCTGAACAATGCCGGGGCGATTCAAGTGCCAGAAGATCCGGCAGTGGAGCCGTGGCCCCCGATGCGCGCCGGAACCGGGCTATGACGGCGCTGCACTGGCTCAGCATCGCAGAAGCGTCGCAGGCGTTCGCCGCGCGCGCGCTTTCGCCGGTGGAGTTGCTGTCTAGCCTGCTGGAGCGGATCGGGCGACTCGATCCTCGGCTTCACGCCTTCATCCGGCTTGACGCGGATGCCGCGATGGAGGCGGCACGTGCGGTGGAGAAGGAAATCGCCGCCGGGCGCAAGCGTGGCCCGCTGCACGGGGTGCCGATCGGCGTGAAGGACATCATCGACGTGGCCGGGCTGCCGACCACATGCCATTCCAAAATCCTGCTGGACAACATGGCGAAGCAGGACGCGGTGGTGATTGGACGGCTGCGTCAGGCAGGCGCAATCATCATCGGCAAGCTTTCGACGCACGAATTTGCCATCGGTGGCCCGAGTTTCGATCTGCCTTTTCCGCCCGCGCGCAACCCCTGGAATCCGGACCATCACCCGGGCGGATCTTCATCGGGCTCAGGCGCCGGCGTGTGTGCCGGCCTGTTTCCCGGTGCGCTGGGGAGCGACACCGGCGGATCGGTGCGGAACCCTGCCAGCGCCTGTGGCATTGTCGGGCTGAAGCCTACCTATGGTCTGGTATCGCGGCGTGGCGTGTTCCCGTTGTCCTTCACGCTCGATCACGTGGGACCGTTGACCCGATCCGTCGCCGATGTGGGACTGATGCTTGATGCGATGGCGGGATACGACGGGGCTGATGTGGGGAGTGCGGCGAGCGCAAGTTCAGCGCGGCCATTCGGACACATGCTGGACCGAGGGGTTCGTGGACTCCGAGTAGGATTCGTACGGCATTTTCATGAATCGGATATGCCGGCGGACGCTGCGGTCGCAACAGCGCTGGAGGAAGCGGCGCGGGTGCTGCAAACGGAGGGCGCCGATGTACGGAATGTCACGCTGCCGTCGCTGAATGAATTCGCAGCCGTCAATCGCGTGATCTTATGCAGCGAGTCTTGGTCCATCCACGCGCGATGGCTGCGCGACCGGCCCGGAGACTATGGGCAGCTTGCCCGCCGGCGGCTGTTGCCGGGAGCGTTCATGGGAGCCGGCGCCTATGTCGGCGCGCAGCGGCGTCGGCTTCAGATGATCGCGGCCGTCGAGGACGCGTTGCGCGACGTCGATGTGCTGCTGTGTGCCAGCTCGATGGATCCGGCCAGCCGAATCGAGGATGCCGAAGAAACGCAGCGGACCTATTCGCGGCAGGCGCGCACGCCCTTCAATGTGACGGGACACCCGGCGCTGGCAATGATGTCGGGTCTGGCGAGCAACGGGTTGCCGCTGTCCGTGCAGTTCGTCGGCCGGTATTTCGATGAGGCGATGCTGCTGCGTGTCGCAGCGGTCTATGAGCACGCAACGGAGTGGCATAAGCGAAGGCCGCCGATCGGCTGACCGAATTCCGGCCGGGCAGGAATTAAGCCAGTGAACGGCTGGCGAAACGGAGAACCGAGATGGAGCTGATTGTCCGCAATGCCCGCCTGTCCAGCGACCCGGAAGGACCGGTCGTCGAAATCGGGGTGGCGGATGGACGCATCGTCGCGGTCGAGCCGAGGCTGACGGCGGACGCCGCGGTCTTCGATGCCGAGGGGTGTCTCGTATGCCCGGGGTTTGTCGAAACGCACATTCATCTCGACAAGTCATGCATTATCGATAGGTGCGTGCCGGAGGAAGGGCGTCAGGCCAATGCGGTACCGCGCGTCGCGGCGGTAAAGTCCAGCTTCACGGTTGAAGATGTCTATGAGCGCGCGTCACGCACCCTGGAGAAGTGCATCAAGCACGGCACCACACGAATGCGCACCCATCTGGAACTTGATGGCGGGGTGGAAATGCGGAGCTTCGAGGCCATCGAGGCGCTCCGCCGCGATTATGCCTGGGCAATTGACATCGAGGTGTGCGTTTTTCCCCAGGAGGGGCTTACCAACAATCCGCGGTCAGAGCAGCTCCTGGTCGAGGCACTGGAACGCGGGGCGAAGGTCATTGGTGCCGCGCCAAATTACGACCCCGACCATGCCGGGCAGATCAGGCGGATCTTCGCCTTGGCCCGACAGTTCGGTGTGGATATCGACATGCATCTTGATTCCGGTAACACACCGGACGAGATGGACATCCACCTGGTTTGCGCATTGACCGAAGAATATGGGCTTGGCGGCAGGGTGGCTATCGGACATGGTTGCAAGTACGCCTTGCTGCCGCCGAATCAATTAGCGGCGCTGGCGAAGCGCATCGCAGACGCCGGTGTCGCGGTGACCGTACTACCGGCTACCGATCTGTTCATGATGGGGCGCGATCGGGATCACGCCGTTCGGCGTGGCGTCGCGGATGTCAACGTGCTGGCGGAGCATGGCGTGAATTGTTCCATCTCCACCAACAACGTGCTGAACCCGTTCACGCCACTCGGCGATTGCTCTTTGCTGCGAATGGCAAATTTGCAGGCCAATGTGTGCCAGAT
>Ga0335074_10003687_pt1 | contig 21000 bp, 19 predicted proteins | sample Lox_Sample_23_FD_206715 | JGI IMG/M metagenome (GOLD analysis project Ga0335074, IMG submission 206715) | Soil microbial communities from Loxahatchee National Wildlife Refuge, Florida, United States - Lox_Sample_2.3 | ecosystem: Environmental > Terrestrial > Soil > Wetlands | place: USA... | reverse complement strand
ACGGCGCGGGCCAGTTCCTCGGAGGGCTGGTCCTCGGGACCCACCGCGAGCTGCCGGCGCAGCCGCTGACCACGCTCCACGTCCAGGATGACCCACGCGGCGAGTTCGCGGGCCAGCAGCCGCGCCAAGCGCTGCATGGCCACCGACTCGCTGTGGTTGACGTTCTCCAGCAGGATCCTGGTGGCCGAGGTCACCAGGTCCAGGCGGCGGGTCGCCGCCCGGAGCGCGTGGTCGCCAGGCCGGCGCTTGCTGTCTGGCTGGCCAGCGACCTGAGGTTCCGGCGCGGTGCCAGGCGCGGTCACGGCCACCATCAGCTGGCCGGAGTTCCCGCGGGCCTGAACCGGGCTCACCGTAATCTCGCACTCGGCAATGCCGTCCGCGGTGAGCACGCCGCAGCGCAGCGTGTGGATTTCGCCGGTGCGGACGACGGCCGCAACCTCGCTCTGCACGGCTGCCCGGCCGGCCAGATCCACGAACGCGGTGAACGGCTTTCCGGCCAGGTAACCCGGGCCCGAACCCACGAGCTGGGCGGCGGCCGAATTGGCCCGCCGCACGGTGCCGTCCAGCCCGAGCAGGAACAGTGCCATCGGGGTCTGCTGGAAGACGGCTTGCAGCAGGCGCCGCTCGGCGTGCGGCGCGGCCGAAGGGTCGGCGGTCAGGTTCGCAGCCTGGCCGTTGTCCGCTTTGGCCAGCGTCTCCGCTACCCCGTCAAGCTCGGCCAGGGCCGTCTCGAGCAGGGGCCTGAGCTTGGCGGCCGGGCGCGCGGCCGCCTGCCTCAGCGCGCCGCCCATGGCCTTGAGCCGGGCGGCTTCATCCGCCGCGTCCTGAGGGCCGGACGCCTTCAGCCGCGCGGCCTCATCCGCCGCGTCCCGGGACCCCGACCGTGTCATAAATGTTGATCTCCGTTACCGCGTGCACCACCGGACCGCGCTCGCGGCCAGCAGCCGACCCCGGGAATCCGGGTGATAATGCCAGCCTAGCCGCGGTGTCAGCGCGGACGGCCCGACTGGCGCGGCATGGCCAGCCCGTCTGCCCCGCGGGACTCGATGACCCTGGTGGCGATGTCGGTCACCTTCACGTTGGCGGCCTGCGAGACCTGGCGCATCCGCTGCAGCGCTTCGTCGGCGCTGCAGCCGAGCGCGTGCATCAGGACGCCCTTGGCCTGGTCCACCACGGCGCGGGAGTCGGCCGCATCGCGAAGCTGCTGGGCGGTGCGCCGGGCTTCGCCGTACTCAGACGCGATGCCGATCGCCTCCCCGGCGAACGCAATGAGCCGCTCGGCGGCCGCAACCGAGTCCGGTCCCAGCGTCCTCGGCCGGGCGCCGAACAGTGACAGGCTGACCGCCGCGGTACCGGACCGGTAGCCCAGGCTGACCGAGCACCGCACGCCCTGGCGCAATGCCGCGCTGGCGTACTCCGGCCACCGGCGATCCTCCAGCGTGTCCAGGCAGCAGACCGCCTCGTCCCCGGCGAGGGCGTCCAGGCTCGGGCCGCGCCCGTAGCGCACCTGCTCCTCGATCAGCTCGGGCAAGGACGGATGGCTCGCGGCCAGGGCGACCGGCTCACCGCCTCGCCAGAGCGCGGCCGCTGCCCCAGAGCAGGCCTGTACCTGCTGCGTGGCCTGGGCCACTAGCTGGTTCAGCGACCCCGGCTCAGAAGGCTCGGCGGTGCCCAGCAGCCCGGAGGAGCCGGCGGATCCGGACGCTTGACCAGGGTCTGGATTGGACACGGCGACCTCCAATCGCGCGGCGGGCGCCGGTCTGCCGACGTGGCGCTGGTTCTCCCAGCGTGCCATGGCCCGGAGACTTCTGGTACCCAGCGCAGGCCGGGGACCGCGGTGACCAGGCTCTGGCGGCGGCTACCGGGAGCCGATCCAGCGCTCCATGCAGCCGAGCAGTTCTTCGGTGTCCACCGGCTTGGTGACATAGTCGCTGGCCCCGGCCGCGATGCTTTTGTCCCGGTCACCGTGCATGGCCCGGGCGGTCACCGCGATCACCGGCAGGCTGCTGAGCTCGGGGATCTTCCGGATCGCCCCGGTCGTGGCGTACCCGTCCATCTCCGGCATCATCACATCCATCAGGACGATATCGATGCCGGGCGTGGCCCGGAGCATGTCGATGCCGGTCTGCCCGTCGGACGCGTGCAGGACGGTCATGCCGTAAAGCTCCAGGATGCTGCTGATCGCGAAGGCGTTCCGCAGGTCGTCGTCGACGATGAGGACCCTCTTGCTGTGCAGGCTCTCGTGCGTGCCTCCGGCCGCCGCGGTCTCGCCCGCGCTGCTGCCGGAGGCCAGCCCTTCCGGCAGCGCCCCAGCGCCTCCCGCGCCCTGGACAGCTGGCGTGGCACCGGCCGGGCCGTCACCGGCCGGCCCCGCCCCCCCGGCCCCAGCCTCTCCAGCCGCTGCGGTGAGGCCGGCAGGCTGCGCTCGCTCGCCAGGTTCCGGGCAGCTGGCCGGCAGCAGCAGGGTGAACGTGCTGCCCTGGCCAGGAACGCTTTGCGCGGTGATCCGCCCGCCGAGCTGGCTGGCCAGTTCATGGCAGATCGCCAGCCCGAGGCCGGTTCCGCCATAGCGCCGGCTGGTGGTGCCGTCCCCCTGCTGGAAGGCCCCGAAGATGACCTCCAGGTTGTGCTCGCTGACGCCCACGCCCGTGTCGGTCACCGAGAACGCGATGACCGGATCGGCACCCGCGGCGGGCCCGCCGGCCGGGCTGATCCGGAGCTCCACCCGCCCCTGATCGGTAAATTTGACCGCGTTCGACAGCAGGTTGTGCAGGATCTGCCGGAGCCGCTGCCGGTCGGTGAACAACTCGGCCGGGACGCCGGCGGCCGGCGGGCCGGCCTCGAAATCGAGGCCCTTGTCCGTGATCAGCGGCTGGAAGATGGCCCGCAGGTCATCGACCAGACCGCGGAGGGCGAACCGCTCCGGATGCAGCTCCATCTTGCCCGCCTCCACCCGGGACAGGTCGAGGATGTCGTTGATGAGCTGCAGCAGGTCGGCCCCGGATGAGTGGATCACGTTGGCGTACTCGACCTGCTTGGACGTGAGGTTCTGCTCCGGGTTATTGGCCAGCAGCCGGGCCAGGATGAGCAGGCTGTTCAGCGGGGTCCGCAGTTCGTGCGACATGTTCGCGAGGAACTGCGACTTGTACCTGGACGCCAGGTCGAGTTGCCGGGCGCGCTCCTCGAGCTCCTGCCTGGCCTGCTCGATCTCGACGTTCTTGATCTCGATGTCCCGGTTCTGGCGGGCGAGCTGGGCGGCCTTGTCGGCCAGGTCGGCGTTGGAGCGCTGCAGCTCGTCCTGCCGGACCTGGAGCTCTCGGGTACGGGCCTGCAGCTCCGCTGCGAGCCGCTGCGACTCGGACAGCAACGCATCGGTCCGCGAGTTGGCGATGATCGCGTTGACGTTGACCCCGATGGTCTCCATCAGCTGCTCCATAAAGTCCCGGTGCCGCTGTGTGAACCGGGAGAACGAGCCCGCCTCGATGACCCCGAGGACCTGGTCCTCGAACGCGATCGGCAGGATCATCAGGTTGACCGGTGCTGCTTCGCCGAGCCCCGAGGAGATCTTTACGTAATCGGCGGGGAGGTCGTTCACCACGATGGGCTTCCTGGTCCGTGCAACCTGGCCGATCAGCGACTGGCCCAGGCGGAACTGGCTCGGCGCCTCGATGTCGGCGCGCAGCCCGTAGCCGGCGATGAGCCGCAGCCGGGTCTCGCCTCCGTTGGTCTCGGCCAGGAAGAACGTCCCGTGCTGCGCCCCGACCAGTGGTACCAGGTCGTCCATGATCAGCTCAGCCACCACCCGGAGATCCCGGTGGCCCTGCAGCCGGCTGGCGATCCTGGCCAGGTTGGACTGCAGCCAGTCCTGGTCCTGATAGGCCTTGGTCGTCTCGCGCAGCGAGCGGACCATCGTGTTGACGTTGTCCTTGAGCTCCGCGACCTCGCCCTGGGCCTCCACCGAGATGGAGCGGGTCAGGTCGCCGGTGGCGACGGCGCTGGTCACCTCGGCGATCGCCCGGACCTGCCGGGTGAGGTTTCCGGCCAGCTCGTTGACGTTCTCGGTCAGCCGCTTCCAGGTGCCGGAGACGCCCTCGACCTCGGCCTGGCCGCCGAGACGTCCCTCGCTGCCCACCTCCCGGGCGACCCGGGTGACCTCGGCCGCGAAGGACGAAAGCTGGTCGACCATCGTGTTGATGGTCGTCTTCAGCTCCAGGATCTCACCCCGCGCATCCACGTCGATCTTCTTCGACAGGTCGCCGTTGGCAACCGCCGTGGTGACCTGGGCGATGTTGCGGACCTGGCTGGTCAGGTTGTTGGCCATCGAGTTGACGTTGTCGGTCAGGTCCTTCCAGGTTCCGGCGACGTGGGGAACCACAGCCTGGCCGCCCAGCATGCCCTCGGTGCCCACCTCGCGGGCCACCCGCGTCACCTCGCCCGCGAACGCGCCCAGCGTGTCGACCATCCCGTTGATCGCCTCGGCCAGGACGGCGACTTCGCCGCGCGCCTCAACGGTGATCTTCTGGCTCAGGTCCCCGCGGGCCACCGCCGTGACCACCTGGGCGATCGAGCGGACCTGCGCGGTGAGGTTGTCGGCCATCGAGTTCACCGAGTCGGTGAGGTCACGCCAGGTCCCGCCGACCCCGGGCACCCGCGCCTGGCCGCCCAGCCGCCCCTCGGTGCCCACCTCGCGGGCCACCCGCGTCACCTCGTCGGCGAACGCCGACAGCTCGTCGACCATCGTGTTGAGGGTGTTCTTGAGCTGGAGCATCTCGCCCTTGACGTCGACCGTGATCTTCTGGGTCAGGTCGCCCCGCGCGACGGCCGTCGCCACCTGGGCGACGTCGCGGACCTGACCGGTCAGGTTGCCGGCCATCGAGTTCACCGAGTCGGTGAGCTCCTTCCAGGTTCCGGCCAGCCCGGGCACCTCGGCCTGGCCGCCCAGCCGGCCCTCGGTGCCCACCTCCCAGGCCACCCGGGTCACCTCGGAGGTGACCAGCGCGAGCTGCTCGTTCATGCCGTTGAACACGGCGGCGATCTCGTCCATGAGCGGGTCGTCCGCCGCGGGCAGGCGGGTGCTGAAATCGCCGCTCCGCACCGCGGTCAGGCCGGTCAGCAGCCGCTGCAGCCGGTCGTCGGCGGGTGGTCCGGTCCGGTCATGGATGGTCGTCATAAGAACTCCTTTGGTACCGCCGGTGCAGGGCGGGGCCCGGCACAGATCCTGTCACTCCCCGTGTCGGCGGAGAATAGTCAGCAATGACGAAGCGCGCGGTAGCGTGTGGGTCCGCTGGCTTGTGGATGGTCGCGGGAAAGGCGGTGACCGTGACAGAACCGAGCGGTCCGGACACCGCCCGGCTGAGGGCGCTGATCGCGCGGCAGCAGCGGGACCTGGACGCCCTGCGCGCCCAGGCCGCGGCCCGCTCGGTCGTCGACGTGGCCACCGGCATGCTGATGGAACAGCTGCACTGCCCGCCGGTCGAGGCCCGGCGGCAGCTTGACCGCCTGGCCATCCAGGCCGGAGATACCGTCACCGGGCTGGCCGCGCAGATCGCCGGCCAGCCGCCGCCGGACGGGGCGGCGGTGGCGACGCCGGAGCCCGGCGGGCGCGGGCTCAGCCTGGCCTGGGCCGCCGCCGAGGCGGCGCCCGACGGCACGGCCGTGGCGGCCGCGCTACTCGACGAGGTACTGGCCCCGGCTGGCGCCGTCGCGGTGGCGCTCTGGCTGATCGAGCCGGACGGCGGCCTCGAGCTGGCCGGGCAGGCCGGCTTCGGGGAACGCGAGGCCAGCCGCTGGCGCCGGCTACACCCGGACATGCACACGCTTCCCCAGGAAGTGGCGCGCGATGAGCTGGAGATCTGGTGGCCCGCGGGGCCGCCCGACGGCGACGGCCGGCCGCTCATGGGCCGCTGGCCCGGCGGGGCCCGGGTCGGACTGCCGCTCCGCGACTCGGGGGCGATGCTCGGCGCCATGGTGATCTGCTGGCCGGAGCCCATGGCCGACTTCCCGGTTCCGCTGCGGCGCCAGCTCGCCGCCCTGGCCGACCTGGCCGCCCACGAGCTCGCCGCCCGGCTCCCGGCCGGCGGCCAGGCCAGCCTGGCCTTCCGCCACCGGGCATCCTGGCTGTTCGGCCTGATAGACGGCCTGGTTGAGGGGTTCCTTTTCGCCCACGCAGAACGGGACGATAGCGGCGAAGTCTTGGATTTCCGCATTGATCATGTCAGCCCCGGCTTCCGCGACCCGGCCGGACGGGACAGCGCCGGGCTCACCGGCCGTCAGCTGCTTGAGCTGTACCCAGCCGCCGCGCTGGCCGGGGGCCTGTTCGACAGCTGCCTGACCGCCCTCGTCACCGGTGAGCCCCAGTACGTGCCGGGCGAGCTGGTCGCCGCCCAGACCGGCAATACCGGGACAGCGCCCGCGCCGGCGGTCAGGATCGCACCGCTCTACGACGGCGTGGCGATCGCCTGGCGGGGAGCCGATGACACCGGCCGCCTCACCACCCTGCTGCAGCACGCCCAGCGGCTGGGCCGGATCGGGAGCTGGGAGGAAAACCTGCGCACCGGTGAGGTGCACTGGACCGAACCGACCTTTGCCCTGTTTGGCCAGGAACCTGGCGTCCCGTTCCGGATAGCGGATTTGGACGCCCGGGTCTCGGCCGATGACGTCCCCGCCGTTCGGGGCTTCCGGGACACGCTGCTGGCCGAGGGCCTCCAGAGCGCGGCCGCATTCCGGGTCGTCCGGTCCGACGACGGCAGCGTCAGGCAGATGCGGGCCTACGCCGAGCCCATCATCGACCCGGCCGGCGCCGTGATCGCCATCCGCGGCGTGTACCAGGATGTCTCGGCCGACTATCACACCCAGCTGGCGTTCGCCGCCGCGCGCGAGCAGCTGGCCGATAGCGAGGAACGGGCAGCCGAGGAGCACCGCCTGGCCATGCGGCTGCAGCAGGCCATCACGCCGCAGTCATCCGAGCCGATGGCGGCGGCCGGGCTGGACGTCGCGGCCAGATACCGGCCAGCCGGGCCGGGCAGCCTGGTCAGCGGTGACTGGTACGACACCGTGCTGCTGCCGAGCAAGGAAGTGCTCGTGGCCGTGGGTGACATCGCCGGCCATGGCCTCGACGCGGTGACCGGCATGGTGACAGCCCGTAATGGCCTGCGCGGGCTCTCGGTCACCGGGGCCGGGCCGGCGACGCTGCTGGGCTGGCTGAACGGGGCCGCGTGCCACTTCCGCGACGGCATCGTCGGAACCGCCATCTGCGGGCTGTACGATCCAGCCGGCCGCTCGCTGCGCTGGGCACGGGCCGGCCATCTGCCGCCCATCCTGGTCCGTGACGGCCTGCCGCGCACGCTTTCGCTCCCGCCGGGCCTGCTGCTCGGTGCCGACCCGGATGCGTCGTACACGGAGATCACGACACCGCTGCAGATTGGCGATATTCTCCTGCTTTTCACCGACGGCCTCATCGAGCGACGGGACCGGTCCATCGACGATGGCCTGGACTCGCTCATGCAGATCGCCGGGCGCGCGGCAAGCGCCGACATCGGCAGCTTTGCCGATGCCGTCGTGGCCGAGGCCGCGTCCAACACCGACGATGACGCCTGTCTGGTCGCTATCCGGGTGTGCTGAGGCCTGGGGACTTTTCACCGGGTGCGGCCTGGCTCCGTGCACCGGCGACGGCCGCGAGGGCCTCGTCCACGGTGCCGAACATCGGGAGACGGTCAGCCAGCCCGGTGATCCAGAGCGTCTTCGTGTGCCGGTATCGCGCGCCCGCCAGGGCCAGCATCCCGCCCGCCGCCTGCAGCCGCTTCCAGTGGCCGACGATCACCGCCAGCGAGCTGGTGTCCATGAAGTCGACCGCGGCCAGGTCGAGAATCATCCACCGATCCTGCCGGTGGCCGCGAGCCAGGTACTCGTCCAGCTGCCTGCTGGTCACCAGGTCGAACTCACCACCGACCGCGACGATCACGCTGTCGCCGCGGCGCTCGGACTCCAGGCGGAGTTCCGCCACACGCACCTCCGGCTCACGGCCAGCTCCGCGACCTATCTCCGCCCCCATCGTATGCTGGGGAACGCTCTTCCCGGCGCGCGCATACCCGCGCGGCCCGAGGGAAACTATGGCCAGGTGGGTTGGATGTCTGGCAGATGCGCGGTCATGCGGCAGGACCGCATCGGCCCTGGCACCGTTGGCGGTGAGCCGCGTCATGGCTGACGGTGGCGGCAGCGGCCTGCGCCACATGGCGCTCTTCTATCGTGACCAGGCCGAGCGCCGGGCGAAGATCCTTTCCTTCGTGCGGGCCGGCCTGGCCCGGGCCGAACCGTCGCTGATCGCGCTGCCCGGAAATGAGGCCCGCCTGCTCGGCCATGAGCTGGGCGACGAGCCGGGCGAGCTCCTGTGCTGTGACATGACCGATTTGGGGCGTAATCCGGCGCGGCTGATCCCGGAGTGGCGTTCGTTCATCGACAAGCATGCCGGCCAGCGCGTTCTTCTGGTCGGGGAGTTGGTGTGGCCAGGGCGCTCACCGGCCGAGATCTGCGAGGCCACCCGGCATGAGGCGCTGGTCAACCTGGCCTTCTCCGAGGTGAGGGCCACGATGGTGTGCGCCTACGATGTCAGCCGCCTGGCCCCGTCGGCCGTCGCCGACGCCAGGTGCACCCATCCGGAGCATTTCACTGATGGCGAGCCGGTGACCGTGGCCAGCCACGCGCCGGCCTGGGAGATCCCGGCCGGCTGCGATCGGCCGCTGCCGCCTCCGCCGGCTCGCGCCGAGACCCTCACCTACGACACCGACCTGGCCCCGGTGCGCCGGCTGGTGGAGAGCCACACCCGCCGCACGACGCTCGGGGCGGACCGCGCCGCCGACCTGATTCTCGCGGCCAGCGAGGTCGCCGCCAACACCCTCGGCCACGCCCGATCGGGCGGCACGCTCCAGGTATGGCACGACGAGTGGGAGATCCTGTGCCAGGCGCAGGACCAGGGCTGGATCACTGATCCGCTGGCCGGGCGGGTCAGGCGGGGCCCGGACGGCCGCGGCCATGGCCTGTACCTGGTCAATCACGTTTGTGACCTAGTCGAAGTCAGGACCGGGCCGGCCGGAACCACGATCCGGATGCACATGCGCCTTCCGCGCGCGGCCTGAACCGCCGACCGCCCCGGCGCCGCTGGTTTAAGCCCCGGCAGGAGGGCAGGTAGGTGGCTGCGCAAAGCGAAAGGAGCCTACCGTGGCCATCATTCTTCTGGTGCTGCTGCTGGCGCTCATCCTCGGAGGCCTCGGCTTCGCGATCCACATCCTGTGGTGGATCGCCCTCGTGGTGCTGGTCCTGTGGCTGCTCGGATTCCTGTTCCGGGCCGCCGAGGGAGGAAGCCGCCGCCGCTGGTATCGGTGGTAGCTGGGCGCCGGCCCGGCGATCCCGAAGTCAGCGGCACCCCGGGCGTGGAGGTCGGTCCGCGCCCGGGGATGCGGTTGGGCGTCCGTGCCGGGATGGGGCGGGAAACGCATAGCGAGCGACTGGTTTGAGGTTTGAAGGGCCGTCCGTTGGGGAAGCTTTACCTCCGGACGGTGCTTACGACGCAGGCACGCCCTCACGCTGTCATGGCGTGTGCTGGGTGTGCCTTTTTGCGTAAGCGCCGGAGCCTTCAGACTCCCCCCGCGAGCCAGGCCTGGTCTCCCAGTCGCGTCGTGACCTCACGGCAAACAGGAGGCCCCGATGAGGATCGCGCTCGTCGCACCAAGCAGCAACCCGCTCGCCGAGCACCTGGACCCGCGCTCTGCGGACGAGGCCAACCGCGTGACCTCGCTCGCCCAGGCGCTGGCCCGCGCGGGACACCGCATCACCATCTACGCCCGCAAGGATTCCAGTGCGCTGCCGGACAGCGTGATCCTGGCTCCGGGTGTCACCGTCGAGCACGTCACCGCCGGCCCACAGGCTCCGCTGGACCCGGATAAGCTCACCGCGCACCTGCCCGAGTTCTCCCGCTGCCTGGCCCAGCGCTGGCGGCGTAACCGTCCCGACATCGTCCATGCCCATTCCTGGACGATGGGCCTGGCTGCCCTGGCCGGGGCGCGAGGCCTGGACCTGCCGGTAGCGCAGACCTTCGGCTCGCTCGGTGCCGCCGAGTGGCGCGACCGGCCGTCGGTACCCCCGTCGGACGCCCGGATCCGCCTGGAGGCGTGCATCGCACGCAGCGCCGACGTGGTTCTGGCCAGTTCCGCCGAGGAGCTAGCCGACCTGGCCCGGCTGGGCGTGCCCAGGGCCAAGATCAGGGTGGTGCCGTGCGGCGTCGACACCGAGCAGTTCTCGCCGGAAGGTCCGGTGGCGGAGCGCAACGGGCGAATCCGGCTGCTCGCCGCCGAACCGCTGACCGCACCGGACAGCCTGGCCATCGCCGTGCACGCGCTGGCCGAGATCCCGGACGCTGAGCTGGTCATCACCGGCGGTCCCGACCGGGCCAAGCTGAGCAAGGATAAGAACCGTCGCGAGCTAATGCAGCTGGCCAGGAAGCTAGGGGTACACACCCGGCTGGCTTTCACCGGCCGGGTCGCCCCCGCCGACCTGCCCGCGCTGCTGCGCTCCGCGGACCTGCTGGTGAGTACCGCCCCGTACGAGCCGGTGGGCATGATGGCGCTCCAGGCCATGGCGTGCGGCACGCCGGTCATCGCCACCGCGGGCGGCGCCGCGCGAGACGCCGTCGTCGACATGACCACCGGCCTGCTCATGCCGCCGGGGCGGCCCGCGCAGCTCAGCGTGCGAATACGGCGGCTGCTGGGCAACACCTTGCGGCACGAGGCCTACGGAATAGCCGCCACCGACCGGGCCAGGTCCAGGTACTCGTGGGAGCGCATCGGCCGCGAGACCCTGGCCGCCTACGCCCGGTGCGTGCGGCAGCCGGCTGCCGCCGCTGCCGCCGACGAGATCCAGAGCGCACCGCCGCAGCCCGCCCCGGTCGGTGCGGCCGCGCCACGGCGGGTGCCGGCCGGAACGCCCGCGTAGCGGCGCAGCGAGTTACCGGATAGAGAACGCCAGCGCGCCGCCCAGGCAGGCCAGGCCGATGACGATCCACGTCACGTAGTCGTTGACCACGCCGCTCTGGAAACGGTCGATGGGCCGGGCCAGCCCCCGGCCCGGCTCGAATCCACGGCGCAGCCCGGGCAGGCGACGCCAGTAGAGCGCGAGGAAGGCGAGGACCAGACCGCCGAGGGTCGAGCCCGCGCCGGTGGCCACATCGGCCACGGTGATCCCGGTGCTCTGAGCCGGGGCGATGGCCACGGGATGCGCGACGCGGACGCCGGACAGCACGGTGGCGTTGTAGGCGGCCTGGTCCTCGAACCGCACGGCCCCGGCCTCGACGGCCGGCCCGAGATGCGGCACGAAGACCAGGCCGATCGCGGCCACGACCAGGACGGCAGCGGGAACGATCATGGACCGCGGGGTCCTGTTCCTGCCCTGCCCGGTCTCGCTGGTTTCCTCGGAGGCTTCCCTGGCCATCTCCGGCGCCTCGCCAGGAGGGTCACCCAGCCCGTAGAAGACGCCCCCGGCCACTCGCAGCACGGCGCCGCCGATCAGTACCGAGGCTCCGACGAAGACGACGACGATGACCCAGGTCAGGCCCCGGGCGGACGCGCTGTCCTCGATCCAGCCCTTGCCCATGAAGGTCGCGAACGGCGGCAGATCGGATAGGCCCAAGGCGGCCAGCGTGAACACCACGCCGGTCACCCGCAGGCGGCGCCCCTGCCCGTGCAGCGCGGTCTCGTTGACCGAGCCGAGGCGGTGCAAGACGATGCCCACACACAGGAACAAGCTCGCCTTCACCAGCGCGTGGCCAGCCACGTAGAGCGCGGCTCCGGCCAGCCCAAGCGGCGTGAGCAGGGCGAAGCCGGTCAGGAACATGCCCGCGTGACTGATCGTGGAAAAGGCGAGCAGGCGCTTGAGGTGCCGCTCCCGGAAGCAGAACAGGGCGCCCACCACGGCGGTGAGCAGCCCGAGGGTCACGAACGCGCTGGTGATGACCGGCCGGTGCCCCAGGGCCTGGCCGAACATCGACCAGTACACCCGGGCGACGCCGTACAGCCCGAGTTCCACCATGACCCCGGAGAACAGCACGCACACCGGCGTGGGGGCCACGGCGTGCGCGTCCGCCAGCCAGAAGTGGAACGGCACGATCGCGCTCTTGATCAGCAGGCCCGCGATGATCAGCAGGAACGCCACCACGACCAGGCCTTCGGGCCCGTCCGGCCGGTGCCGCCCGATGTCCTGGCCGATCTGGGCCATGTTCAGCGCGCCGGTGCGGCCATAGATGACCGCGATCCCGGACAGCGACAGGTAGGCGCCGATGCTGTTGGTGATGGCGAAGTTCAGCGCGCCCTGGAGCGGCCCGCGTTCTTCTGGCCGGTACGCGGTCAGCGCGTAGGCCGCCACGCCCATCAGCTCGAACCACACGAACAGGTCGAAGATGTCCCCGGTCAGGCAGAACCCGGCCATGCCCGCCAGGAACACCAGCATTATCGCGTGGAAGTACGTGGCCACCTGCTCGAAGTACCGCCATGAGAAGATCATGGCCGCGGTGACCAGGAGCGCGGCCAGGGCGGCCAGCCCGGTGCTGAGCGATCCGGCGGCGAAGTCGATGCCGATGGCAATCCCGTGCGAGGGCCGGAACCCGGCAAACCAGTACACGACATCGCCCTGAGCGGTGCGGGACAAGAGCACCAGCAGGATGACGGTGACCGCGGCGCTGGTGGCGATCGCGGCTCCATCCAGGAGCCGCCGCCGGCCGCGGAGCAGCTTGCTCAGCGCCGATATCGCCGCCGCGGCCAGCAGCGGCACGACGACCGCCAGAACGGGAAGCTGGTCCATGGCTGGCGCCGGTCAGCCCTTGAGCTGCGCGAGCTCTTGCGGGTCGAGCGTGCCGAACCGCTTGTGAGCCTGGATAGCGAACGCCAGCAGCAGCGCGGACACGGCCGCCTCGACCACCACGTCAGTCAGGGCCAGGGCCTGGACCACGGGATCCACGGCCGGGGTGTGCAGCGGGACGTCGAAGAAGTAGGGGGCGACCGCCCCGGTCTTGTAGCCCACCGCGAGCAGCAGCACGTAGGTCGACGACTGCACCACGATCAGGCAGACGATCAGGTGGACCAGATGGCGGCTGGTGACGATGCCGTAGAGGCCTACGGCCAGGATCCAGACCACGACGACGAACGGGAAGATCTGCATCAGCGGCTCTCCTCGCGAAGAAGCAGCGTCTGGTCGAGCAGCTCGACCACGATGAGGACGAACGCGGCGGCGACCTCCACGCCCACGAACAGGCTGATCAGCACGATGGTCCCGGAGGAGGTCACGGCGCCCGGTGTGGTGCCGAGCGGCAGGAAGTTGGTGAGATAGGGCAGCCCCATCGCCACCGCGGCGATGCCGACCGCGGCGAACCCGCCAGCCCCCAGGGCCTCCACCGCGTCGGTGACGTCAACCGGGCTGACCCGCCGGAAGGTGAGGTACTGCCCGGCCAGGTAGACCAGTATGAAGGCGGTGGCCAGCACCACACCGCCCTGGAAACCGCCGGACGGGCTGGTCTGCGCGTGCGCCGCCAGGTACCACCCCATGACCACCGCGGGGCCGGTCAGGAGCAGCGCCACCATCTTGACGGCCTCGCTCGTGGGCGGCAGGTCCCGGCCCACCGCCTCGTCGCTGGCGGCGCCCTCCCGCTCGCCCCGCAGGTGGCGGAGCACGGTGGCCACCCCAGTGGCCGCGACGAACAGAATGAACTCCTCGCCCACCGTGTCGAACCCGCGGTACTCGAAGTTGATGGCCGACACCACACCGGTGGCCCTGGTCTGGCCGACCGCGATGCGGTTGAGGATGTCGCCGTATGGCCCCGGGTAGTTGCCGAAGCCCGGCAGGCCGGCCAGGCCCCACAGATAGAACGCGGCCAGGCCCGCCATCCCGGCCAGGAAGATCCACCGGCGCTGGCCGGGCGTCACTTTTCCCGGCTCCTGATCTTCGCCAGCGCCAGCAGCAGCAGGATCGGCAGGGCCACCGCGCCCACGGTGAGCTCGGACAGGGTGACATCGGGCGCCTGGAAGGCCAGGAACAGGATCGCGAGCAGCAGGCCGTAGACGCTCAGCACGATTGCCTGCCTGGCCGGCACCCGGGTCAGCACCACGGCGGTCGCACCCAGCGCCACCAGCACCAGGATCGTCACCTGCAGGGCGTCCATGAGACCCGGCGTGACCTCATGCGGCGTGACCACGGCGACCACGTGGGACCCGTTCAAGATAGGTCTCCAGGTGAGCCGCGACCACGGCCGGCGCCGGGGCGCCAGTCCCCCTTCTCCCTGATCCGCGCCGCCCTGATCGTGGCGTGACTCAGGAACGGCCCGGCGATCGCCACGAACAGCAGCGCCAGCCAGGTCTCGGCCGTGTTCTCGGTGAAGCCGGACTGGGCCAGCACGGCCAGCCCCACGATCAGCGGGGCGACCAGGGCGAGGGGCGTCACGTAGTGCAGCTTCTGGTAGACGTCGCGCATCACCAGCACGCCAACCGAGGACACGAGCACGATCGCGACGGCCAGCCCGAGCAGGACGTCGGCAAGGATCTCCCGCGCGCTCACAGCCAGCGCTCCAGGAGCCGGACGAAGACCAGGCCGCTGCCGAACAGCAGCACGGCCAGCAAGACGGGGAGCTCGAATTCAGCCGGCCGGCGGAAGCCCTCGGACAGCAGCACCAGCACCATCACCGCGATGGAGCTGATGGCCTCGTAGGCCACCACGGCCGCCATGAGCTGCCCGCGCCACGCCACGATCCCGCACGGGATCGCGGCGATCAGCATGGCGATGGCGGCGATCACGAAACTGTTCAATCGGCGGCCGGCTTCCCCTCGGTAACCACGAGCTGGTGGATGACCATCACATCCCGGTCCGAGTCCATACCCAGGGCGAACGCGTTCGGGGCGACGGACTGGCCGCCGATGAGGAGCACCCGCCGGGTCATGTCCTCGGCGGTGTCACCGCCGTAACGGGCAGGCAGCTCGCGGAACCCGCTGGCCGGCTCCTCGCCGCGGGCCAGGCGGCGCCACAGCGCCGCGAACACGATGACCGTGTCCCTGGCCACCTGACCCGGCAGCCTCAGGGCGGGGAGCAGCCACCGGGCCCGCATCCGGAACCGGGTAGCGGCCTGATAGGTGACCAACTCCGCGAGGAGCGCGCCCAGTGCCGCCGCTCCGGCTCCGGCGAGCAGTTCGTTCCGCTCGGTCGAATAGTCAAGGACGACCCAGAACGCCATCAGCAGGGCCCACCAGACCAGCCAGGCGCCTGCCCGCCGCGCGACGTCATCGCGCCGGGCGGCCTTGGCGCGCCGGGCCCGGCCGGTCATGACGCAGCCTCGGTCCCGCTGGACTGTGTCGGCTGAAACAACGGTCTCGGCTGAAACACGCGCGTCACCTTCCCGTCCGGTGATCGCGCAAACCTTGAGCCGCCGGTCACGGGTGCGGATCAGGCTCGTGCCGGGACGTTAGACCTGCACGCGGCCGGGTAGTGCAGCCGCTCCGGGATTGGAGGATGTATATGGACGAGCACACTGCCGATGCCGCGCAGACCGCCCATTCCGCGCCGCCGGCCGCGCCGGAGGCATCGGCGGGCGAGCTTGTCCGGCAGCTTTCTGAGCAGGTCTCCGCGCTGGTCCGGGATGAGCTGAAACTGGCCCAGCTCGAGATGAGCCGCAAGGGCAAGCAGGCCGGGCTCGGTATTGGGATGTTCGGCGCGAGCGGGCTGGTCGCCTTGTACGCGGTGGGCTGCCTGCTGGCGTGCGCGGTCATCGCCATCAGCGGTGTAGTGACGGCGTGGCTGGCCGCGCTGATCATCGGCGCTGCCCTGCTGGCGGTGAGCGGCACCGCGGCCCTGCTGGGGAAGGGACGGCTGCGACGCAGCACGCCTCCCGTGCCCGAGCAGGCCGTCGGCAGCGTCAAGGCCGATGTGGAAGAGATCAAGGAAAGAGCACACCGATGACCAGTGAAGAACAGGCCGAACTGAAGCAGGAGATCGAGCGCACCCGCGAGCAGCTCGGCGAGACGGTGGAGGCGCTGGCCGCCAAGGCGGATGTGAAGGCGCAGGCGCGGGCCAAGGCGAGCCAAGTCACCGGGCGCCTCAAGAGCAAGTCGGCTCAGGCGAAGCAGCAGGCCGCCGCTACTGCTGGCCAGCTGCAACGCCGGCTGGCCGACCAGGCCGCGGGGTCCAGGCAGAAGGCAGCCTCGATCAGTGGACCGGCGGCAGATCGGGCTCGGCAGCAGGCCGCGGTGGCGGGCGAGAGACTCTCGAAGGTCACGCCGGACCCGGTGCAGCGCGTGGCGGCGAAAGCGGCCGCTGCCGGCCGCGAGCGCCGCGTACAGCTAGTGATGGCGGCCGGCGTGGCCGTGCTGGCGTGGCTGCTGATCGCTCGGTGGAGGCAGCGGTGATCAGGCTGTTGGGCGAGCGATCGGCGCAGGGGGCCTGACGATGGCCGAGATCAGGCACAGGCGCAGGCGCAGGGCGCATATTTCGCGTAGGCCGGAGACGATTCCGCCGCAGAATGAGACGTCCGGCGGACCGGACACCCCGCTGGAACTGGGCACGACCGGCTGGCGGAACACGGCCAAGCGCACCGGAAAGAAGTTTGTCCGCGACCGGTGCAGCATGTGCGCTGGGAGCCTGGCCTACCACTGGTTCCTGGCGCTGTTCCCGGCGCTGATCGCCCTGCTCGGCCTGGCCAGCCTGATCCACGTCGGCTCCGGCACGGTCAGCCGGCTGGTGAACGGGCTGACCAAGGCGCTGCCACCGGGAGCGTCGAACGTGTTCACCCAGGCTATTCAGTCGGCGACGCACCGGTCGGCGTCGGCGTCGCTGACCGTTCTGGTCATCGGGATCGTGGTGGCGCTGTGGAGCGCTTCGAGCGGCATGGCCGCGCTGGAGACCGGTCTGGACGTGGCCTATGAGGTGCCGGTCGACCGCAAGTTCCTGGCCAAGCGGATGCGGGCCTTCCCGCTCATGCTGGCCACTCTGGTGCTCGGCGGGCTCGCCTCGGCGCTGATCGTGTTCGGTGCGCCGATCGGCTCGGGCATCGAGGGCCACCTGGGGATCTCGGGGACGGCATTCGTGATCATCTGGACGGTGGTGCGCTGGGCAGTGACGGTCATCGTGATCTCACTGCTGTTCTCGTTCTATTACTTTGCCGGGCCGAACCGGGAAACTCCGCGGTGGCAGTGGGTCAGCCCGGGCGGCGTGCTCGGCACCGCGGTCTTCCTGCTGGCCTCGCTGGGCTTTTCGTTCTACGTGGCTAAGTTCGGCTCGTACGGCAAGACCTACGGCGCGTTCGCCGGGGTCGTGATCCTGATCTTCTGGCTCTACCTGACCGGGCTGGCGGTACTGCTCGGCGGTGAGATGAACGCCGAATCCGAACGCGAGGCGGCCGCGCAGGCTGGCCACCCGCAAGCCCAGGCCAGCGCCGAGCAACTGCACAAGAGCGCCTAACCCGCCGGCACTCTGGACCCAGATCTGAGGGCGCCAAGATGGATGCCCGGCGCTACCCCGGGTAGCTGAATGTCATGATGACATCCGGCGGGGACAATTCGCCTCGCCGGACTGGTTCCGGCGTGAAGGAGGCCGCGCCCGGCGGGGCGTTTGCGGCTGGGCACGACGAGCTGGTTGCGGATAGCGCGCCCGAGGGCGAGCGCCGGGTGCCCGAGGGCGCCGGTCGGGCGGAGGGGGGTGCCGCCGGGACGAAGAAGAGTGCCGCCGGGCGGGTGCGCCGCCCGGCCGACTTGCTGTTCGCCTTGTTCTCGCTCGCGGTCGTCGCGGTGGTGCTCGGCTCTATCCGGGCTCTTCCGCTCGGCAGTACGGAGCTGGCCGACGACGTCTCGGCCTGGGTGCATCACATCCCTCGCTGGCTGTCGTTCGCGGCCGAAGTGGTGTCCGGCGTCGGCTGTTTCGCGCTGGCGGTCGTTGCCCTGGTGGAGCTGGTCCGCAGCCAGTGGCGGGACGCGCGCAACGCGGCCGTCGCCGGGTTCACCGGCGCGGTGGTTGCCGTGGCGGCGGTGGCCGTGTGGCGGGCCGAGAACGGCACGGTCCAGCGGGCCGTGCTGCACGGCAGCAATCCCTTCATATTCGTGGTGGACACCGCCATCGTCGCGTTCGTGGTAGGGACCGATCTGACCCGGCGCTCGCACTGGTCGCGCTGGTGGCCGTGCGCGGTCGTCGCGTTGCTGATCAGCGGCCTGGCCGTGGGCGCCCTGACCCCGTTCGCCGTGGTGCTCGTGTTCTTCGGCGGGGTGTCGGTCGGCTGGCTGGTGCGCTGGCTGCTCGGCGCGGCGTCGGTCCTGCCGGGCCCGGCCGAACTCGTGGCCTGGCTCAGGAGCCAGGGCACAGCCGTCCGTGAGCTGGCCGCGGACCGCCGCGCACGGCTGGCAGGCACGCTGAACGATGGCACCCGGATCCAGGTGCGCCTGTACGGCCGTGACACCCGGGGATTGGGCCTGGCGCGAAGACTGTGGGCGCTGGCCCGGGTACAGCCCGCAGCAGGGGGCCACGTCGCGATCAGCTCACGGGCACAGCTCGAGCAGCTCGCGCTGGCCTGCACCCTGGCCCGGCAGGCCGGCGTGCCCTGCCCCTCGGTGCTGCTGTACGGCCAGATGCCCGGTGAGACGTTGGTGCTCCTCACGACCGTGCCGTCCGGGGCTCCGCTCGACGGCACCGTGAACGTCGAAGAGGCGGCGTCGTTGTTCGCGTCGCTGCGCGCCCTGCACCGCGCCGGCATCGCCCACCGCGACCTGCGGGCGGAGAACCTGTTTGTGTCGGAGACGTCGGCGGGCTTCCGCTCACTCGACGGGTCGGTACCCGCCGCGAGCGAACTGGCCCGCCGCCTTGACCTGGCCCAGGCCCTGGCCACCCTGGCTCCGGCGGTCGGGCCGCGGGGCGCGATCAGGGCCCTGCGGGACGGGTACGGGACCGTCGACTACCGGGCCCTCGCGGCCGTCCTGCAACCGGGCGCCCTGGCGACCTGGGGATGGCGGGCGATGCGAGGCAGCCAGGCATGCCTGAACGAGGTACGCGGCGAGCTTCTCGGGCCCGGCGCCGCCGTGCCGACGGCCCGGCTCGAGCGCTTTCGCTGGCGCACCGTGGCCAGCGTGGTCGCCCTCACCGTCGCCGCCTACCTGCTGATCGGTGAGTTCTCCGGCGCGAACATCCTCGGCACGCTCGGCCACGCCAATCCTGGCTGGTTCGCGGTGGCGATCGTCGCCTCGGCGGTCACCTACCTGGCGGCCGCCGAGAACCTGGCCGCGTTCGTGCCCAAGCGCCTCTCAATCATCCGCGGCTTCGGCGTCCAGCTGTCCACGGCGTTCGTCGGGGTGGCCATGCCGCCGACCGTCGGCCACGTGGCGGTCAATGCCCGCTACCTGCACGGCCAGGATGTTGACGAGGGCACCATCGCCGCGGCGGTCACGATGTCACAGGTGGTGAACATCGTCACGACGGTGCTGCTGCTGATCATCTTCGCGTTGCTCACCGGTTCCGGGCTCAGCCATTTCAAGATCGCACCAGGCACCGACGTGCTCATCGGCCTGGCGGCCATCGCCGCCATCATCATCATCCTGGTAGCCGTGCCGCAGACCCGCGCCCGGCTGGCCGAAATCGTATGGCCGCACCTGCGCAGCATCGGGCCCAGGCTGGTCGACGCCATCTCGCGCCCGCTGCGGCTGGGGATCAGCACCGGCGCCAACCTGCTGCTGACCGCCGCCTACCTGGTCGCGTTCATCGCCGCGCTGCGCGCCGTCGGCGCCCATCCGCCCATCCTGCCGGCCGCGGTCGTCTACCTGGCGGGCAACGCGGTGGGATCGGCCGCCCCGACGCCCGGCGGGATCGGCGGCGTCGAAGCCGTGCTCGCTGCCGGGCTGACGGCCATCGGGATCCCCGCGCATGAGGCAATCCCCGCGGTGCTCCTGTTCCGGGTGGCGACCTTCTGGCTGCCGATTCCCGCAGGCTGGGTGGCCTACCTGCTGCTACGGCGGCGCCACGTCCTTTAGTTAGCCTCCCGCAGCCGGGCCCGCTGCGGACGGGCATCGCGACGTTCGTGATGCACGGCAAGGAGTACCTGACCACGATCCGGGCGGCAGAGCCGGACGTTCTGGTGCTCGAGACGATGTTCTTCGCCGACGAAATCCGTGATCCCGCGGACGTGATCGACGATTTGCCGACCGGCGAGAACTTCCGCGGCCAGGAGCTGACGATCGCGAAACAGCTTGTCGAGTCCATGACCACCAAGTGGGACCCGGCGAATTACCGGGACACGTACCGGGAACGGGTTGAAGATCTCATCGAGCGCAAGCAACGCGGCGAGGAGATCGTCACCGAGGGCGGTGGCGCCCCGGAGGATTCGAACGTCGTCGACCTGATGGACGCACTACGCCGCAGCGCAGAAGAAATGCGGGGACGCCAGCCGTCCGGCGCCCGCCCTGGCGCCCGCGGCAAGACCGGAGGACGCAAGAGGGGCTGGCGCGTGGCCAGCCGGCGGCCAAGCAAGTCGCATCAACCGCGGATTGCTGGGCACGGTCTATGAGCGGGGCGCGAGATGGCGGACGCAGCGCCCCCGACGAGAACTCCTCAAATGGGAAGGATGAGTCTCATGACCAACCAGCTTGAGGGCCGCCGGATCGCGTTCATGGCCGCCAACGAGGGCATGGAGCAGGTGGAATTCGTCAAGCCCTGGCAGGCGGTCAAGGAAGCAGGCGGCATCCCGGAACTGCTCTCCCCCAAGCCGGGTCAGGCCCAGGCCTTCAACCACCTGGACAAGGGCGACACGTTCCCCGTGGACCGGGCCATCGCCGACGCGGACCCTCGCGATTACGACGCCCTCGTCCTGCCCGGCGGCGTCGCTAATCCCGACCAGCTGCGCATGGTGCCGGAGGCGGTGGAGTTCGTCCGCTCGATGTTCGCCGCAGGCAAGCCAGCCGCGGTGATCTGTCACGGGCCGTGGACCGTGGTGGAAGCGGATCAGGT
>Ga0335074_10003686_pt1 | contig 21002 bp, 22 predicted proteins | sample Lox_Sample_23_FD_206715 | JGI IMG/M metagenome (GOLD analysis project Ga0335074, IMG submission 206715) | Soil microbial communities from Loxahatchee National Wildlife Refuge, Florida, United States - Lox_Sample_2.3 | ecosystem: Environmental > Terrestrial > Soil > Wetlands | place: USA... | reverse complement strand
CCTCCGCGATGTGCGCTTCGATAAGAGCCCGCTGCGCGCTCTCCCGGAGCGGCTCCGCGCTCACCGCGAGCAGGGCCGCGTCCACGGCCTCGCCGAAGCGGCCGAGGCTCGTCAGCCGTGCGCTCAGCGCCTCCAGGGCATGCAGCAGGCGCTGCCGTATCCGCTCGCGTTCCAGCAGCGCCCAGTCGTCATACCAGCCGGGCAGGAGGTCCAGGGCGTCTGGTATGGACGGCGGGATGACCAGATCGTCCTCGTACGCCGTGCCCTGGATCAGCCGCGTGGCCCACTGGTCGACGACGTGGACGTCCACGATGACGTGGCCGCGCAGCAGGAGAGACCGTTTATCCGTGATCAGGACGTTGATGCCCGCGCGGTGGAGCCGCCACAGCGCGGACCGCAGATTGCCCGCCGCGCGCTCTTCATTGCCGGACGGCCACAAGGCTCCGGCCGCGTGGCGGCGCTCGACTCGCCTGCGGCGCAATGCGACGAAAGCCAGCAGCTGCTTGCTCCCCTCGGGCACCTCGCGGCGTTCCGCGCCCACCGTGACGTGGAGGTCGGCGAACAGATGCACCACCGTGGCGCCGGGACGCTCATGGTCGTGGAGCGGCGGGTCATCCTGACTTATCATCATGATCTTCCCCCAGCTGCTGATGGTCCGAATCTTGGCCGCCCGAACGTCACTTCGACGTCACCAGCGCGGAGGAGCGAACCGCCTGTCAGATACACCTAAGGACGGCACATTTCGGCTCGCCAACTCCAGCAACCCGGCCACGGCGGCCAGCACGCTCTCGGGGTTGCTGAAATGCGTAACCGACGCAGGGCCGGCCGTAGCGATATCGTGGTTGACGGTCATCGTGATGACCAGCCTCTCCGGTTCCGTTACCACCCGGAGGATGCACACTGCGACCGGCGCTGGACGTCTCGGCATACGCGCAGCCTTTACCGCCAACTGTCACCACGCCGTCGCCGGACGGTCCCCGGGCGGCAAACCGTGACGGGCAGCTGTTACGAATAACAGTTGTGACGCCGTACACCCCCGGGGAGCCGGCCCCCCGGGATCGCCCTGCCGCGAGAACCGGGATCGCCTCGAGCCAGGACCTCGCCGCGCAGATCGTCCTGGTGGCCCGCGGTGACGCCGCGGCCTTCGACGCCGTATTCGAGCAGCTCGGCCCGGCGGTGTTCGGCGTCGTCAAGCGGGTGATCCGCGATCCGGCCCAGTCCGAGGAGGTCACCCAGGAGGTCCTGCTTGAGGTCTGGCGGTCCGCGTCCAAGTTTGACGCCGGGCGGGGGAGTGCGACGGCCTGGGTGATGACGCTGGCCCATCGCCGGGCCGTGGACCGGGTCCGGTCCGTGCAGGCCGAATCCGAACGCGAGCGGCGCGTCGCGACCGCCGACATCCCGTTCGACGAGGTGATCGAGGCCGTTGAGTCCAGCCTGGACCGTGAGCGCGTGCGGCGCTGCCTGAACTCGCTCACCGAGGTGCAGCGCGAGTCGGTCACCCTGGCCTACTACCGCGGCTACACCTACGGCCAGGTGGCCAGCCTGCTCGGCGTGCCGACCGGGACCGTGAAGACCAGGATGCGCGACGCGCTGATCCGGCTGCGCGACTGCCTGGGGGTGGCGGAATGAAGAAGCTGACCAGAGCCAGCCAGCGCGATGAGCACACGCTGGCCGGAGCGTACGCGATGGACGCGATCTCCGCGCCGGACCGGGAGAGGTTCGAGCGGCACCTGACCGGGTGCCAGGAATGCGCCCGGGAGATCACCAGCCTGCGCGAGGCCACCGCCCTGCTCGGTACGGCCGCGGCCGAGCCCCTGCCCGCCAGCCTGAAGGAACGGGTCATGGCGGCCGCCGCCGTGACCAGGCAGCAGCCGCCCGCCGACGAAGCCATAACCGAGCCGCACACCCGCAGCACCAGGGCCAGCACCCGGGCCAGGGCCGCGGCCAGGGTCGGGCCGTGGCTCCGCTCGCTGACCTGGCCGGGCCGCCTGGCCCTGGCCACGGGCGGGGCGGCCGCCGCGGCCGTGCTCGCCGTCGCCATCGTGTTCGGCCTGGCCAACGGCAGCATGCAGCAGCAACTCGACCAGGCCCAGACCAGCAGCCAGCAGATCGCCGTGGTGCTGACCGCGCATGACGCGGTGATGACGACGGGGCCCGTCACCGGCGGCGGAACCGCGACCATCGTCATGTCGCATGCCCGGCACGCGCTGGTCTTCACCGCTCAGGGCCTGCGCACGCTGCCCGCCTCCCGCGGTTACGAACTCTGGCTCATCGGCCCGGCCGGAACCCGGCCGGTCGGCATGCTGCCCGCGGGCAGCCACGGCATGACCGGCCCGGTCATCGCCTCCGGCCTGCGCCAGGGCGACCACCTGGCTCTCACCGACGAACCCGCCGCCGGCAGCGCACACCCCACCACTCCGATGATGCTCTACGTGCCGCTCTAGCCTTAGGTCCATCCCGGCGCCCCCATTCGTCGTGGTAATGATGATTCCGGGAGGCAGCCGATGAAGTACATGCTGATTCATTGCATCGACCCCGCCGCCGAGCACGGCACCGACGGCATGCCGGCGTTCGATTCCTGGCTGGCGGAGATGCTGGCCCGTGGGGTGACCCTGCACGGCGACCGCCTCAGGGGCGTGGACGACGCCACCACGGTGCAGGTCCGCGGCCGCGAGGTGCTGGTCAGCGACGGGCCGTTCGCCGAAACCAAGGAGCAGATCGCCGGCTACGACGTGATCGAGTGCGCCGACCTCGACGAGGCGATCGACATCGCGTCCAAGCATCCGACCGCCTGGCTGGGCACGATCGAGGTCCGCCCGGTCAACGACCAGCAATGCGGCAATCCCGGCCATCCCGGGGAGCCCGGCTGAGCGGGCCCGAAGACCCGCCCGCGGTCCTCGGCCTCGACCTGGGCACCAGCCAGGTCAAGGCGCTGCTGTGCGCCCCGGACGGGACCGTGCTCGGCCAGGGCACGGCCGGCTACCAGGTCGCCACGCCCTGGCCCGGCTGGGCCGAGACCATCCCCGAGCACTGGTGGCAGGCCGCGTGCACCGCGGTCCGGGCGGCGGTAGGTCCCGCGCCGGCTGAGGTCGCGGGCCTGGCGGTGGCCGGGCAGATGCACGGCCTCATTCTTTGTACCGAACGGGCCGTGGCTCTCCGCCCCGCCATCACCTGGCTCGATCGCCGGGCCGGAGCCGAAGCGGGCGACTTCCAGCGGCTTCCCGCCGAGATGCGCGCCCGGCTCGGCAACGCCCCGTCACCCGGCATGGCCGGCCCGATCCTGCTCTGGCTCTCCCGGCACGAACCCGACGTGTACTGGCAGGCCCGCTGGATGCTCCAGCCCAAGGACTGGCTGCGGCTCCGGCTGACCGGTCCCGAGGTCCAGGCCGCCACCGACCCGACCGACGCGTCCGGGACGCTGCTGTTCGACCTGGCCCGTGGCGACTGGGCCATGGACGTGGCCGAGGCCCTCGGCCTGCGCCCCGGCCTCCTGCCCGCCATCCGCCCGCCGGCCGGGATCGCCGGCCCCCTGCACCCCGCCGCCGCCGCACACCTGGGCCTGCGCCCCGGCCTCCCCGTCGTGATCGGCGCCGCCGACACCGCCGCCAGCCTGCTCGCCGCCCAGCTTCCGCCAGGATGGGGCCTGCTCACCCTGGGCACCGGCGGCCAGCTGATCCTCCCGCTCCCCGCCCCGGATCCGGATATTCCAGTTTCGGAATATCCGGATCCGGGGAGCGCGGTCGCGGACGCGCGGACCAACCTGTTCCGGTCCGCGGACGGCGGGCTCTACCGCCTGGCCGCCGCCCAGAACGTCGGCGTGACGCTCGACTGGGCGCGGCGCATGCTGGGCGCCAGCTGGGACGAGCTCTACGACACCGCCGCCCGCCCCTGGCGGGACGACACCCCGGTCTTCCTGCCCTACCTGGCCGGCGAGCGCTGGGACCATCGCGACTCCGGCGGCGCCTGGACCGGCCTCACCCTGGCCCACCAGCGGGAGGACCTGCTGCGGTCCGCCCTCGAAGGGGTCGCGTTCCTGCTCCGCGGCAAGCTGGACGACCTGCGGGCCCACGGCGCGCCAGGCCCGGCCGCGCTCCAGCTCGCCGGCGGCGGCACCCGGCACCCGGCCTGGCGTCAGCTGCTGGCCGACGTCCTGGCCGTGCCGCTCTACCCGGCCGGTTCCGGGTGGCTCACCGCCCGCGGCGCCGCCCTGCTCGCCGCCGCCGCGACCGGCCTTGTCCCGGCCGCGAGCACCACGTCCCGTTCGGCCCAAAGTCCCCAAGCCATCGTGGCCGCGAGCCAGCCCGCCGCCGAGCAGGCCTACCGCCGCTTCGCCAGCGCCCCGGCCAATCACGCTCCCCCCACCGCGGTGCTTCATGATCGTGGCCAGTTTGGGCCATTATTTGTCCCAAACTGGCCACGATCATGGTTAACGCCCGAAATGTCTCAATCTGAAATTGGGGAATGGCTGGACATAACGGGCAGCATCTCATGACTGGGCAGCAGCCGGGCGCTTAACCCAGCCGTCCACCAGCCGACCGCTCGCCGACGCCGACCCGCCCGCAACCGACCGCCCCGACCAGCGAAGAAAACCCCGAAAAAGCGGCACAAATGGGCTCTTAAGTGATGGTAAAACGGTCTATCCACCCTCATCGGGGCAGCTTCCCACGAAACCCGCCGGTACCCATGTATCGTGCTTTGTCGTGAGCGAGGGGACCGGCTGGGCCGCCAGGCTCAGGCGCGTGCTGAACGCCCGCATGGAGGAGATGAGCTTCCGGTCGGGCGTCGGCCTCTTCGCTGCGGTCCTGGCCCTGACCGGGACGGGCATCGGGCTCACGGTCACGGCGGGCGGCGCTCACCAGGCCGCCGGGGCGCCGCCCGCGGCATCGGCCACGTCCCACCCGGGTCCGACCGCGCCCCCGTCGGCTGCCGAGGCGGTGCCCTCGCCGTCGGCCAGCCCTTCGGCGGGCCCGGCCTCGCCGGTCTACGGGTCCGCCCCGGCCGCGACCTACCAGCCCTCGCCGGGGGCGACCACGCAGCCGCCGTCCGCGCAGGCTTCGCCGGTACCGTCGTCACCCACGCCGACCTACCGGCCCATGGGACTGGATCCGTCCCACTCGCTGACCTCGCCCAGGCCGGGACGGCCTCCCCAGAGCCCGCCGCCCGGATGGAACCCGCCCTGAAAGCCCCTTAACGCCCTCAGCCGCCCAGCCGCAGCGGCATGGCGATGTGACGGCCCGCCCGGTCCGGGTGGGGGAGGGCCGCCTGCCGGGCGGCCAGCGCGGCCAGCGCGGCGGCCGCTTCCGGCGGCATCGGCCGGACCCGGCCGTCGCTGACGTGCAGGAACATCAGTTCGCAGGTCGCCAGCAGGCTCCCCGCGCTGGTCATCTGGTGGAACACGTGCAGCCGCTTCTCGTCGTGGCCGAGCAGCTGGGTCCGGTACTCCAGCGCCGCGCCCTCGCCGACGCCAGAAAGAAAGCACAGGTGGCTTTCCGCCGTGTAGATCCCGCTGCCGGTCCGGGCCTGGTAGGCGGCGCCGAGGCCGACGTGGTCCAGGAACGCCTCGGTCGCCTCGGTGAACGCCACGAAGTAATAGGCGTCCATCATGTGGCCGTTGTAGTCGATCCACTCCGGCGGTACGGTCCGGCCCCCGGTGTCAAGCGGCCGGCGCTCGCCGGCGCTCATACAGCGTGCTCGAACCCTGGCACGTCGGCGATCAGCTGCTGGGTGTAGGGCTCCTTGGGCGCGGTCAGTACCTGCGTGACCGTGCCGTGCTCGCAGACCTGGCCGGCGCTGATCACCGTCACGTCGTCCGCGATGCTCCTGACCAGCGGCAGGTTGTGGGTGATGAACATCAGCGACAGCCCGCGCTCGGCCTGCAGCCGCAGCAGCAGCTCGACGATCGCGGCCTGCACCGACACGTCGAGCGCCGAGGTGATCTCGTCGCAGACCAGCAGCTCAGGGTCGACGACCAGGGCGCGGGCCAGCGCGACCCGCTGCCGTTCCCCGCCGGACAGCTCATCGGGGTACCGGGCCGCGAACGATTCCCGCAGCGCCACCGAGGTCAGCGCGTCCCCGATCCGCTGCTCCCGTTCCCGCGCGGAGAGCTTGCTGAAGTGGCTGAGCGGATTCCCGATGATCTGGCCGATGGTCTGCCGGGGGTTGAGCGAGCCGTACGGGTTCTGCGCGACAAACTGGATCTTGCGCAGCTGGTCCTGCGTCCTGCCGCGGACGCCGGGCGGGAGCTGCTTGCCGTCGAACGTGATCGTCCCGGTCCAGTCCTTGTGCAGCCCGACGACGCAGCGGGCCAGCGTGGTCTTGCCCGACCCCGAGGTGCCGACGATCGCGACCGCCTTCTTGGCCCCCACGTCGAGGTTGACGTCCCGCAGCACCGGCTTGTTCGTGTAGGAGACCGACACCCCGCTGATGGTGAGCACAGGTTCCGCGGCCGGGGGCACCGTGCGCTCCCGGGCCTGCAGGGCGGTGCCCGACAGCGCGATGACCTCCGTGGCGCGCACGCACCTGGCCGCATGCCCGGTGTCCGACACCACGACCGGTGCCGGCTCGCGCAGCTCGCATTCCGCCACCGCGAACTCGCAGCGCGGCCGGAACGCGCAGCCGGCCGGGCGGTTGCCCGGGCGCGGCGGGGAGCCGGCCATGCCGTGCAGCTCGTGGGAGGTCTCCATCAAGGGGATGGCCCGCATCAGCCCGCGGGTGTACGGATGGGCTGGCGTCGCGAACAGCTCGCTCGCCGCCCCGATCTCGATCAGCCGGCCGGAGTACAGAACCGCGACATGGTCGGCGATCTCGGCCACTACGGCGAGGTCGTGGCTGATGTAGACGGCAGCCACCTGGTAGGTGTGGCACAGCCCGCGCACCGTGTCCAGGACGCGGCGCTGGGTGGTGACGTCCAGGCCGGTCGTCGGCTCGTCCAGCACGATCAGCCGCGGCCGGCAGGCGAAGGCCATGGCCAGGGCCACTCGCTGCTGCTGCCCGCCGGACAGCTGGTGCGGGTAGGAGGCGAGGATCGGGCCCGGATCCTCCAGGCCGGCCTCGGCCATGACCTGCGTGAGCCGGTCGGCGTCGCCGCCGTGGATGGCGAAGACCTCGCGCAGCTGAGTGCCGACCTTCAGCACCGGGTTCAGCGCGCTGCCCGGGTCCTGCGGCACGTAGGCGACCGTCGGGCCGCGCAGTTTCTGCAGCTCGTGTTCTGACAGCCCGAGGATGTCCTGGCCGTCGATGAGCACCTTGCCGCCGCCGCGCGCCAGGCCGCGCTTGAACAGGCCGAGCAGGGCCAGCGCGACCGTGGTCTTGCCGGAACCCGATTCGCCGACCAGGCCGAGCACGTGCCCGGGTTGCACGGTGAACGACACCTGGTCGACGACGTCTACCTCCGGTCGCCCCCGGGACGGCCGCATCACGATCCGCAGGTTCTCCACGGCCAGCCGGGGCGTGCCCGGGTCGGCTGGCGGCTTGGCCACCGCGACGTCCTCGACCGTGGCCGTAGCCGTCGCCGGGATGTCTTCGGACGGGGCGGTCATCAGGTTACCTCCCTCGCGACCAGCGCGACTGGCTCCGGTTCGGTGGCCCGGCCGCCGACACCGAGCGAGGCCCGTGCTACGGCGTCGGTGAACGTGTTCACGCCGATGGTGAACAGCGCGATGAGGATGGCCGGCATGAGCACCCCCCATGGGTTGGCGATCAGGCCGACCCGGTTCTCGTTGATCATCAGCCCCCAGCTCGCCGCGGGCGGCTGCAGGCCGAAGCCGAGGAAGCTCAGTCCGGCGATGACCAGCATCGAGTAGGTCAGGCGCAGGCCGATCTCCACCATGAGCACCGAGGTCAGGTTGGGCAGCACGTCCTTGCGGATGATCCGGCGGCCCGGGATGCCGAGGATCTGCATGGCCTTGACGTAGTCCCGCTCGGTGATGTCCAGCGCCGCGGCCCGGGCCACCCGGGCCACCTGCGGCGCGTGCGAGATGGCCACGGCCAGCACGATCAGCCAGATCTTCGGGCCGAGGATGCTGACCAGCAGCAGCGCGAACACCAGTTGCGGAAAGGCCAGGATCACGTCGACCGCCCGCATGATCAGGCTGTCCCACCAGCCGCCGTAGTAGGCGGCCATAATGCCGAGCGCGGCCCCGACGCCGACGCCGAGCGCGGTCGCGATGGCCGCCATGACCAGCAGCTCCCAGCCGCCGTCCAGGGTCCGGCTCAGCACGTCCCGGCCGAGGATGTCACCGCCGAGCCACGCGACGCTCGAGGCCCGGGCGAACGGCGCCGTCACGAACTGGGTGCTGGAGTATGGTGCGACGGCCGGGCCGATCGCGGCCACGAGCACCACGCAGCCGGCGATTACCAGCCCGGTGGCGCCCTGCGGCGTGCGCACCGCACGGCCGATTACCGCGAGGGCCTCGGATCTGCGCGCCATGGGTATACCTTCCCTTCGGCCGTCAGGATCTGGGCAGCCGCCGCCGCGGGCTCACGGCGAGCGATAGGACGTCGGTCAGGATGTTGACGAAGATGTAGAAGGCCGCCAAGACCAGCACGATGGCCTGGATCTGCGGGATGTCCCGGTCGGAGACCGCCGACACCAGCGCCTGGCCGAGCCCGGGGTAGTTGAACATGTACTCGACGACCACCACGCCGCCGGCCAGGTACAGGAAGCTCAGCCCGATCACCTGGATGGTCGGCGCGATGGCGTTCGGCAGCGCGTGCAGCAGCAGCACCCGCCACTTCGGCACGCCCTTCAGGCGTGCCATCTGCACGTAGTCGCTCTCCAGCGCGTCGATCATCGACGCCCGCATCATCCGGAAGATGTACGGCACGATCACGATGACCAGGGTCGCCACCGGCAGCACGAGCTCTTTCGGGTTCGACCACGGCGCGGTACCGGGCACGAACACCGACACCGCGGGGAACCAGTGGACGATAACCGCGGCGAAGAAGATGACCAGGACCACCGCCACCACGAACTCCGGCAGCGCGGTGACGGCCAGCGACGAGACCGACAGCACGCGGTCGAACAGGCTGTCCCGGCGCGCCGCGGCGAGCACGCCGAGTCCCACGCCGATCAGCGTGCCGATCAGGCCGGCCAGGACCACCAGGACCAGCGAGTTCACGATTCGCCCGCCGACCAGCGTGCCCACCGGCTGCCCGTTGGCCAGCGAGGTGCCGAAGTTACCGTGCAGCACGCCGGTGAGCCAGGTCCAGTACTGCTCGACCGCGGGCCGGTTCAGGCCCAGCTGCGCCTCCAGCGCGTGCAGGCGCGCGGGGGTCGCGGTGTTCTGCAGCACCGCGTTCGCGGCGTTGCCCGGCAGCGTCTGCGTCGCGGCGAACACCAGGATCGACACCAGGATGAGCGTGAGGATGCCGATCAGGGTCCGCTTGATCACCAAGTCCCGGATGGGATGCGGTTTGGGCGGCCTGGGCTCCTGTGCCTTCTCCGTCTGCGTGGTCACGGTTGTCGTCATGACAGCCACACACCCTTGAAGTCATAGGCGTTTAGCGACAGTCCGATCTTGGACGAGACCAGGCCGCCGACGTTGGCACCGAAACCGTCGATCACCGGAGGGAAGAACGGGATGATGTAGCCGCCCTCGTTGTACTCGATCTGCTGCATCTCGTGCGCGAGCTCGGTGGTGAGCGAGGTGTCAGTGGTGGCGATGGCCTGGGCGTACAGCGAGTTGTACCGGGAGTTGTCCCAGTGCGTCTCGTTGAACGGGGCCTTAGGCAGCGTGGCCAGCGAGACCTGCGGCAGGTAGAAGTTGTAGAACCAGTAGTCCTGGGCGAACGGCCAGCTCAGGTAGTTCGAGCCGTAGAACTCGTTGACGGTCACGTCGTCCACGCTGACCGAGATCCCGGCCTCCGACGCCTGCTGGGCGAACACCTGCGCGGCCAGCACGGTGCCCTGCGCGATGTCGGCAGTGACCAGCGTGACGTGCAGGTCCTCGGCGCCCGCCGCCTTGAGCAGCGACTTGGCCTGGTCGATGTCCTGGTGCCGCTGCGGCAGGCTGTGGTCGTACTCCGGGGCCCAGATCCCGAAAATGTCGTTGCCCAGCGTCCCGAAGCCGCCGAAGACCAGGTCGAGCATCTGCTGCCGGTCGACGACCAGCCGCAGGGCCTGGCGGACGCGCACGTCGCTGAAGGGCTTGGTGTCCACCCGCATGGTGAACGGGTTCCAGCCGCCGCCCGCCGAGAGCAGGATGTTCTTGCTCTCGCCCTGGACCTCGGAGATCACGTCCTCGCTCAGCAGGTTCACCGTGTCGACCTGGCCGGCCAGCAGCGCGTTCACCTGGCTGGTCTGGTCGGCGTAGTCGGTGATGACGATCTCGTCCAGCAACGGCAGCCCGGTCTGCCAGTAGCCGTCATACCGGACGAAGGTCGACTGGGTGCCCGGGCTGAAGCTCTTCACCTTGAACGGGCCGGTGCCGACGGGGGCCGCCGGGTTGAAGCCGACCGGGATGATGTCCGAGTAGCCGGGTATGGCCAGGGCCTGGTGCAGGGTGGCGAACGGCGTGCTGCACGGGATCCGCACCGTGTACGCGTCGAGCTTGGCCAGGCCCTTCACGTCGATGGAGGCCAGGCCGGCCGCCGCGGCCCCGGGGGCCTTCGGGTTGAGGATCTGCTGGAACGTGTAGATGACGTCGTCGGCGGTCAGCGGCTTGCCGTTGTGGAAGGTGATGCCCTGCCTGACCCGGACCGTCCACTCGGTGGCGTTGGCGTTAGGCGTGAGCTCCTCGGCCAGCACGTTGACCGGCAACGCCTCCGGGGTCAGCCCGATCAGCGGCTCGTACAGGTTGTTGATCCTGGAGAAGTCGACGTTGGTGATCGGGTTGAGCGGGCTCAGCGTGTCGGCGGTCGATCCGCCGGTGAGGCCGGCCCGCAGCTGGCCTCCGGTGCGCGGCTTGCCCGCGGTGAAGTCGGTGAACGGCTTGATCGTGTTGCCGGTCCCGCACGCATCGAGCAGGCCGCCGGCTCCGATGGCCAGCGAGCCGGCCAGGCCGGCCTTGAGAAAGTCCCTGCGGCTGAAGGTCATATCTTGCCTCCGGCGGTGCGTGAAGCGGTGCTGCCGCTATGGATCCGGATGCCGCGGTGAGTTCACGATACGAACATACTGTGCATAATGTGATTTAGGCTGATGTTAAAGATCGCCTGCGCAGTGTGTCAAGGATCACAGTCAGCCGAGGGCCGCCGCCGCTGGGCCGGCCGCCACGACCGGCAGCGCCGGATCCCCGTCGGCCACGCTGCCCGCGGCCGTGTAGCGCTCTACCAGTTCGAGCAGTTCGGCCAGGAACCCGTCCCGCAGCCGCTCCAGTTCGGCGACCGAACGCCCGTCTGCCTCACGCAGGCAGCCCTCGATCATCCGGTCCCGCAGTTCGGGCGTGAGCGGCGGCGCCTGCAGCCGGGTCCACGGTTCTTCCAGCGCCGCCCCGAAGTGGTCCAGCATGTGCGCCATGCCGCCGCTGCCCCCGGCCAGGTGGAAGGTGAGGCACGGGCCCATCTGCGCCCAGCGCAGGCCCGGGCCGAAGGCGATGGCCGCGTCGATCTCCGCCACGGTGGCCTCGCCCGCCGCGACCATGTGCAGCGCCTCCCGCCACAGCGCCTCCTGCAGCCGGTTCCCGACGAAGCCGGGCAGTTCCCGGCTCAGCCGCAAAGGCCGCTTTCCGGTGCTGGCGTAGAACCGCACCAGCCAGTCGACCGCGGCCGGATCGGTCCGGGCCCCGCCCACCACTTCGACCACCGGGATGAGGTAGGGCGGGTTGAACGGGTGGCCGACCACGCAGCGCTCCGGGTGCTCGCACTCGGCCTGCAGCATGGTCATGGCGAACCCGGACGTGCTCGACGCGATGATCACCTCCGGCCGGGCGGTCCGGTCCACGTCGGCCAGCACCCGCCGCTTGACCGGCCCGTCCTCTGGCGCGTTCTCCTGCACCAGGTCGGCGCCGGCCACCGCGGCGGCCAGGGTGTCGTGGAACGCGAGCCGGTCCGGGCTCGCGCCCTCGCGCAGCCCCATCCGGTTCAGCAGCGGCCAGCGCTCCGCTACCATGCGGAGCAGGTCAGCCTGCGCGGCCGGCGAAGGATCGTAGACGTCGACGTCGAAGCCGGTGCGCAGGTAGTGCAGCGCCCACCCGCCGCCGATCACCCCGGCGCCGACGATGCCCACCCGCCGTACCTGGTCAGGTTGCACAGCACTCACCTCTCAGCCAGCCGACGACCAGGTCGGTCAGTTCCGCCCGGTGCCAGGAGAAGGCGTGATCTGCCCCCTCCACCTCGACGTACCGGCAGCCCGGTCCGGCCCGTTCCCGCAGTTCCCTGGCCGTAGCCACGGGCACCCACCGGTCCTCCGTGCCGTGCACCACCAGCAGCGGCCGCGGCGCGATCGCCGCCGCGTCGGCCAGCGCGTCCACCTGTTCCCCGACCGCGGCCCACTGAGAAGCGAACTCCTCCGGCGTAGCGGTCAGGAACCGGGTGAACTCCTTGTCTATCAGAGCCGGGCTCAGCCGCGGCCCGGTCCCGAGCCGGGCCGCCGCCCCGTACACCGCCACCGCGCCCAGCCGCGGTTCGCGGGCCGCGGTCACCAGGGCCGCCCAGCCGCCCAGGCTGTGGCCCAGCACCGCGATCCGGCCCGGGTCCACCCGCGGGCAGCCGGCCAGGTGATCCACCGCGGCGGTCACGTCGCGGGGGATGGTGCGCAGGTCGTACCGGCCCGCGCTGCCCCAGCAGCCGCGGTAGTGGAACAGCAGCGAATTCCAGCCCGCGTCCCGCAGCCGGACCGCGAGGTCCAGGTTCTTCTCCAGGCCCGGGCAGCCGTGCAGCAGGAGCACGGTGGGTTTCGGCTCCTCGCCGCGAGCCAGGTACAGGACGCCGACCAGGCGGTGCCCGTCGCTGTCAAAGGTGACGCCGGTAAGGCCCTCGTCCTCAATAGCCCACATTGTCCAGGCCCTTGAGGCCCAGCATCTCGCGCGCCTCGGCCGCAGTGGCCACCTCCAGCGACAGCGCCTCGAGGATTCCCCTGATCTTGGTCACCTGGCTGGCGTTGGACTCGGCGATCTGGCCCTTGCCCAGGTACAGGCTGTCCTCCAGGCCGACCCGGACGTGCGAGCCCATGATGGCCGCCGCGGTGACGATGCCCATCTGGTACCGGCCCGCGCCCAGCGTCGACCACTGGTACGCGTCGCCCAGCAGCCGGTCGGCGGTCCGCTTCATGTGCACGATGTGGTCGACGTCCGGGCCGATCCCGCCCATGGTGCCGAAGATCGTCTGCACGAAGACCGGCGTCTGGACCAGTCCCTGGTCCAGGTAGTAGGCCAGCGTGTACAGGTGGGAGGTGTCGTAGGCCTCGGCCTCGAACCGGGTGCCGGTCTGCGGGCCGACCACCTTGAGCATGTACTCGATGTCGGCGTAGGTGGAGACGAACGGCTCGGCCCGGGTGGACTCCAGGTACGGCTCCTCCCAGTCGAACTTGAACGTGCCCCGGTACCGGTCGATCATCGGGAAACTGCCGTAGTTCATCGTGCCCAGGTTGAGCGTGCACAGCTCCGGCTTCAGGTCCAGCACGGGCTGCAGCCGCTGCGCCGGCGTCATGCCGGTGCCCCCGCCGGTGGAGAAGCTCACCACCACGTCGCTGCGGGCCTTGATCCCCTTCGCGTACGCGGCGAACAGCGCCGCGTCCGGCGAGGGACTGCCGTCCTCGGGGTTTCTCGCGTGCAGGTGCAGTACCGCGGCGCCGGCCTCGGCGGCCGCGACGCCCTGCTCGATCACGTCACTGACCGTGTATGGCAGGTAGGGCGACATCGACGGAGTGTGCCCGGAGCCGGTCAGCGCACAGGTGATGATGACCTTGCCTGCCATCGTGCCACCCCCTGGTGTTCACGATACGAACGATTTGTTACCAATGTGCAGCGTATCGGCCAATGACGCAAGGGGTCAATATTCAGAACGGAGCATGCTGCGTGCGTCCGCCCTCAGTCCAGCAGGTCGCCGATCTCGGCCGCCGTCTGGACCGCCTCCCGGCCGATCTCGCGCAGCCGCCGGGCCGTGTTCATCGGCGCCGGGCCCCACACGTTGACCACCGCGATCGGCGCGCGCCGGGAGTTGAGCACGGCCGCCGACGCGCCGGAGGAGAACTCCTCGTACTCCCGGTCGCACAGCGCGAACCCGGTCCGGCGGACCTCGGCCAGCTCGCGCTCCAGCTCCTCCCGGTCGGTGACGGTGTGGTCGGTGTAGCGGGGCAGGCTCGCGGGCAAGATGGCATCGCGCTCGTCCCGGCCCAGCCAGGCCAGGAACGCCTTGCCGCCCGACGTGGCGTGCAGCGGCAGCGGCTTGTCCAGCCAATTCGGCGCCATCATGTTCGGCGGCTCCACCTGGTCGGCGTAGACCAGGTTGAACCGGCGGGCCACGGCGAGGGTGACCGCCTCCCCGGTGCGTAGGGACAGGTCGGTCAGCAGCGGGCGGACCCGGCGGATCAGCGCGTCGTCGGTCACGGCCGAGGCGACCACGGTGGCGCCGTAGCCGACCGTGTACCGCTGGGTGACCGCGTCCCGGTCCACCAGCCCGTGATGCTCGAGCGTGCGCAGCAGCCGCCAGGCGGTAGCCCGGTTGATGCCGCACCGGCGGGCCAGCTCCAGCACGGTCGGCGGGGTGGTGCTCGCGGCGACGGCCTTCAGCAGCACGATGGCCCGGTCGACGGCCTGGATGCGCTGCACGCCGTCGGTGGCCGGACCAGGCAGTTCGGCGGTGCTCGCCGCTGGGCCTGACATAAAGTGCAGCATAACCACGATCGGCGCGAACCCATGAGCCACGGATTGCTCTCGGCCCTGAGTGCCTCCCCCTCCCTCTCTTCGGCACGGTGCATGATAAGCGGATGCCGCTATTCGAGTTTGAGGGGCTCAAGCCGGACGTCAGCCCCGGCGCGTGGATCGCGCCGACGGCCACCCTGGTCGGGGACGTGCGCGTGGAGGCCGAGGCGTCCGTCTGGTACGGGGCCGTGCTGCGGGCCGATTTCGGGCCGATCCTGGTGCGGCGGGGCGCCAACATCCAGGACGGGTCGGTGCTGCACGGGGGCACGGATCCGGTGACCGAGGTGGGGGAGGGGGCGACCATCGGCCACCTGTGCGTGGTCCACGGCGCGGTCATCGGCGAGGAGGCCCTGGTGGGGAACGGTGCCACGGTGCTCGACGGCGTGGTCGTCGGCCGCCGCGCGCTGGTCGCGGGGGGTGCCACCGTGCCGCCGGGGCTGGTCATCGCCGATGACATGCTGGTCGTGGGCATCCCGGCCCGGATCATCGGGCCGGTCGCCGGCGGAGCCAGGCAGTGGGTGCAGACCAATCCCGCCGTCTACCGTGACCTGGCCCGGCGGCATGCGGCCAGCGTCCGGCTCGTGGACCGATAGCGATCGCCCGGGTTACTATCGCCCGGAGTTCAGGAGGGGGTACGTCATGGATAAGGACCTGGCCGAGCAGGTGGCCGGCATCGCCCACCAGGTGGTCGCCAGCGGGGCGATCTCAGCCAACGGGCATGGCAACGTCAGCGTCCGGGTGCCCGGCGCGGCGGAGATGTACTTCACCGCGGGCCCCTCGCTGCGCGGCCACGCCGCGTCGGCCGTGGTGCGGGTGGGGCTGGACGGAACCCTGCTGGAGGGTGACCTGCCGCCCATCCAGGGGGCCGTGGTGGCCATGCACACGGCCATGTACCAGGATCACCCCGAGGTCGGCTGCGTCCTGCACACCCACTCGCCGTACGCCACCGCCTACGCGGCGGCCCAGCGTCGCATCGGCTGCTGGATCGAGGCCATGGCCATGTTCGGGCTGGCCGACGGCGTGCCCGTCGCGGGCTACGGACCGCGCGGATCGGACCAGGCGGTGGCCAACATCCGGGCCGCGGTGATCCCGGGGGTGCCAGCCGTCCTGCTGGCCAACCACGGCGTGCTGGTCTTCCACCGCACCCCGGACCTGGCCATCCTGGTCGGCAGCGTGGTCGAGGAGGCGGCCCAGGCCGGCCTGAACTCCCAGGGCCTGGGCGGCCCGGTCGAGATCCCGCCCGACCTGCGCGCCGCGGCTCTGCAGCGCGCCATGACCTTCGGCAGCCGGGGGACCGTGCACGCCTAGTCCGCCCATGCCCGCCGCCGATGAGCTGTCCCTCGCCGACCAGGCCGCGCTGCGGGGCTGGTGCACGGTGTTCCTGGCCGGGCACGGACCGGTGAGCGCGGCCGGGCTGCTGGCCAGCATCCCGGCCGATACGGCCGTCGACCGCTACGGCGACGGCGGCGTCGTCGCCGAACTGGAGACCGAGATCGCCGCGCTGCTGGACCAGCCCGCGGCCGTGTTCCTGCCCAGCGGCACGATGGCCCAGCAGTCGGTGCTCCGGGTGCACGCGGACCGGCGGCAGCGCCGGACCGTCGTGTTCCACCCCATGTGTCACCTGCACCGGCACGAAGGACAGGCCTTCCAGCGCCTGCACGGCCTGACCGGGCGCCCGGCCGGCGACCCGCACCGGCTGCTGGGCATGGCCGACCTGACCGCGATCGCCGAGCCGCCGGCCGCGCTGCTCATCGAGTTGCCGCAGCGCGACCTCGGCGGCCAGCAGCCGGACTGGGCCGACCTGCAGGCTCAGGCTGGCTGGGCGCGCGGCCGCGGCGCCGCCGTGCACCTCGACGGCGCCCGGCTCTGGGAGTCGGCCGCCGGGTACGGCCGGCCGCCGCGCGAGATCGCGGCCCTGTTCGACACCGCCTACGTGTCCTTCTACAAGGGCCTGGGCGCGCTGGCCGGCTGCTGCGTGGCCGGCCCGGCCGACATCCTGGCCGAGGTGCGGGAGTGGCGGCACCGGATGGGCGGCACGCTGTTCGGGCTCTGGCCGAGTGCCGCCTCCGCGCTGAGCTGCCTGCGCCACCGCCTGCCGCTGATGCCCGAGTACCTCGGCCACGCCCGCGAGATCGCGGCGGCGCTGCGCGAGGTGGCGGGCGTCCGGGTCGTGCCGGACCCGCCGCAGACTCCCATGATGCACCTGCTGCTGAGTACCACGCCGGACCGCTTCGCCGCGGCCGCCCGCCGGCTGGCCGCCGAGCAGCGGACCTGGACCTGGCCGATGGCCATGACGACCGGCGATCCGGCCGTGCAGCGGGTGGAGCTATCCGTGGGCGATGCCACCCGGGCCCTGACCCCGGCGCAGGTCCGTGACATCATCGCCGCGCTGGTCGCCGGGTAACGGCGTCGGGAACGGGCGGGACTTCCGGCGGCCGTCGATTTCACCGGCGCGGGATCGTCCGGATCAGCGCGACGGCGTGATACGCCACGAGCACGGCGATGGCCAGCGCCACGGCCGGATCCAGCCAGTACCAGCCCCTGGCCACCAGGATGACCGCGCCCGCCGCGGCCACGCCGGCCGCCGCGGCGGCGTCCGCGACGGTGTCGAGCAGCACGGCCGCCACCGACGGGTCCCGGTTGTCGCCGTCATCGTCCCCGCGCAGGACCAGGGCCGCCACCGTCATCACCAGCGCGGCGATGCCGCTGGCCACCAGCACCGGCAGGCCGTGCACCGCGGGCGTGCGCGTGGCCAGCCGCTCTATTGACCCGCCCGCCACGACCAGTTCCAGCAGCAGCAGCCAGCCGGCGTTGACCAGCGCGGCAGCCCCGGCCGGGCTCAGGCCCCCGCCGCGGGTCCGCCGGGCCGACAGGCGGATGGCCAGCAGGGCCAGGCCCGCGCCGGCCGCGTCGAGGAGGTAGTCCCCGCCCTCGGCCAGCACCCCCAGCGAATGCGCGCCGGCTCCCACCGCGACCAGGCCGGCGACCAGGACCAGATTGAGCACGAGCACCACGGTCAGCCGCTGCACCCGGGACATCGGTGCCCAGCCTATGGCCTGCTCATCGCGTGCTCACGGCGGCGCAGCGCCGGCCTTGACGGCGGGGTCACCGAGCCGGACCGTGCCCGGGACGACGATGCGCGTGTTCATCCCGCGCAACCGCAGCCCGCGCCCGGTCCGGGAGTTGACGAACCGCATGGCTTCGGTCCCGAAGCGCTCGAGGAACTTCGCGCACCCCGTGTGCGGGGCCTCGCTGACCCGCAGCACGGCCTCGCCCACCGCGAGCAGGCTGCCCGGCGGCAGGTTGTCCATGCTGATGTCCAGGTCGAGATAGAGCTGGTCCCCGGCCAGCGCCATCCGCTCGGTTCCCCCGGCGACCAGCTCGGCCAGCCGGGCGTTGATGACCGTCACCTGCCGGTCCGGGTCGGCGGAGCCATCAGGTGTGCTGGAGCTGCCGCGGGTGAGCCAGTTATCCCCGTCCAGCCCGGTGACCTGGTCGAGTACCGCTGCTTGCGGCAGCTCCCGCTGGCCGGTCTCCGGGCGGCGGACGACCAGGACCAGCCGGCCGTGGTCCAGCGGGGACTCGCGGATGTGGTCGAGCCCGGCCTCCAGGCGCTCGCGTGACAAATGCTCCACAGCCCGATTCTCGCCAGCCGCGGCGGGATTGGCCACCGGATATCCTGCCCCCCGATGGACGAAGGCTTTGACACCATGCAGCTGCCGGCCGGGCACGTCCTGTGCGGGCAGGGCCAGATGTGGCGGCGGCAGGATGAGCGGCAGGAGACGGTGGCCCTGCGCCCCGGTACCTGCGTGTCCATTCCCGCGGGCACGCATTTCCAGTTCCGGGCGGACGGCAGCGGTCCGCTGGCCGCGGTCGGCGTCACCATGCCGCCCTGGCCCGGCCCGGACGAAGCATACGAGGTCCCCGGCCCGTGGCCCGCCGGCCCCTACGGTGGCTCCGGTCGGGCGATATGACCCCGACGCCATGGCAGGCGCAGGTCGCCTACTACCGCCACCGGGCCGCGGAATACGACCTGACCTCGTACGTGGACGTGCCGCGCGCCGACCGGCGGATCGCGTCCCTGATCGAGCGGCTCCGGCCCGCGGGCGACGTGCTGGAGATCGCCTGCGGAACCGGGATCTGGACCCGGCACCTGGCCGCCTGCGCCCGCAGCCTCACCGCGCTCGACGCCGCCCCGGAGATGATCGCCCTGGCTCGCCAGCGGGTCGCCGACCCCAGGGTGACCTTCGTCGCCGCCGACGTCCTGGACTGGGTCCCGGCCCGGCGCTTCGACACCGTCGTCTTCGCCTTCTGGCTCTCCCACGTCCCCGCCTCGGCGTTCGGCCGGTTCTGGTCGGTGGTCCGCGCCGCGCTGGCCAGCGACGGCCGCGTGCTGTTCGTCGATGACCTGCCGCAGGCCGCCGACCGTGAGACCTACCTGGCCGGATCCGGCGAGATCGTCGAGCGGCGCCTGCAGGACGGAACCCGCCACCGGCTGGTCAAGCTGGTCCGCGACGGGCCGGCCCTGACCCGGCAGCTCACCGAGCTGGGCTGGGACGTCACCGTCACGCGGTCCGGCCCGGATTGGCTGCTCGGCCAGGCCCGGCCCACGCTCAGGGCGTGATGTCCAGCCCATCCGGGCGCCGGGCCGAACCGAGTCGCGTCCCCATCAGCTGCGCGCCACCGGCTACACCCTCGAGTCAGGGCGCCGGCCAGTCAACATCAGCCCGCTCAGCACCAGCAGCCTCACGCCGAACGCAACCGGGCCCGGCCTCTCATGATCGCGAAGGGTCTGCTACTCCCTGGAGTAGTGAATCCTTCGCGATCATGAAAACTTCCCGCACCCACCATGATCAGGCCGCGGACAGCCTGCTCCCCGGAGCAGTAAACCCTCCGCCGGTGAGGGTGACAGCGGGGGCGCCGGCGCGGGACCGGGGCACGCCGGGCTCCGGCACGCCACGGACCGCGGCCGGCTACCCGAAGGTGCCCTAGTCGCAAAGCCAGGTAGTTAGGCGCTGGTGGCTTCTGTCAAGTGGTTTGCCTGATTTGGCGTGGCTTAGTCGACGTGGCAACGGAGGTCCGGTAGGACGGGTGATCGACCAAGATACGCCCGTTGCCGAGGACCTCCGTTGCGCCTTCAGTCTGCCATCAGTGCTGCTGTCACGACCATCACCCGGACGATCACCGTGGCTGCCGGGGTGTTCGGCCCCGGTCACCTGGGTGAGCTGACCTGGCAGGTCCCGTTCGAGCTGGTCGATGCGGTCCTTGAGGAGACCGGGACGCGGGAGCGGCGGCTGCGGGTCCTGCCGTCCCGGGTCGGGGTGTACTTCGTGCTCGCGCTGGGCTTGTTCCCGCTGCTGGGCTACCAGATGGTGTGGCAGAAGCTGACCGCCGCGCTGGGCGGGCAGGAGCTGCCGTGCCCGTCGGGGAAGGCGCTGCGGGACCTGCGGCGGCGGATCGGCATCGCGCCGGTCAAGGCGCTGTTCGAGGTGCTGGCCGGGCCGGCGGCCCAGCCGTCCACGCCGGGCGTGCGGTTCGGAAGGTTCCGGACGGTGGCCTTCGACGGCTGCACCTCCATCAAGGTGCCGGACACCGCGGCGAACCGCAGCTGGCTAGGGAAGATGAAAGCAGCGCTGGGAGTGACCGGTTACCCCGCGGTCGAGCTGATGACGCTCGTCGAGACCGGCACCCGGGCGCTGATCGGCGCGGTCTTCGGCCCGCCAGCCACCGGGGAGACCGATTACGCCCGCCAGCTGCTGCCCCTGCTCACCCAGGACATGCTGGTGCTGACCGACCGCGGCTTCGACGCCGCCGCCTTCCTGGAAGCGGTCGCCGCCACCAGGGCCCGGTTCCTGGCCCGGCTCACGAGCATCCGCAAGCTGCCGGTGCTGGCCCGGCTCGATGACGGCACGTTCTTGTCCCGGATCGGCACGCTCACCGTGCGCATCATCGAAGCCGAGGTCACCGTCACCTGCGCCGACGGCACCCGCTACTGCGGCCGCTACCGGCTGGCCACCACGCTGCTGAACCCCCGCCGCTACCCCGCGCCCGCGCTGATCCGCCTCTACCATGAGCGCTGGGTGCGACACGAAGTCGCTTGGAGCGAGTGGAACTCGCAGAAGGAGGACCGGCTGATGCTGGTTACGTAGTTCCCGGTTCAGTTCGCAGGGACTGTTCCCGCCCTGGCGTGCGTCGTGAGCAATC
>Ga0335074_10003685_pt1 | contig 21005 bp, 21 predicted proteins | sample Lox_Sample_23_FD_206715 | JGI IMG/M metagenome (GOLD analysis project Ga0335074, IMG submission 206715) | Soil microbial communities from Loxahatchee National Wildlife Refuge, Florida, United States - Lox_Sample_2.3 | ecosystem: Environmental > Terrestrial > Soil > Wetlands | place: USA... | reverse complement strand
GCCCAGGCCCAGATCCAGGCCGAACGGCAGCAGGCACTGACCGCGCTGCGGGCCGAGGTCGGGACCTTGGCCACCGAGCTGGCCAGCCGGATCGTGGGCGAGTCACTGGAAGAAACCGCCCGGCAGAACCGGATGGTGGACCGGTTCCTCGAGGACCTCGAGCAGGTGTCCAGCACGTGAGGCTCGGCACCAGCACGGGAACTGCCACCACGGCCCGTTCGGTAAAAAATTCCGGAGTACGCGCGGAAGGCGATGAGCATGCGCGGCGTGAGTAGGGCGTCGTTCGCCGAGCTGTCCGAGCGGCTGACGGCCGAGCACATCACCAGCGCCACCGTGGCCAGCAGGCTGGCCAGCGAGTTGTTCGCCGTGGTGGGGCTGCTCGACGCCGAGCACGGGCTGCGGCGGGCCCTGTCCGACCCGGGCAAGCCCGCGGCGGAGAAGGGGGCGGTGGTCGCGACCTTGCTGCACGGGAAGATCACCGGACGCGCCGAGGCGCTGGTCGCGGCGGCCGCCGAAGCCCACTGGGCCGCCACCGGCGACCTGACGGACGCGATCGAGCAGCTCGCGGTGGAAGCGATGGTACTGGCCGCCGAGGCCGACGACGGCCTGGACGAGCTGGAGGACGGGCTGTTCCGGTTCGGCCGGGTGATCGCGGCCAATCCGGACCTGCGGGCCGCGCTGGCCGATCCGTCCCTGCCCGAACCGGGCAAGCGGGAGCTGCTGGACACCCTGCTGCGGGGCAAGGTGACCGCGGTGACGCTCGGCCTGATCAGCCAGATGGTGGGGCATCCGCGCGGGCGGTCCCTGAACGCCGCGCTGGACCTGTGCGCCGACATCGCGGCGCGGCGCAGGCAGCAGCTGATCGCGGTGGTGCACACGGCGGTCGAGCTGTCCGCGAGCCAGCGCAGGCGGCTCGCGCAGGCTCTGGCCCGCGCCTACGGACACGACGTTCACCTGGATGTCGTCGTCGATCCTTCGGTCGTGGGTGGACTTTCGGTCCAGATCGGGGATGAACTTATAGACGGGACGGCGGCCAGCCGCCTGGCCGCCGTCCGGCGAAAGCTGGCGACCGGATAATGAACCCGGATAATGAACACTGACGTGCCAGCTCAAGAATCCGACAAGACAGGCAGGGCAATGGCTGAGCTGACGATCCGGCCGGAAGAGATCCGGGACGCGCTGGCGCGCTTCGTCCAGGAGTACGAGCCGGAAGGCGCCTCGCGGGAAGAGATAGGCACCGTCATCGAGTGCGGTGACGGCATCGCGCGGGTCGAGGGTCTGCCCTCGGCCATGGCCAGCGAACTGCTCGTGTTCGAGAACGGCGTCCGGGGCCTGGCCCTCAACCTGGACGTGCGCGAGATCGGCGTGGTCATCCTCGGCGAGTTCAACGAGATCGAGGAGGGCCAGCAGGTCAAGCGGACCGGTGAGGTCCTGTCCGTGCCGGTCGGCGACGCCTTCCTCGGCCGTGTGGTCGGACCGCTGGGCGAGCCGCTGGACGGCAAGGGACCCGTCGAGAGCACCGAGGTACGCCCGCTGGAGACCCAGGCGCCGTCGGTGGTCCAGCGCCAGCCGGTGAAGGAGCCGCTGCAGACCGGCATCAAGGCCATCGACGCCATGACCGCCATCGGGCGGGGCCAGCGGCAGCTGATCATCGGCGACCGCCAGACCGGCAAGACCGCGATCGCCATCGACGCGATCATCAACCAGCGTGCGAACTGGGCCTCCGGCGATGAGCAGCAGCAGGTCCGCTGCATCTACGTCGCGGTGGGCCAGAAGGGCTCGACGATCGCCCAGGTGCGCCAGTCGCTGGAGGACGCCGGCGCCATGGAGTACACCACGATCGTGGCCGCGCCGGCCTCCGACCCGTCCGGGTACAAGTACATCGCGCCGTACACCGGCTCGGCCATCGGGCAGCACTGGATGTACCAGGGCAAGCACGCGCTGATCATCTTCGACGACCTGTCCAAGCAGGCCGACGCCTACCGCGCGATCTCGCTGCTGCTGCGCCGGCCGCCGGGGCGCGAGGCCTACCCGGGCGACGTGTTCTACCTGCACTCCCGGCTGCTGGAGCGGTGCGCCAAGCTGTCCGATGACCTGGGCGGCGGCTCGCTGACCGGGCTGCCGATCGTCGAGACCAAGGCCAACGACATCTCGGCCTACATCCCGACCAACGTCATCTCGATCACCGACGGGCAGATCTACCTCGAGGCCGACCTGTTCAACGCCGGCGTGCGGCCCGCCATCAACGTCGGCCGGTCGGTGTCCCGGGTCGGCGGAAACGCGCAGGTCAAGGCGATGAAGAAGGTCGCGGGCAACCTGCGGCTCTCGCTGTCGCAGTACCGCGACCTGGAGGCGTTCGCCGCCTTCGCCTCCGACCTGGACGCGGCCTCCCGGGCCCAGCTGGACCGCGGGTCGCGGCTGGTCGAGCTGCTCAAGCAGCCGCAGTACGACCCGTTCCCGGTCGAGGACCAGGTGGTATCGATCTGGGCGGGCAGCAACGGCTACCTGGACGACGTGCCGCTGGAGGACGTCAGCCGGTTCGAGCACGACTTCCTGGACAACCTGCGGCGCTCGCACGAGGGCATCCTGGCCGCGATCCGCGAGTCCAAGGACCTGTCCGAGGACACCGTCACCGCGCTCAAGGACGCGATCGAGGAGTTCCGCAAGTCGTTCGAGACCAGCTCCGGTGAGCTGCTCAGCGCCGAGGACGAGCAGGCCGAGGCGCTGGAGAGCGAGGGCCAGGAGACGATCGCCCGGCGCCGCGAGCCCCAGCCCGCCGAGAAGCAGTAGGTCATGGGAGCCCAGCTTCGCCTGGTCAGGCAGCGGATCGGCACCGTCCAGTCCATTGCCAAGATCACCCGTGCCCAGGAGCTGATCGCCTCGTCGCGGATCGTCCGGGCCCAGCAGCAGCAGCGCGCCGCCGAGCCGTACGCCCGGGAGCTCACCCGGGCGGTGGAGGCGGTGATCAGCCGCTCGACCAACATCACCCATCCGTTCACTACCGAGCCGCAGCACCCGACCCGGGCCGCGGTGCTCATCCTGACCAGCGACCAGGGCTTCGCCGGCGCCTACAACGCCAACGTGCTGCGCGACGCGACCCGGCTGCGGCAGGCGCTGCGGGAACGGGGCGTCGAGCCGGTCCTGTACGTGGCCGGCCGGAAGGGCATCGCCTGGCACCGGTTCCGCGAGCTCGACCTGGCCGGATCCTGGAGCGGCTTCTCCGCCGCGCCGAGGTACCGGGACGCGAAGGAGATCGCCGACGCCCTGCTCGAGGCGTTCAACGCGGAGGACGCCGACAAGGTGGAGGAGATCCACCTGGTCGGCACGGACTTCGTGTCCATGCTGACCCAGCGGCCCTCGGTGCGCCGGCTGCTGCCGCTGGAGATCGAGGACACCGACGAGCCGAGCCCGCACGGCCCGCTGCCGCAGTACGAGTTCGAGCCCGGCCCGGCCGAGGTCCTCGACGCGCTGATGCCGCAGTACGTGGCGAGCCGGATCTTCTACGCGCTGCTGGAGGCGGCCGCCTCCGAGCTGGCCTCACGGCGGCGCGCCATGAAGGCGGCCACCGACAACGCGAACGATCTGATCGAGACGCTGACCCGCGAGGCGAACAACGCACGGCAGGCCGAGATCACCCAGGAAATCAGCGAGATCGTCGGCGGCGCCAACGCGCTGGTCGACGTCAGCGAGTGAGTGAGTGAGGAACACATGACCGCGACCGCAGAAAATTCAGCCCAGAGCGGCGAGGCCGCCGCGGGCACCGGCCGTGTCGCCCGGGTCACCGGCCCCGTCGTGGACGTCGAGTTCCCGGCCGAGCACATGCCGGAGATCTACTACGCGCTGCACGTGGACATCGCGCTGGGGGACGAGACCCGGACGCTGACGCTCGAGGTGGAGCAGCACATCGGCGACGACATCGTGCGCGCGATCTCGATGCAGCCCACCGACGGCCTGGTGCGGGGCGCGGAGGTGATCAACACCGGGGCGCCGATCGAGGTGCCGGTCGGCGACGTGACCAAGGGGCACGTGTTCGACGTCCTCGGCAGCTCGCTCGACGTGCCCGCCTCGTCCCTGAACGTCACCGAGCGGTGGCCGATCCACCGCGACCCGCCGGCCCTGGACCAGCTCGAGCCGCGGACCCAGATGTTCACCACCGGCATCAAGGTCATCGACCTGCTCACCCCGTACGTGCTGGGCGGGAAGATCGGGCTGTTCGGCGGGGCCGGCGTGGGCAAGACCGTGCTGATCCAGGAGATGATCCGCCGGGTGGCGCAGAACTTCGGCGGCGTCTCGGTCTTCGCCGGGGTGGGGGAGCGGACCCGCGAGGGCAACGACCTGTTCCTGGAGATGACCGAGTCCGGCGTCATCGCGGACACCGCGCTGGTGTTCGGCCAGATGGACGAGCCGCCCGGCGTGCGGCTGCGGGTCGGCCTGTCCGCGCTCACCATGGCCGAGTACTTCCGCGACGTCCAGGGCCAGGACGTGCTGCTGTTCATCGACAACATCTTCCGCTTCACCCAGGCCGGCTCGGAGGTATCCACCCTGCTGGGCCGGATGCCGTCGGCGGTCGGCTACCAGCCGACGCTGGCCGACGAGATGGGTCAGCTGCAGGAGCGGATCACCTCCACCCGCGGGCACTCGATCACCTCGATGCAGGCCATCTACGTGCCCGCCGACGACATCACCGACCCCGCGCCGCACACCGTGTTCGCGCACCTCGACGCGACCACCACCCTGTCCCGGGCCATTACCGAGAAGGGGATTTACCCGGCCGTCGACCCGCTAGACTCCACCTCACGGATCCTGGACGCCAGGTACATCGGCCAGGACCACTACGACGTGGCCCGCGAGGTGCAGCGGATCCTGCAGCGGTACAAGGAACTGCAGGACATCATCGCCATCCTCGGCGTTGACGAGCTCGGCGAGGAGGACAAGATCACGGTACAGCGGGCCAGGCGGATCGAGCGGTTCCTGTCCCAGCCGATGTACGTGGCCGAGCAGTTCACCGGCCAGCCGGGCGTGTTCACCCCGCTGGACGAGACGATCTCCTCGTTCAAGGCGATCAGCGAGGGCAAGTACGACAACCTGCCCGAGCAGGCGTTCTACATGGTCGGCGGGATCGAGGACGTGGAGAAGAAGGCCAGGGAGCTGGAGCGGTGACCCTGCACGTAGCGCTGGTCGTGCCCGACCGCCAGCTGTGGTCGGGCCAGGCCAGCACGGTCATCGCCAAGACCACCGAGGGCGACATCGGCGTGCTCACCGGGCACTCGCCGGTGTTCGGCATCCTGGCCGAGGGCAGCCTGGTCGAGATCGTCACCGACGACACCCGGGTGCGCGCGGCGGTCAGCGGCGGGTTCTTCTCGGTGGCCGACGACCAGGTCTCCATCCTGGCCGCGCAGGCTCAGCTCGGCGTCGACGTCGACACCGAGGAGGCGCGACGCGAACTCGACGCCGCGCTGGCCGAGGCGGCCCCGGGCCCCGAGGAACCAGCCGACGCCAAGTACGCCAGGGCGCTGCTTCGGGCCGCGGGCCAGGCCTGACCGCGGGGGTTAGGGGTTGGGCGAAGCGCTGGCGCTCGATGCGGCCTGGCTCTTCGCCGCCTTCCTCATCCTGCTCGTGGTGGCCGCCTCGGGCATCGCGGCCCGCCGGTTCCTGCTCGAGCGCAGCGGCGCCACGGTCGAGTGCGGCCTGCGCCGCCCCGGCCGGCCGTGGCGCCTGGGCGTGGCCTCCTATCAGCTCGACGAGTTCCGCTGGTACCGCATCTTCGGCGTCTCGATGCGGCCCGAGCAGGCCTTTCCCCGCCGCGACCTGGCCGTGATGGCGCGCCGCCCGCCCACCGAGGACGAGGCGAGCATCCTCGGGCCCGGCCGGATCGTGGCCGAGTGCCAGGTCGCCGGGAACGACACCGTGGACCTGGCCCTGGCCGAGTCGGCCTTCACCGGCCTGCTGGCCTGGCTCGAGTCCGCGCCCCCCGGTTCCCACCTGGACGTGACCATCTAGTTCAGCCGCGGTCGCCGCCCGGCTTCCACAGCACGTCGCCGTGGCCTGCGTTGGCCACCCGGGACAAGATGAACAGCAGGTCGGACAGCCGGTTCAGGTACCGGGCGGGCAGCGGGCTCACCGAGTCGCCGTGCTCGTCAGCCGCGGCCCACGCGCTGCGCTCGGCCCGGCGGGTCACCGTCCGCGCCACGTGCAGCAGCGCCGCTCCCGGGCTCCCGCCCGGGAGCAGGAAGCTGCGCAGCGTGGGCAGGTCCCCGTTGTAGGCGTCACACTCGCTCTCCAGCCGCTCGATATAGGCCGGATCGATGCGCAGCGGCGGGTACGGCGGCGGCTCCGGGCTGACCGGGGTGGCCAGGTCGGCGCCCACGTCGAACAACTCGTTCTGCACCCTGGACAGCAGCGTGACGATGTCGGCCGGCAGGTCGCCCATGGTGATCGCCACGCCGATCGCGCAGTTGGCCTCGTCCACGTCGGCGTAGGCGGCCAGCCGCGAGTCGGTCTTGGCCGTGCGGCTGCCATCGCCGAGCGCGGTCGTACCGTCGTCACCGGTCCGGGTGTAGATGCGGGACAGGACGACCGGGTTCTCGCGATCAGGCGCCATGAACCCCACCCTAAGGGAGCCCCTGCGGCCCCATGGACCGGCCACGGCGCGTTATTGTTCCCTTTGTCCCCGAGAAGGAGACCGCCGTGTATGACTACATCATCGTCGGTGCCGGCAGCGCCGGCTGCGTGCTGGCCGCGCGGCTGTCCGCCGACTCCAGCGTCAACGTCCTGTTGCTGGAGGCCGGCCCGGCCGATGACGCCGACGAGATCAAGGCCCCGGCCGCGCTCAGCAGGCTGTTCCAGAGCGCCTACGACTGGAACTACACCACGGTCCCGCAGCACCGCGCGGCCGGCCGGTCCGTCTACTGGCCCCGCGGCAAGGTCCTGGGCGGGTCCAGCAGCATGAACGCGATGATTTACATCCGCGGCAACCGCCACGACTTCCAGACCTGGCGGGACGAGCACGGCTGCGCCGGCTGGGGCTACGAGGACCTCATGCCGTACTTCAGGAGAGCCGAGAACAACTCGCGCGGCGCGTCGGCGTACCACGGCACGGGCGGCCCGCTCGCGGTCAGCGACCCGCGGTACAAGTCGGCGGCCTGCGAGGCGTTCATCGCCGCCGCGCGCGAGCAGGGCGCGACGGCCAACGACGACTTCAACGGCCCGCGCCAGGACGGCGTGGGCTGGTACCAGGTCACCCAGCGCAAGGGCCGCCGCTGCTCGGCCGCCGTCGCCTACTTGCACCCGGCCATGTCCCGGCCGAACCTCACCGTGCACACCGACGCCCTGGTCACCAAGATCCTCATCGAGGGCGGCCAGGCCACCGGCGTGACCTACCTCCGGCACGGCCAGGCCGAGACCGCTCAGGCCAACGGCGAGGTCATCGTGTGCGGCGGCACGGTCAACAGCCCCCAGCTGCTCATGCTGTCCGGCGTCGGCCCCGCCGACCACCTGATCGAGATGGGCATCGATGTCCACGCCGACAGCCCCGGGGTCGGCGCGAACCTCTCCGACCACCCCGTGCTCCCGGTCGTCTGGTCCACGCCGCGGCTGCGCGGCCTGTGGGAGAAGAGCGGCAACGCCGGCGCGCTGCGCTGGCGGCTGACCCACCGCGGCCCGGTGACCAGCAACGTGGCCGAATCGGGCGGCTTCGCCCACTCCGAACCGGGCCTGCCCGCGCCGGACCTGCAGCTGCACGTGCTGCCCGCGCTGTACCGCGACCAGGGCCTGGCCGATCCGGCCCAGCGGGCCATGACCGTGCTGGTCGGCCTGGTCGACGTGAAGAGCCGGGGCCGGATCAGGCTGCGCAGCGCCGACCCCAGGCACCGGCCGGCCATCGACCCGGGCTACCTGTCCGACGGCGGCGGAGATTCCCGGGCGCTGCTGGCCGGGCTGAAGATGGCCCGGGAGTTCGTGACGGCCACGCCGATGGCGGCCATCTGCCGCAGCGAGATCGCGCCCGGAGCGCACGTCCGCTCCGACGCCGAACTCCTCGACTACGTGCGGTCCAGCGTGGTGACCCTCTACCACCCGGTCGGCACCTGCGCGATGGGCAGCGAGACCCGGTGGGCCAGCGTGCTCGACCCCGAGCTGCGGGTGCGCGGGATCAGCGGCCTGCGCGTGGTCGACGCGTCGGTGATGCCGACCGTGCCCCGGGGGAACACCAACGCGCCCACGATCGCGATCGCCGAGCGAGCCGCCGATCTCATCGCCGGCCGGGCCCCGCTGGCCCCCGCCGACCCGGCCGACCCGGTCGACGCCATGGCGACCGCGGGCCGCGCGGCCTAGCCGGAGGGGGGCAGGGTGACGATCAGCGCCGACACGCAGATCACCGACCTGACCGTGAACGATCACGCCTGCCTGACGTTCGGCGAGGCCGAGGAGCTGTTCGACCTCACCGCCGCGTTCGTCCGGGACGGGCTGGACGGCGGCCTCAAGGTGGTCTGGCTCAGTGACGCCACGCCGGACCGGGCCACCGCCGAGCTGGCCCGCCGCGGCATCGCGGTGGAGCCGGCGCTGGCCTCGGGCCAGCTGGCCACGGTCGGCTACGAAGGCCGGCTGCTGGACGGCCGGGTGTTCAGCGCGGGCCAGGCGATGACCTGGCTGACCCGCGAGATGGAGGCCTGCGGTGGCCAGGGCCTGCGGCTGGCGGTCGACATGAGCTGGGCGCTGCAGCCGGTCACCGGGGTCGAGCAGCTGCCGGAATTCGAGCAGAAGGTCGCGGCGGTGGTGGCCGGGACCACGACCTCGGTGCTGTGCCAGTACGACCGGGAGCGGTTCGACCCGGTCACGCTGGCCTCCGTCGCCGCCTTCCACACCCGCTCGGTCGCGGCCGCGACCTACCACGCCGACGTGATGCTGCGGATCTGCCGCCAGTACGCGCCGCCCGGCATCCGCCTGGCCGGCGAGCTCGACTATCAGGCCAGCGAGTCCCTCGCGCTCGCGCTGACCGAGGCGATCCGGCTCGAGGGCGACGTGACCGTGAACATGGCCCCGCTGGCCTTCATCGACGTCACGTGCGCCCGGATGATCCTGCATGCCGCCCGCGGCCTGAACCCGGCCCGCCGGATGATCCTGCGCTCCCGGCCCGGCCTGGCGGCCCGGTTCGTCCTGCTCGGCGCGGCCGACATCCCCGCCGTCAGCCTGGTGAGCGTCGATGAGCACTGACGGCGGCCGCTGGCCGCACCGCGGGCCGCTCGCCGACCCCCGGGACCCTCCGGTCCTGGACCAGGCCTTCGACGCGGATTCGCTGTACGCGCTGCGGGCCGCGGTGGCGGCGCACGCCACCCAGGCCGGGCTGCCGCCGGGCCGGGCCGACGACCTGGTCATCGCCGTGCACGAACTGGCCGCCAACGCCGTCCGGCACGGCGCCGGCCACGGCCGGCTCCGGGTCTGGAAATCCGACCGCGCGCTGCTCTGCGAGATCAGCGACGACGGCCTCCCGGCGGCCCCCGACGACGCCACCGCGCGATGGCGGGCCGAGCCCGGCCACGGCCTGTCGCTGGTCCGCCAGGTCGCCGACCAGGCCAGCCTGCGTTCCGGCCCCTCCGGCACCCTGGCCACCATCAGCTTCGCCCTGGGCGCACCCGGCCCGCCGTTCAGCCTCGACCAGCGGCACCTGGACGGCTGCGCGGTCCTGGCCGTCACCGGCTCGCTCGACCTTGCCTCAGCCGCCCGGCTCACGGACGCGATCGCCGCCCTCCTCGCGCAGTCCGAGGACCTCCGGCTAGTCGTAGACCTGTCCGGCCTGACCGGCTGGGATTCCTCCGGCCTGGCCGCCCTGATCACCGCGCAGCAGCGGATCAGCGCCACCCCGGCCGCCCAGATGGTCCTGGCCGGGCTGCCCGGTCACCTCGCCGAGCACCTCCACGAGGCCGGCCTGGCCGGCCGCCACACCCTGGCCGACACCACCCCCGCAGCCGTCACCATCCTCACCTCCCCGCCCTGAGCCGCTCCGCCCTGAGCCGCCCGCCAGCAGCACGCGCTCAGTGCGCCCGCCGAGACCCCCGGGGCCGGTACAGCCGCCCGTGCCGCAGCGTCACCAACGTCACGATGCGCTTCATGTCCCGGTCAGTCCGGCCGAACGACATCAGGGTGATAAGTGGCCGCATCCGCTGTCGCGTGATCGCCTTGGGCCGGCTGAACTCGCGCAGCCCGTCCGCGCCGTGGATCCGCCCGAACCCCGATTCGCCCACCCCGCCGAACGGCAGCGCGGGTACGGTGGCGAAACCGATCACCGAGTTCACCGACGTCATCCCGGTGCGCAGCGAACGCGCCGCGGACATGGCCGCGCGCCGGTCGCGGGTGAACACCGCCGAGCCGAGCCCGTACCGGCCCGCGTTGGCGTACGACACCGCCTCGGCCATGTTGACCACCGACCGCACCGTCACCGTGGGACCGAACGTCTCCTCCTGGACCGCCCTGGACCCTTCAGGCACGTCCGTCAGCACGATGGGCCCCACGTACGGCGCGGACACCGCATCACGCCCGCCCACCACCGCACGGCCGCCCCGGGCCAGCGCGTCCGCCACGTGCTTGGCCACCACCTCGGTCTGCGACGGCAGCGTCATCGGACCATAGGAAGCCTCGAAATCGGTCCCCGGCCGCAGTTCGGACACGCGCTGCGTCAGCCGCTCCAGGAAGCTGTGGTACACCGCGTCGGCCACGTAGACGCGCTCGATCCCCACGCAGGTCTGCCCGGCGTTGGACATCGCGCCCCAGGCGGCGGCGTCGGCCGCCGCGTCCAGGTCGGCGTCCGCCCCGACCAGCAGCGCGTCCTTGCCGCCGCACTCGGCCAGCACCGGGGTCAGGGTGTCCGCCGCGGCGGCCATCACCTTGCGCGCGGTGGCCGCCGACCCGGTGAACGCGATCTTGCCCACCCCGCTACGGGCCAGCGCCTCGCCGGTCGACCCGGGCCCGGTGACCAGCTGGAGAACCGGCTGCGACGAACCGAACACCCCCAGCGCCTCACCAAACGACCGGACCAGCCACGCCCCGGTCGCCGGGGTCAGCTCCGACGGCTTGAACACCACCGCGTTGCCCGCCGCCAGCGCGTAGGCGATCGAGCCCACCGGGGTGAACACCGGATAGTTCCACGGCCCGATCACGCCGACCACGCCCAGCGGCAGGTACTCCAGCGTGGAGGCCTGGTTCATGGCCGCCAGCCCGCTGCGCACCCGGCGCGGGCGCAGCACCCGCCGGGCGTGCCGGGCTGCCCAGTCGATGTGCAGCACGGCCAGGATGATCTCGAGCGTGGCGTCGTCCAGCGGCTTGCCGGTTTCCTCGTGCATGAGCTGGGCGAGCCGGCCCATGTACCGGACCAGGTGCGACTTCCAGGCCAGCAGCCGGATGCGCCGCCCGGACCAGCCGAGCCCGGCCCACCAGCTGGCCGCCTCGCGGGCGGCCGCGACCGCCGCGTCGACCTCGCGGCGGCCGTGTACCGGGAAGGTGGCCAGCACTTCACCGGTTGCGGGGTTGACTGTTTCAAGCATCGGTGACCAGTAAAGCACCGAAGCTACGCTTTGCGTGAGAGGGGGACCCCGCTTGCCGCCACGTCCGTACGTGCTCCTGTCCTGCGCGACCTCAGCCGACGGTTACCTGGATGACGCCAGCCCGCAGCGGCTCATCCTGTCCGGCCCGGCCGACCTGGACCGCGTCGATGAGGTGCGGGCCGGCTGCGACGCGATCCTGGTCGGCGCGGGCACGGTCCGCGCGGACAATCCCCGGCTGCTGATCCGCGACCCCCGCCGCCGCGCCCGCCGCGCCGCCCGCGGCCTGCCCGAGCACCCCGCCCGGGTCACCCTCACCGCCACCGGCGACCTGGATCCCGAGGCCCGCTTCTTCGCCCCCGGCGCCGAACGCCTGGTCTACTGCGCCACCCCCGCCCTGGCCCGCGCCCGGGCCCGCCTGGGGGACCGCGCCGTACTCATTGACGCCGGTGATCCCCTGTCCCTCGAGGCCCTCCTGGCAGATTTGGCCGAACGGGGCGTGGTGCGTCTCCTCATCGAGGGCGGCGCGCGCGTCCTGGCCGAGTTCCTCGCCCCCGACCTGGCCGACGAGGTTGATCTCGCCATCGCCCCGTTCTTCGTGGCCGACCCCGCTGCGCCCCGCCTCAGCCCCTCCTCCGCTCCCGGCCGCATGACCCTGGCCGGCGCCCGGCGGCTCGAGGACATCGTGGTGCTGCGCTACCTGCTCGGCCCCGGCGGCCCGGACCACCGGTTCCTGGCCTGGGCGGTCGAGCTGTCCCGGCTGTGCCCGCCGTCGGTGTCGGCCTTCTCGGTCGGCGCGGTCATCGTGGCCCAGGACGGCCAGGTGCTGAGCACCGGGTTCTCCCGCGAGCAGGAGGAGCACGACCACGCCGAGGAGGTCGCGCTGCGCAAGCTGGGCTTCGGTGATCCACGGCTGCGCCGGGCCACCATCTACAGCTCGCTGGTGCCCTGCGGCGCCCGCGCCTCGCGCCCGGTGACCTGCGTCCAGCACATCGTCGCGGCCGGGATCCCCCGCGTCGTCTTCGCCTGGCGCGAGCCCCCCCTGTTCGCCGCCGGCGACGGCGCCGACCAGCTCCGCGCCGCCGGCGTTGAGGTCGTCGAGCTCCCCGACCTGGCCCCCCGCGCCCGCCGCGTCAACGCCCACCTGCTCCGCGCGCGGCCGAGTTGATCATGCCGGGCGAGACCGTGATCGTCGACGCGGGCACGACGGCGGTCGAGGTCGCCCGGGCCTGGCTGACCGAGGCTGGCCTGGACGTGGTCATCGCGTGACGACACGGGAGCTGCGGCGGGCCAGGGTGGCGGTGCTCAGCTACTTCTTCGTGCTCGGCGTGGCCACCGCGACGTGGAGCGCCCGGCTGCCGGCCATCAAGACGACCCTGGGCCTGAGCGACGCCCGCCTCGGGCTGGCGCTGTTCGCCGTGCCCGCGGGCAGCGTGCTGACCCTCCCGTGGAGCGGGCGGATCGCGGACCGGTTCGGTGCGGTCCGGGTGACCCGGATCGCGGGCGTGGCGACCCCGGCCGCCCTCATCCTCATCGGCCTGGGCCCGCAGGCCGGCAGCCTGGCCGTGCTGGTGGCCGCCCTGGCCTGCTACGGGGCGGTGGCCGGGCTGCTGGACGTGTCGATGAACGCCTGCGGGGCCACGCTCGAGATCGCCTACGGCCGGCCCATCCTGTCCTCGCTGCACGCGGCGTACAGCATCGCCGGGCTGGCCGGCGCCGGAATCGGCGCCCTGTCCGCCGCGCTGGGCATCGCCCCGCTGCCCACCTTCGCCGCCACCGCCGTCACGCTGATCATCGGCGGCCTGTTCGCCGGCCCGCGGATGGTCATCCCGCCGCCCCCGCCCGAACCAGGCAAGCGCCCCGGCGACGCGCCGCGCCGCTCGGCGGGCCAGATCTCGGTGGTGATCTGGGTGCTGGGCCTGCTCGCGCTGTGCGGGCAGGTCGGCGAGGGCTCCGCGGGTGACTGGAGTGCCGTCTACCTGCACGTCAACCTGGGCACGTCCGCTGCCGTGGCGGCCGCCGGGCTGGCCGCGTTCTCGGTCACGATGGCGGCCGGGCGGCTGGCCGGTGACCGGCTGGCGGCCCGGTACGGCTCGGTGCGGCTGGTCCGCGGCAGCGGTCTGGTGGCCGGCCTGGGGCTGGCCGCCGGGCTGCTGATCGGCACCCCGGCGGCGGCCATCGCCGGGTTCGCGCTGCTCGGCGCGGGCCTGGCCGGGATCTTCCCGCAGATTGTCTCCTCCGCGGTCCGCCTGGACCCCGCCCGGGCCGGGCGCAACATCGGCCGGATCGCGGCCGTCGCCTACAGCGGCCTGCTCGGCGGCCCGGTCGCCATCGGCGCCGCCGCCTCCGGCGTGGGCCTGCGCGACGCGCTGCTCATCCCGGCCGCCCTCTCGCTGGTGGTCGCCGCGGCGGCCGGCGTGCTGAGCCCGCACCAGGCCCCCCGCGACCGCCCGGCACGCCAGAGCTAACCGTGGCGGGCCGGCCGCGCAGGCCATGCTCAGAACAGCGTGTCCTCCGGCTCCATGCCGCGCATCCGGTCGTAGTCGAGCGTCACGCAGCGGATGCCGCGGTCGACCGCGAGCACGCGGGCCTGCGGCCTGATCTCCTGGGCGGCGAACACGCCCTGCACCGGGGCCAGCAGCGGGTCCCGGTTCAGCAACTCCAGGTACCGGGTGAGCTGCTCCACTCCGTCAATTTCACCGCGGCGCTTGATCTCCACCGCGACGCTGTGCCCCGTCTCGTCGCGGCACATCAGGTCCACCGGGCCGATTGGGGTGGGGTACTCGCGGCGGACCAGCCGCCAGCCGTCCCCGAGCACCTCGAGCCGGGCGGCCAGCAGTTCCTGCAGGTGCGCCTCCACGCCGTCCTTGACCAGCCCCGGATCGACGCCCAGGTCCACCGAGGTGTCGCTGATCACCTCGTCGATGGTGATCACGAGCGTCTCGCCCGCCTTGTTGGTGACCGACCACTGGCCCGGCTGCTCGGTCAGCCGGCACGGCGGCGACATCCAGTTCAGCGGCTTGTACGAGCCGCCGTCGCTGTGCACGAGCACGGACCCGTCAGCCTTGACGATGAGCAGGCGCAGGGCCGCAGGCAGGTGGGCGGTGAGCCTGCCGACGTAGTCGACGCTGCACCGGGCGATGACGAGCCGCACGTCGGGTAACTCTACTGGCCAGCAATAAGAGCGGGGAACCTGGCCACGAAGCGGCGCTGTCCGGGTGTCTCGACCGCGCGCGGGGCGTAGTGCGCCCGGACGTAGCGGACCGCCTCGCGCCGCGGTACGCCATCCAGCACGGCCAGGCAGGCCAGGGCCGTGCCGGTGCGCCCGTGCCCGCCCGCGCAGGCGATTTCGACCCGCTCGGCCTTGGCCCGCGCCCACGCCTCGCGCAGCGCGTCCCGCGCCGCCGCGGGATCGGACGGCAGGCCGAAGTCCGGCCAGCGCAGCCAGCGGGACTCCCATTCCACCACCGGCGGCTCACGGCCGAGCAGGTACAACCCGAAGTCCGGCGACGGCCCGCCCGGCCGGGGCCGCAGCAGCGCGCGACCGCGGATGAGCCGCCCCGAGGGCAGCCGCAGCACGCCCGCCAGGGCCGGGTCCCAGGCCACGCTCACCAAACGAGCCTAGCCGCGGCCGCCGCGGAGCGGCCGCGCGCATAGGGTGGACAGGTGTGAGCCCGCGCAGGACCCGCCGCGAGCGCTCCGGCCCGCCGGCGCCTGTGCCGGGGCCCGAGCGCCTCGAGTCCTGGCCCGACGGGGACTGGGTGGTCCGGCAGCAACCCGGCGCGGGCACGGCCAAGACCTACCGCTGCCCCGGCTGCGACCAGGAGATCCGGCCCGGCACGCCGCACCTGGTGGCCTGGCCCGCCGACGGGGTCAACGTCGGCATCGACGAGCGCAGGCACTGGCACCGCGCCTGCTGGCAGAACCGGCTGCGGCGCGGGCCGCAGCGGGGGGTGCCAGGGGGGTCGCCCCCCCGTGGCTAACACGGATACGAAGGACAGATACATGAGCGAGATCAGGCCGGCCACCGTGCTGCCCGCCAAGCGCACTCCGGTCACCCTGCCCACCGCCGACGGGCTGCGGCTGGTCGGGGAGCTGGCCGTGCCCGCGGACGCCGATCCGGTCGGCACGCTGATCTGCCTGCACCCGCTGCCCACCCACGGCGGCATGATGGACAGCCACCTGTTCAAGAAGGCGGCCTTCCGGCTGCCCGCCCTGGCTCAGCTGGCGGTGCTGCGGTTCAACACCCGCGGCACGGCCTCGGAGCGGGGCGCGAGCGAGGGGGAGTTCGGCGCCGGAGAGACCGAACGGCACGATGTGGCCGCCGCCGTCGCCTGGGCCGTGGACGCGGGCCTGCCCGCCCGCTGGCTGCTCGGCTGGTCGTTCGGTACCGAGCTGGCCCTGAAGTGGGGCCTGGATTCTGCGGCGGACATCGAGGGCGCGATCCTGCTGTCGCCGCCGCTGCGCCGGGCCGGCGACGCCGACCTGGACCGCTGGGCCGCGTCGGGCCAGCCGCTGGTCGCGCTGGTTCCCGAGTTCGACGACTACCTGCGCCCCGACGAGGCCAGGCGGCGGTTCGCGCGGGTGCCCGCGGCCGAGGTCGTGGCCGTCCCCGGGGCCAAGCACCTGTGGGTCGGGGAACTCTACGTGCGCATCGCGCTGAACGAGATCGTGCGCCGGGTCAACCCGGCCGCGCTGGTGCCGCCTACGATGACGCTACCGACACAGTGGGAGGAAACGTGACCGCGTTTGACCTGACCGGGAAGAAGGCGTTCGTGACGGGCGCGTCCCGCGGGATCGGCCGGATCATCGCGGTCGCGCTGGCCGCCGCGGGCGCCGACGTGGCCATCGCGGCCCGTAGCCGGGACGGGCTGGCCGAGACCGCGCGCGAGGTGACCGACCTCGGGCGCAAGGCCTTCGTCTTCCCGCTCGACGTGACGCGCCAGGACGACGTCACCGCCGCCGTCCAGGAGGCGATCCGGCTGCTCGGGCAGCTGGACATCGTGGTCAACAACGCGGGTGGCATGAACTTCATGGTGCCCTTCCTGGACATGCGCATCTCCGGGTGGGAGAAGATCCTGCGGCTGAACCTGGACTCGACCGTCTATGTCTGCCAGGCGGCCGGCGCGCACATGCGCGAGCGCGGCCAGGGCTCGGTGATCAACGTGGCGTCGGTCGCGGGCATGTCCGGGGCCCCCGGCCTGATCCCGTACGGTGCCGCCAAGGCCGCGGTCATCTCGGTCACCAAGACACTCGCGGTCGAATGGGCCCCGGCCGGGATCCGGGTGAACGCGCTGTGCCCGGGCTGGACCGCCACCGAGCTGAACCGGGACCTGTGGGACGGGCCCGATGGCGGCCGGGCCACCGTCGCGAACGTGCCGATGCGCCGCTGGGGCCGGGCCGAGGAGATGGCCGGTCCCGCCGTGTTCCTGGCCAGCGACGCCTCGTCCTACATGACCGGCCAGGTCCTGGTGGTCGACGGCGGCCAGCTGGCCACCGCCTGACCTGGCTGACCGGACTGAGAGGAGCTTGACACAATGCCCGACGAGACCCGGCACGAGTCCGAGGACCTGGCGGACTACCAGGTCCAGGATTCGACCGACACGCTGGACGGCGCCCCGGGCGACGATCCCTTGGACCGGGGCGTCGCGCCCCCGGAGCGATGGTCGGCCGGAATCCGGTACGGCACCACGGAAGCGGAGCAGGAGGAAGGGGAGTCCCTGGACCAGCTGCTGGCCGAGGAGGAGCCGGATGACACCCTGGAGCTCACCGAGGACGAGCTCGAGGATGACGACGAGGACGCCGAGGACGTTGAGGAGTACGAGGCGGACGAGGACGCGGGCGACGAGGACGTGGACGGCCTGCTGCTCGACGACGGCCCGGACCCGCGAGCCGGCCGGCTGGTAGCCGAGGACGAGGGCGCCCACCCGGACGAGGAGGAGGACCTGGTCGCCAGCGACGTCGGGATCGACGGCGGCGCCGCGACCGCGGAGGAAGCGGCCATGCACGTCGTCGAGGAGGACGACTACGACATCCGCTCGGAGTAACCCCCGCGGGGCGGGCGGGTAGCTCTCGGCGGGCAGCAGCCGGATCCCGGGGCTGATCGTCAGGACGGCGGGCAGGTCCAGGTGCGTGCTCCCGTCCTGCACGTCGGCCCCCTGGATGGCCAGCGTGGCGGTGATGTCGCAGCTCCCGGCGTGGATCGCGACCAGCAGCCCGGCCTTGATCCCGGCCACCAGCGCGCTGATGTCGAACTCGACGGTCAGGCCGAGCTGGATCGAGGCCACCTGACGCCCGTCCACCAGGACGGCGACGGACGGTTCCTGGGCCGCGGTGACCTGGTGCCGGATCAGGTCCACCAGCTCCGTGCTGCCCGGCCAGGCCAGCGTGCGCCGGGCCGCGCCCACCAGGTCGCGGTGGAGCCGCCAGCCGGACAGCAGCAGGGCGTCCAGGCGGACGTCCAGCAGCCTGGCCGCCGTCGCGGCGGCCTCGGCCACGGCCGCCTTCTGGGTGGCCTCCGGCAGCCGCCGCAGGGCCCGGTCCAGGTCGCTACCGGCCGACATGATCTGCCCGGCCAGCGCGTTGGCCGCGTTCGCGGCCGGGCCGAACAGCAGCTCCGTCGCGGTAACCGGGCTGGCGCTGGCGGTCGTGGTCATGGCTGCTTCTCCTTGACCGTGGTCATGGTGGTGTAGGCGTGCGGCTCGAGGCGCACGGTCAGCGTGGGCCGGTTTCCGGTGTCCCGCACGCCGACCGACGGCGGCGGTCCGGCGTGCGGCACGGCCTGGACGCTCCCCCCGCCCGCCCCGTGCCCGCCGCGGCGCAGCCGCCCGCGCCGGCGCCGCGAGCGCGAGGCCAGCAGCGCGGCCGTGCCCGCGAGCAGGACCAAGCTGCCCGCCCCCACCCCGTATCCCACCAGGGCGACCGGCGGACCCGCTGGCTCACCGGTCGAAGTGGGCGGGGGCGTCACCGTCACCCGCGAGGACGTGCCGCCCGTCGGCCCGCCGCCTGTCGCCTGCGAGGTCGAGGTCGAGGTCGAGGTCGAAGGCGAAGTCGAGGTCGAGGACGGGGACGTTGCCGAGCTGGTGACCACCTGAGGCTGCGTCACCGTGACCAGCGGCGCCGAGGCCAGATCCTGCGTCGGCCCGCCGGCCGCGTCCTGCCAGGCGGAGAACGTGGCCGGTCCGGTGGAGCTGGCCTGGGCCGGTCCGTACGTGAGGCTGACCCGAGTACCCGGGGTCAAGTTGTCAGCCGACACCACGACCTGGCCGGGCGACGTCCAGCCGGCCGGCCCGGCGACCCCGACCATCCCGTCAGCACCCTCTTCGCAGCTACCCGCCGTGTAGGTGAACGTGAAAGTCCCGCTGCTGGCCACGGCCACGGTGGCGGGATTCACCGTCATGGTCCCGAGCCCGCCGGTCGGGCAGATGACGTTGAGCGGCGACGAGGTGACCGGAGGGAGGGTGGCGGGCGGATTGGCGTGGGTCACCTCGGTGGCGGTGAAGCTGGCTGGGCCGGCCGATCCAGGCGGCGTGGCCTGCACGTCGAGCGTGAAGCTGTCCGCCCCCTGATACAGCACGACCCTGAACTGAGTGGCGGTGGCGGCGGCCGTCGTGCAGTCGGGGTCCGGGCTGCAGGTCAGGTCCGACCACGTGGCTGCCGTCCAGCCCGGCGGCATGGAAACGGTGACGATGATAGCGGGGGAGACGAACAGAACGGGCGGCGGCGGAGTAGTGGGCGACGACTCCGGAACGGTGAAAGTGAAGGTGAGCATCGTGCCCACCGAGGCGGTCACCGGGCCGGAGGGCGAGACCACCAGCGTGCCCGAGGCGACGGAGGTCGCCGATACGGTCCCCGATCCGGCTGCCGCTACGGCGGGCCAGGCCAGGGCCGCGGCCCCCACGACGGCCACGGCGACGGCGCGCACCCCGCACCACCGCCGCGACCGCCACATGTCGCCCCCCACCCGAAAAGGACATGTCCCGCCTGCACGGAGGGGCCGGCCGGACCGCTGATACGCCGGCTCCGGCCATCTCTTTAAAAATGGGCCGAACGGACCGGCGATCAGCGCCCCCTACTCCTCGGGAGTCAGCCAGAGCACACCCAGCGGCGGCAGCGCGATCACGGCCGAGGCCGGCAGGCCGTGCCAGGGCTCGGCCACGGCCTCGATGCCGCCCAGGTTGCCGACCCCGCTGCCGCCGTACACGATCGCGTCGGTGTTGATGACCTCACGCCAGCGTCCCGCCGCGGGCAGCCCCACCCGGTAGTTCAGGTGCGGTACCGCGGAGAAGTTGGCGATGCACGCGACCACCCCGGCCGCGCCACCGCCGCCGGCAGCGGGGAAGCGCAGGAACGACAGCACGTTGCCCTGGGCGTCGTTGGCGTCGATCCAGCGGAACCCGTCCGGCGAGGCGTCGAGCTGCCACAGCGCCGGAGCCTGCCGGTAGGCCTGATTCAGGTCCCGGGACAGCCGCTGCACGCCCTGGTGGACGTCGAAGTCCAGCACCCACCAGTCCAGCCCCCTGGTGTCGGACCACTCGCTGCCCTGGGCGAACTCACCGCCCATGAACAGCAGCTGCTTGCCCGGGTGGGCCCACATGTAGGCCAGCAGCGAGCGCACCCCGGCGAACCGGCGCCATTCGTCGCCGGGCATCTTGCCCAGCAGCGAGCCCTTCCCGTGCACCACCTCGTCGTGGGACAGCGGCAGGATGAAGTTCTCGGTGTACGCGTACATCATCGAGAACGTCATCTCGTTGTGGTGGTACTGCCGGTAGATGGGGTCGAGCGAGAGATACCCGAGCGTGTCGTGCATCCAGCCCAGGTTCCACTTGAACCCGAATCCGAGCCCGCCCAGGTACACCGGCCGGGACACCCCCGGCCACGCGGTTGACTCCTCGGCGATGATCGAGATGCCGGGCACGCGCTTGTAGGCGGTGGCGTTGGTCTCCTGCAGGAACGAGATCGCGTCCAGGTTCTCCCGGCCGCCGTACTCGTTCGGCGCCCACTCGCCGGCCTTGCGCGAGTAGTCCAGGTACAGCATGGAGGCGACCGCGTCCACCCGCAAGCCGTCGACGTGGAACTCCTCCAGCCAGTAGACCGCGTTGGCGACCAGGAAGTTCCGTACCTCGGTCCGGCCGAAGTTGAAGATGAGCGTTCCCCAGTCCGGGTGCGCGCCGCGGCGCGGGTCGGGATGCTCGTACAGCGGGGTGCCGTCGAACCGGGCCAGCGCCCACTCGTCCCGCGGGAAGTGCGCGGGCACCCAGTCCAGCAGCACGCCGATGCCCGCCTGGTGCAGCGCGTCGACCAGGTGGCGGAAGTCGTCCGGGTCGCCGAACCGCGACGTGGGCGCGTAGTACGAGCTGACCTGGTAGCCCCACGACCCGCCGTACGGGTGCTCGGCCACCGGCAGGAACTCCACGTGCGTGAAGCCCATGTCCACCACGTACGAGACCAGCTGGGAAGCAAGCTCCTGGTACG
>Ga0335074_10003684_pt1 | contig 21006 bp, 11 predicted proteins | sample Lox_Sample_23_FD_206715 | JGI IMG/M metagenome (GOLD analysis project Ga0335074, IMG submission 206715) | Soil microbial communities from Loxahatchee National Wildlife Refuge, Florida, United States - Lox_Sample_2.3 | ecosystem: Environmental > Terrestrial > Soil > Wetlands | place: USA... | reverse complement strand
ATTCCGGCGAGCATGATCGATCCGACGGCGGCGAAATACCTGGCGCTCTATGAGCCGCTGCCGAACGCGCCGCTGAATAACGGGTTCGACTATGTGGATGCCACTCCGAATCGCGACGACAGCGACAACGGCTCGGTGCGGATCGATCATGCGTGGGGAGAGCGAAACCGTCTGTTCGCACGCTATACGATCAATGACGAACGATCGGCGCTGGCGGGTTCCTTCCCGGCGCTGCCCACGATCGAAGACTTGCGAGCGCAGCAGGTCGCATTGGGAAACACGTACGCGGGGGCGACGTGGGTAAACGAAACGCACTTCTCGTTCACCCGGCTGCGCGTCTTCGATTTGTCCACCAATGCCTTTGGTACGGACGTGCTGTCGAATCTGGGCATCACGGGCCTGGCGAACGAGCCCTCTACGTACGGCTTGCCGGCCCTCACTGTGACCGATTACGAGACGGTGCAGGATTCCGACAATCTTCCGCAGACGCAGCGCGATAACACCTGGAATTTCGGCGACAGCATCTCACGCAGCACCGGGCGCCACACATGGAAAGCCGGATTTACCTTCACCCACTTCACCATGGGTTATCTGCAGAGTCTTTTCGCGCGCGGCAATTTCATCTTTAATGGGCAGTACACGGACGACCCGAACAATCCGAACACTACGGGCGACGCATTCGCAGACTTCCTGCTGGGCTATCCGGCCGAGACGCAGCGCACGGTCGGCAATCCGCAAGCCTATTTGCGGCGGAACGACTATGCGGCATTCATTCAAGACGACTGGCGGGTGACGCCGCGGATCACGATTTCGGCGGGACTGCGCTACGAATATATGGCGCCGTTCGGCGAGGATCGCGGCCAACTGTTCAATTTGGATTACAGCTCGCTCCCGAATCCGCCTACGCTCGAGCACGTAAACACGGTGACCGATCCGCGCCGGCTGGATTTCGCGCCGCGGCTGGGCCTTGCCATACGCCTTCCGCATTGGCTGTCGGGCTCGCGCGATGCGGTTTTTCGCGCCGGATACGGGATTTATTACGCGCCCGCGCTGGCTATCGAAGCCTACGATCTAGTGGATAATAACGTAATAAACCAGACTAATACGCCAAATGGGCTGCTACCCATCCTGACAATTCAGAATGGTTTCCCGCAGACCAGTTCGACCGGATTCCCGAGCTATTTCGGGGTCGATCCGCACGCTCCCACCACGTACACGCAGCAGTGGGCGGCGAGCATACAGAAGGAGCTGCCGGGCAATACGCTGTTTGAAGTGAGCTACGTCGGCAGCAAGGGGACGGACCTGTCGCTGTTCCGGCGTTTCAACACGCCCGCCCAGGTCGAAATCGGAGCAGATTTGCCGCCGCGGCCCGGAGATATTCAAGACTTACGGACGTTTCCTCAACTCGGCACGTTGTATCAAATCCAGCATATCGGAAATTCGATTTATAATTCCCTGCAAATTAGGGCCAAATCGATCGACGATGCGGATGCGCCCATCGTCGGGAGCTACGACAGCTTCGGCGCACAGGACGAGCGCAATCTGCATCTGGAGCGCGGGCTATCTTTCTTCGATGTCCGCTATCGTGCGAGCGGCGGCTACGTTTTCTCACTTCCCAATGCGCCGGTGTGGAAGCCTGTACTGAGAAACTGGCAGGTCAGCGGCAACGTGGACTTGCAGACCGGGACGCCGGAGAACCCGGTTTACTATGCGACCGATATCGCTAATTCGGGGACCCCGAACCGGCCGAACGTCGTGCTCGGTCAATCCCTCAGCTTACCGGTGAGCCAGCGCAACGCCGACCACCTGTTCAACACCAACGCATTTTCCACGCCCGCGCCTTATACCTTTGGCGACGCGGGCCGCGATATCATTCCTACGCCCGGCAACGAAGTGCTCGACGTGGCCTTGCATCGGCGCTTCGTCGTCAAAGAAGACAAGACGGTGGAGTTTCGTTGGGAGACCTTTAACGCGCTGAATCACCCGAATCTTGGAATTCCGGGGCCTTATCCCGACTTCGGACCGTTTTTCGGCGCGGCTTTTTCCGCAGGCAACCCGCGTCGGATGCAATTTGCTTTAAGACTTGATTTCTGAAACCGGCTCATCCTCACATTCCGGTCTATGCCAGCGCGGTGCTCGAAGCGCTGCGATTTCACGCGCCTGATCGAAACGGGCTGCGCGCGCTGAATGGTGAATCGTGGAGCCGCGCGCTCGATTGGTGCGACCGTACTCAATTGATTCTGGCGTTGAGCCTCGAATGCCGCGACGCCCTGCCCGGCACGGTGCTGCGGCTGATGGACCAGCATCTTGCTAATAACGCCGAGCGATGGCAGCGAGCGCAGCAGGTGTACACGGAGATGGCGTCCGCGCTGGAGCGAGAGGGCATCGAACAAGTAGTCCTCAAAGGCTTCAGCCACTGCCCATTGTTCGTTCGCGATCCGCGGCACCGCCCGCACGGCGACCTCGATCTGCTGGTTCGGCCGGATGAAGCGCTCCGTGCACAGGAGATTGCGATCGAGTTGGGCTATGAGCCGATCAGCGATCACGACGAGCACCCGACGGATCATCTGCCGGCATTGATTCGCAAGACCGGCTGGATGTGGCGGGGTGATCCATTCGATCCCGAGATGCCTCTGTCGATCGAACTGCACTTTCAGCTTTGGGACGAGCGCACGGAGCGGTTCGCGCCCCTCGGTCTCGAGTGTTTCTGGGAACGGCGACAGAGCAGGGAATTGGAGGGGCTGCGCTTCCACAGTCTTCATCCGGCGGACGCGATCGGTTATTCGGCGCTCCACTCGCTGCGGCATCTGCTGCGCGGCGACCCGCGCGTGTTTCACCTTTACGAACTGGGCCACGTACTCGACGAGCACGCGGACGATGAAAAGTTTTGGGCGGCGTGGCGCGACTTGCATTATCCGTCGCTGCGGAGGCTGGAGGCGATCTGTTTCGCGCTGGCCGAGACTTGGTTCGGCTGCCGGTTGCCGGAAGCTGCGCGCGAAGAAATCGACGGGTTGCCTGGAGACGTGAAACGATGGCTCGCGACTTATTCGTGGTCACCCATCGAAGGGCTTTTCCGTCCCAACAAAGACGAGCTGTGGCTGCATTGGTGTTTGCTCCCAGCAGGCCGCGACCGTGCGGCGGTTTTGCGGCGCAGACTCCTCCCGGAGCGCTTGCCCAGCGGCTTCGGAGTGACGCACGTCCCGGAGAGCCAATTGACCTGGCGGATTCGCGCCGGCGACCACGCCAGCTATCTGCGGCACCTCGCGTCGCGATTCTGGCATCATACTCGCGCACTGGCGCCCACCGCCTGGAGCGCCGTTCGATGGTTCGGCGCGGGCCTGGAACTGGGCGCCGACTACTGGCGCCTTCTCGCTTCCGAGGCATTTTTCGACTTCGGTATGTTTGTCTTCGTATTTCTCTACAATTTGTACCTGCTGAAGCTCGGGTTTCGCGAGAATTTCCTGGGATTAATGTCAGGCGTCATGACGGGCGCCAATGTCGCCGGCTCCATCCTGTCGGTTTTTGCAATCAAACGCTTCGGGATGCGGCGAGTATTGATGGCGGGTTTCGCGCTGACTGCGTTGCTGTCGGCTTTCCGCGTCGCGGCGATGCCCGGGCCGGCGTTGCTGGCACTGGCCGCGGCCGCCGGGCTTGCATTCTCGGTATGGCCGGTGGCGCTCGCTCCTGTAATCGCCGCGGTCACCACGGGACAAAGCCGGGCGCGCGGATTCAGCTTCATCTGCTCTTCGGGGATCGCGATCGGAATTTTCGGAAGCCTGGCGGCCGGGCGGCTGCCCGGGCTGGTGCTGCGCATGCATTGGGCCTCCAACGAGATCGAATCTTATCGAGTGTCGCTGCTGGCCGGATGCGCAATCGTGCTGCTCTCGCTCTGGCCGCTTTCACGCGTGAAGATGGCCGTAATTGCGGCGCCGGACGAGCGCAAGCTGCATCGGCCGAGCCCGGCGGTGCTGCGCTTCCTGATCGCGATTCTAGTCTGGAACCTCGCCACGGGAGTGTTCAATCCGTTCAACAATGTTTTCTTCGCGCGCATGCATATGCCCGTGGAGCGGATCGGCGCCGTGTTCTCGATTTCCCAGTTGGCGCAGGTGGCCGCGATTCTTTGCGCCCCGTTCTTCTTCCGCAGGTTCGGCGCGGTGCGTGCAATCTGGGGAATGGAATTGGCGACGGCTTGCGGGCTTCTGGCTCTGGCGGGCGCCGCAGGTCCACTCTGGGCCACCGCGTCCTACACCGGCTTCATGGCGTTTCAGTACATGAGCGAACCGGGAATGTTCACGGTATTGATGGATCGCGTTGCGCCCGGCGAGCGCAACGGAGCGTCGGCGCTGAATTTCCTGGTGACCTTCGCGGGGCAAGCCGTGGCCGCGGCAGTAGCGGGCTCGATGCTGGCGCGTTTCGGATATCCACCCGTGCTGGCCGCCGGCGCTGCTATCGCCGTGGCAGCGGCATTTCTGTTTCGCGCGCTGGTCGCGAATCCGGCTGCAGCGATTCGATCAGATTCCTGATGCGCTCTCGATATGCGGGCAGTGTGTAGCGGCGGGCCCAAGTCTCGCGCGCATTCGACGCTATGCGGCGCAGGGTTTCGGGGCCGGCGCCGATCGCATCGTGAATGCTTAGCGCGAGCGCGGCTGGTGTAAAATCCTGCGTCAAAAATCCCGTCACTCTGTCGATGACTGCCTCCGGAATTCCGCCGGCCGGAAATGCGATCACGGGCACGCCCGCCGAAAAGGCCTCCAGCACCACGCGGCCCATGCCTTCCTGGCGCGAAGGGACCACCAACAGGTCGAGATCGCGCAGCACTTCACTCACGCTGGATTGCCACGCGACAAATTCGACTGGGAGATTGGTTGCTCGTGCTCGGACACTCTCAAAGTAGCTGCCGTTTGCGCTGAACAATGGAGCGCCGCAGATCACGAAGCGCGCTCGTGGGAATTGGTCTCGCAACAGCGCGGCCGCCGCTACGAACTCCAGTTGGCCTTTTTCGGGCGCAATGCGGCCGATCATTCCGATGCGAAGCGGACGCCCTTCTTCGAAGGCCCGAGTGCGGAAACCCTGGTCGCGAACACCATTGGGAATTACATAGAACGAAGATTCAGCAAGGTGAGGCCGCAAAGGATCGAGAACCGAATTGCTGCATCCCACGACCGTGGCGCGTGCTCGCCACATAGACCAACGCGCGAGCCGCAGCGCCGAACCGCGCAAATGGCTGTGAAGATGAAAAACAACCGGAGCTCGGGATCTCGCGGCCAGGGCCGCGGCAGGCAACAGCCGCGGGCCGTTCACATAAACGAGGCCGATGCCGTCCAGCAACTCGTCAATTATCCGGACCTGCCGGCGCAGATCCAAAGCGAAGCGCACGAAATCCGATGCGGGCTTCGATCCGGAACGATAAGGACCACACGGAATTTCGTTGGTCGGAACACGGCGCGCGCGCAGGGCGTCCATCAGCGGACCTGGGCCGGGAAGAAGAACACGCGCCTCCCACCCCGCCTTGAGTACCGCATCCACAGTGTCGAGCAGCGCATGCTGGGCTCCGCCCAGGTCGGCGAACTGATCGAGAAACAGGATCCTCACGCGCTCCTCCGGCAGGCCAGCGCGAGTACGAAGAAATAGACCGGCAGAACGCGCCAATAAGTGAGCAGATCGGCGGACAACATCTGCACGCATTGTCCCGCCCAGAAGCAGAACATCCATGCGCCGGTGAAGGAGCCGACAGAGTCGGAGGAGCGCGCCGCGCGATACGCGGAGGTGAGGATCGCAATGTTGAGGGCGATTACCGCGAGCAGTCCGACGATCCCGGTTTCAGCCAACAGCGTCAGGTACGTGTTATCGCCGACGGCCTTTGCGCCGATGAAATCGGAATAAGGCAGGGTTTTGTAGCCGACGCCCGCGAGCGCATGCCAGGGATGGGCGGCCAGGTACGCAGAAAGCGTTTGCCAGGCATCGATGCGGCCCGATAGCACGGCGTTGGGCGATTCGGAAAAGTATTCGAAGGCCGCGGCGAAGCGCGTCCAGGCGAATTGCGCGAATACGGGGAAAGCGATCCAGAGGACGGCGGCGCCTCCGAATCCGAAAATTGCGCAGCCGGCGGCGAGGCGGCGCCAACGGATCCGGTCGCGGCGCAGCCAGACCAGGGCAACCAGCGCGACCGCCAAGTTCACCAGAGACGCGCGTGAGAACGAAAGAACCAGCGCGGCGGCGAGTGGCGCGGCGCCCAGGAACATGGCAAGGCGCGAGAGAGGCGATTCCTCTTTTCGATTTTCCTTGCCCATAAACAGCGCGACTGCGATCATTTCCAGAAAAAACACGCACACATTGCCGAGCGTGCTGGCTTCGTAGAAGAATCCTTGCGCGCGCCGATACACGCCGCTCGCGAGCCACACGAACTGCTGCTCATAGCCGGCCGGCGGATCAAATTGAAAGTAGAAATCGATACAGGCGAAGAGGGCGGAAAAAGCACCGGCCCAGAACAGCCAGCGGATGGCGCGGAGTGAGGAACGGGCCGTGAGGAGGCCAGGCCCGTCGCGCACGTAAAGGAAAATGTAAATCGAAATTCCAAACAACAGCACGCGCGCGAAGCTGGCTGCGGCGATTCCGAGGCCCGAATAGAGCATGGCCAGCGCGACGCTCGACGCGAAGATGGTCCAGAGCGCGATAAGGGATAAAGCCAGCGCGTCGGGTTCGAATCGCCATTCCGCGAGTCGCAGAAAGCCGATAAACAGCCCCGCCCCCGCTACCGCGATCGCGACGTGCGGGCCCGAGTCGCCCAGCCGGATCGGGAGCGGCGGAGTAAGCAGCGCGCATCCGAAAAATAGGACCAGCCACGCGCCCGGCGCGTAGAGAAGGCGCCAGAGGACGGGGATGACAAGCAGCGGTGCGCATAATAGAGCCTTAGTGAGAAGATCGGGCGCGAGGGCGATCGCGGCGGCCCAGCTCCCGGCTGCGAGGCCTGCGACAACTTGGCTGCGCCTCGCGCGCGGCGCCGCCGGCATCATATGCGCAGCTCGCGCTCTCTCTCATTCGCTTCGACAACGGTGAACGATCTTGCGAAGCGATCCTGCTTGCGGCCGAACACAAAAGCAAAGCTCAGCCAACCGGCGGATAGAATGAACGCCGCAAAAACTGCCGCAATCACGTTGAGCGGAATATTGGGCGAGCTGGGCCGCTGCGGCACGACTCCCGGATCGATCACCCGCAGCTGCTCGGCATGAGTGCCGGCTGTGGCGCGGGCGTCGAGCAAGCGCGCGCCTACGGTCTCGTAATTTTGCTGCGCGACTTTGAGGTCCGTCTCGAGCGCCAGGCGCCTGGCGGTCCGCGACGCGAGCGTGGTAGTTTTTTGCGTGATGGCTTCCTGTAATTCGCGCGACCGTTTGGCCAGAAATGCTGCGCGCGCCTCCGCGGCGCCGGCTTGCTCGCGCGCGAACGCCCCATCCTGCGTCTGTTCGTGGTATTCCGCGGCGTCGGATTCGGCGGCGGTCAACTGTTCCTCGAGCTTCGCGCGCAGGTCGATGTCGGCATCGATTTCCGATTGCAGCGATTCCACCGGTTCGCCCACGGCCAGGGCGTTCCAGGCCGTCTGCGCTTCATCCAGCCGCCGCTTGGCTTCCGCCGTCTGCTTCTCTGCGACGTCGGAGAAGTCTTGATCCGACGCCAGGTTTTCGCGATGGCTCATGGCCACGGTCTCGTTGGCGATGTATTGCGCGAGCTCTTGAGCGGCTTTCGGATCGCGCAGCGTCGCGCTGATTTCGAGCACCTTGGTGTCGCGCACCTTGGCCACTTTCAGCACACGGCGCTGGAGAGATTCGAGCGACTGCGAGTCGCTGGATCGCAAATGAAACTTCTCGGCGGCGCGTTCAAACAGAGTCGCGCTGTTGCCGAACAGTTCGTAAGTCTTGAGCGATTCGAGATACATAGCGCTCACGGCTGTGGTCAGCCGCGCGTCGCTGCCCCCGGGCGGTTCGATGATAATGCTGGCGGTCGCGGTGTATTGTTTCGGGAGCAGCAGGCTGATGCCGCCCGCGAGCAGCGCCGCGGCGACGCAGCCGATCGCGATTACGCGCCAGCGCCGGCGGACATAATCGATATACTCGAATGCGTCGAAGGATGGATACATAAAAGTCTTGGTTGTTTAGATGCGTATTCTGCCGAAGTTGTTACCGCCGCAGTTCCGCGCTCGTCACTTCGATATGCTTTCGCTTGTGCCGCTGATCGCGGCGCTGGTTCCGCTCCTTATCGCTCCGGGTACGCTCGCTTATTTCGATATTACGCCGAAAATAACGCTTCTCCTATTGGGAACGGCGCTAATTCTGTTACAAGTGCGAACAAATATGTCAAACGCATTAACGCTCGCGAGCGTGCGTGTGGGGAAGTGGTTCATAGGCCTCCTGGCAGCCGAATGGGCGGCGTTCGCGGTTTCGAGCCTGCTCTCTTCGAATCGCGCATTGTCGCTGGATGGCGGCTCCTGGCGCCGAATGGGGTTGATTCCTGAGACGGGATTGCTGATCTTTGCGCTGCTTGGGGCGGGATGGCTTGCGGTGGATGCGGCCCGGGCGCGCCAACTGTTGCGAGCATCCACGGTCGCCGCGGGCGTCGCGGCGAGTTACGGCATCGCCCAGTATTTCGGGTGGGACCCGCTTCTTCCGGCGCCAGCGTATCAGGTGGGCGAAGGCGCGCTCGCGATCGTCAGGCCTCCCGGGACGCTCGGACACGCCGATTATTTCGCCGCGTGGCTGGTGGTGGCGCTATTCTTCGCGCTCGCGCTTGCGGCGATAGATGAGAATCGGATCTGGAGGTTGGCGGGGATAGGCGCAGCCGGACTGGCGGCAATCGCAATTCTTCTCAGCGGCACGCGGGCGGCGATGCTGGGCGCGGTCGTCGGGGGCGCGGCGCTGGCATTCGCGCGGCGCGGCAGAATTCGAATGCGCGGCCCTGCACTTGGCTTGGCGTGCGCGGCGTGCCTTGCGTTGTTTTTCTTTTCGCCGGCGGGATTGAAGCTGCGCGCGCGGCTGCACTGGTCGCTCGAAGACGCGCGCGGCGGAGCAAGGCTGCTGTTGTGGCGGGATTCGATCGCCATGAGCTCGCGGCGGCCGCTCGCGGGATATGGTCCGGAAACCTTTGCCACCGAATTCCCACAGTTTGAATCGATCGATCTGGCGAGCGCGTATCCGGATTTCTATCACGAATCGCCGCACAACATGTTTCTGGACGCCCTAACCGCGCAAGGAATTCTGGGCTTGCTGGCGCTGGCCGGGCTGTGCGTTCTGGGCAGCTGGAGCGCGCTACGCGCCTGCCGCAGCGGGGTCGCCTGGGGCCCGCCGCTCGCTGCCGCCTTCGTAGGTTTACTTGTCGCGCAGCAGTTCACCGCGTTCGTCTTCACCACGGCGCTGTACTTTCATCTGCTGATCGCTTTGCTTGTCGTCACAGCCTGGGCTCCCTTTGCGTGCAAACCCGTGACGCGCGCGCCGGTGTGGGCGCCGGCCGCGGTGGGCCTGATCCTGCTGCTGCTGGTTGGATATTGCGCCCGTCTGCTGGTGGCTGATCGGGCGCTTGCAATCACCTCGTTCCGTGTTGCATCCGGCGACATCGCCGGCGCATCGGCCATGGATCAGATCGCACGGTTCTGGGAGCCGCCGCCCGCGACCTCGGACCTGAGCTACTCCCGCGCCATGCAGCAGGCGGCGCTGCGCACGCCGATCTTCGCCACGCGCGTTCTGGCAAGGCAGCAGGCTATCGAGGCCGGCGCTCGTGCCGTGAGCAGCGCCGAGGATCGCCAAAACGCCTGGTACAACCTCGCGATGCTTCTGGCTGAACAAAACGACGCCGCGGGCGCCGAGCGCGCTCTCCGCAATGCCTCGGCTTGGGCGCCGCACTGGTTCAAGCCGCACTGGGCGCTGGCCCGGCTGCTGGTTGTTGCGGGGCACCCGAGCGAAGCGTTGGAAGAAGCTCGTATCGCGATCGAGTGCGATGGCGGCCGGGATCGGGAAGTCACGGATACCTGGAAACAGTTACAGGATTCGACGCACCGGAAGGCTTCGCCTGACACCACCAACGCCTCGCGCTGACTTTCACAATTTGTTTACAGTTCAGACATTGCCACAACACGCAGTGTCGCCTATATTGAGCGCAGGGAATCTTTATGCGTACTCTCCGGATTGCACTTTTACTCGCCTTCGCTGGCGCGGCCTTTGCTCAAGCTCCGTCGATTGCGGCCGGAGGCGTCCTGAATGGCGCGAGTTTTGCCAAGGGCCAGGTCATAACGCCGGGCTCGCTGATCTCGATTTTTGGAACGAATTTAGCATCGAATATCGCCTCGGCCGATACCATCCCGCTGTCGAAGCAGCTGGGCGGGGTCACGGTCGAGTTCGTCAACGGGACCACGTCGATCAGCGCTCCGATGCTCTACGTGCAGCCCGCTGACCCGGCCAATAACGTCGGGGCGCAGTTGAATCTCCAGGTGCCGTGGGAAATTGTTCCGGCTGGCGCGCAGGCCAATGTGAGCGTGATCGTGAACAACAACGGATCGAAGTCTGCGCCGGCCGAGGTTGCCATCGGGCCTTTTTCGCCCGGGGTGTTTTCCTCGAACGGCTTGGCCATCGTCGAAAACACCGATGGAACGCTGGCCTGGCCCACGGGAGCGGTTCCCGGGCTCACCACGCATCCGGCGAAGGTCGGCGATGTCGTAATCGCTTACGCCACAGGGCTCGGTGCGGTGGCCAGCCCGCCGGCCGACGGCGCAAATTCGAGCGATAAACTTCGCACCAACTTGATCACACCTCAGATCCTGATCGGCGGCGTGTCGGCGGAGGTCCAGTTCTCCGGGCTCAGCCCGCAGTTCGTGGGCGTGAATCAACTCAACGTGATGGTGCCGAACGTGGCGCCGGGCAATAACGTTTCGTTCCAGATTGTTCTGGGCGGAATCACCACGTCCTCCAGCCTCACGATGGCGGTCACCCAGTAACGCGAACGCAGGCGCTTCTTACCAGGCGCCGTTTCCGCGAATAACGGCGGGGATGGTGCGTGCCAGGATCTTGAGATACGTTCTCACCGTGAGGCTGCGCACCAGCTCCAGATCCAATGCCGCGCGGCGCGGGAATCGGATCGCGCTGCGCCCGCAGATCTGCCACAAACCCGTAAGTCCCGGCTTAACCGACAACAATTCCGCCGCGTCACCGGCATAATAGCGATCGATTTCCGAGCGCGTCAACGGCCTCGGCCCCACCAGCGACATCTCGCCGCGCGCGACATGCCAGAGCTGCGGAAGCTCGTCGATGGAATGGCGCCGGCAAAACGATGCGAACCAGCCGCTCACGCGCGGATCGCAGGGATCTTTGCCGTCTTCCTCGGGATCCGCAATGATGCGCTCGATCCAGCCCCGCGGGCTGTCGGGAACTCCATCCTCCTGCCACATAGTCCGCAGCTTCAGCATCCAAAACGGCTTGCCGTCCCGTGCCACTCGCAGGTGCGCGATGAACGGCGAGCGTCGCGAGAGCGCGGCCGCTGTGATGGCCGAAGTCGCGATCACGGGCGCGGCCAGCGCGAGCAGAAAAAAGCCGCCCGCTCTTTCCACCGTCTCCGGTAAGGAGAAGGAACGGACGCGCGATTCGCCGACCAGCGAGGTTTCGATCGGTTCAAGGTGGATGGAAGACACGGCAAATAGGGCCCGGATGATCGGGCGCTAATCGCAGTATACGGGCCGCGCCTCGGCTTACCAAGGCTTCTACAAATCTTTTGCATTTCTTTTACGGCTGCAACTGTTTTAGAGCCACGGGCGCAATCCTAGCGCCCCCGCACCGCATCCACCAGCGAAACGTGATTATCGTCTAAGATCGTGCCGGTCGCCCGCTCTAAGGCCGCGCGCGCCTTCAGGTACGCGCTCTTAGCCACCACTACCGTAGATTTGGCCTGCGCGAGAAAGCTCTCGTACTGGATGATGAAAAAACTGGTGGACGCGCCCACTTCGAACTTGGCTTGTTCGGTATCGAGCGACTCCTGCTGCAGTTTCTGGGTCTCCACCGCGGCCTCGTAGGATGCGCGGGCGCGCCGCATGGCGATCACGGCGTCCTCCACTTCCAGTTGCGCCTGCTTGCGAAGCTGGGCCTGCAGCACCTGGCTCTGCCGCAGCAGAATTTCGTCGCGCGTCACATCGGCCTGGGCGATCCGGTTGCGCAGCGGCAAATTGATGTTCAGGCCGATCCCGTAGGTCGGATAGGCGCGCGTGGCCAGTTGCTGAAGAGCGCTGCCATATCCGCCGATCAGCGGCGAATTCAACGGCACATCGGAGGCTGGCAACACCGAGTTCAACTGCCCGGCTAAGGAGCTGTTTTGCGCCGTGCCGACGATATCCACTTCCGGCCGCAGTTCATTGCGCGAGCCTTCCAGATTGATCTGCGTGTTCTCCACTTGGACGCCGGCCTGGCTGAGGTCCGGCCGGTTCTTATAGGCCAGCGCCACCAGGTCCTGCAAGGGCCGCGTCTCGTCCCCACCCGGAACTTCGATGGTGTCCGTGGGAATGATGCGGGCGTTCAGGATCTCTGGATCGTTGTCGGTGCGGCGCGTGATCACGTTCTTGACCACGGCTTCCTGCTCCTCCAGCAGGCCGCGCGAATCGATCAGGTCCTGGCGGATCGAATACACCTGCGCGTTGGCCCGCGTCAGCTCCACCGGCGCCTGCGTGCCTTCATCCACTTCGGCCTTGGTGTCGGTGTACAGTTTTTCGGCCGACGCCAGAGTCTCTTCCTTCACCTTCACGTCCTCGTACAGCGCCACCAGGTCCGTGTACAGGCGCACCACGCCGTAAACGGTCGCAATCAGTTGCTGCTCGACCAGCAGGCCCGCGATGCGCTGCTCATTTTTCGATATGCGAATGAAGCGGCGATTCACTGCCTGGCCGAATCCGCGCAGCAGAGGCTGGGTGACGGTGAATCCGAAATTGGACGTGGTGTACGGGCTGAAGACGCTTTGCAGCGAGTTGGTGGTGTTGCGCTGGTTGTTGAACGCGACAGTCAAGCTGGTGCCCGGGCTGAAACCTTGCGTGTACCCGACGTTTGCATTGGTGGTGTCGCCGTTGAGCGCGTTGACGCCGTAAGCCAGCGGATCGGTGTCCGGCACGCTGGTGTGGGTCCAGTTCACCTGTCCGGTGATGGCGGGGTCGAATTGCGGCACGGGCGATCCGCCGGAAAGCGGAACGCTCTGGAGCAGCGCGAGATTGTCCAGTTGTTCCGACAGCGCGCCGAGCTCGGAAGGATTGGTCGGCACCGATCCCGCGGCGCCTACCGAGGGTGTCGCGGCCGCCGTCACCAGCGGGCTCGCCGGACCGCCCACGCCTACCGGCACTTCAAACACGTTGTACGGCAACCCTCGCAGCCCTCCGCCGCCCCGCGCGCGCAGCAACTCCGTGTCCGCCGCCGGAATGTTGTAGCGCTCCAGCTGGATATCGAGATTGTTCTCGATCGTCAACGCGATGGCGTCGGAAAGCGAAAGATAAATGTTGCCCGAGCGCAGCAACTGCCGGATGCGCGGCGTATTGGACAAATCCACGTCCGCCACGGGATGTTCCACGTAGGGCTGCTTCAGCCAGTCGAACATTTCGGCCGGGGAAGCCTCCGGCGCGGCGAGAAACAAACTCAAAATTACGACGCTAGCCTTTTTCATGATGATCTTTTTCATTATGTTTGGGATTCAGACGCACAACAGGCGATGCGGATGGTCGGACTGTCCTCTCGGGGAAAGCGGGGGTGGAAAAGGCACGAGCTAGCGAGAGCTCTTGCTCCCGCCGGCCGTGCCGGTGGCTATCAAAACCGGATGAACCTTCGCGCCTTCCTGGACCGCATCGTTCGGGTTAGCGATCACCTGCTGGCCGGCGCTCAGCCCCGACAGGATTTCGATTTCACTGCCGTAATCGCGTCCCACCACCACGCGCTGGAAATGCACGGCGTTTTGTGCGCCCACCACCGCCACCATGGTGCCTTCGGGCCGCACCGATAAAGTGTTGCTCGGAAGCAGCAGCGGCGGATCTTTGCGGGGCAGATGCAAGTCCACGTCCACGTACATTCCGGGCAGAAGTTTGCCCTCCGGATTCGGCACCTGAACTTCCACCAGCAAAGTGCGGCTGGATGGATCCAGGGCGTTCGCGGTGCGCGTGACGGCGCCGGTGAATTTCCGCTCGGGCAGTTCGGGCGTGGCGAGCGTGGCTTGCTGGCCCACGTGCACGTCGTCGGCGCTCGATTGCGGCACGTTCAGGTACGTGCGCAGAGGATTGTTTTGCGCGATGCGGAACAGCATCGTGCTGCCGGTGTTCACCAGCGTCCCCACATCCACGTTGCGTACCGTCACCACGCCCGCGAACGGCGCGCGCACTTTCAGATAACCCTGCATATCGGTCAAGCGCCCCAGGTTGGCCTGCATCACCGCGATATTTCCCTTGGCCGCGTCCACCGCCCGCTCCAGCGCCTTCACATTGGCGGTCTGCGCTTGAAATTGCGCCTGATACTGATCGTTCTCTTGCTTGGAAACCGCGCCGCGCTTCACCAGGTTGTCCCAGCGCTGGGCGGTTACCTGCGCAATCGATTCATTGGCCTTGCCCTGTTCCAAAGCCGCATTGGTGCGCTCCAGGTCCGATTGCGCCTGTACCACGGACGCCTGCGCCTGCCGAACCTGTTGATCGAGATCCGGCGCCTCGATTTCCGCCATCAGCTGGCCGGCCGTGACGCGGTCGCCGATATCCACGTAGCGGCGTTGCACGTAGCCTTCGGCGCGCGCCAGAATCGGCGCTTCGGTCACGGCCTGGATATTGCCCGGCAGCACCAGCTCGCCCATGGACGAAGCCTTTTGGGCGGGTACCACGGTGACATCGGGCAGCGCCTCGCCTTGTTCGCTCGCTTCCGCGATCACCTGCAAATCCCGGCGATGATGCGGGATGTAGCCCAGGAAAAATGCGGCTACGAATGCAGCGGCCGCCACCACCAGCAGCAGCGTGACTTTGCCCGATGTCGGCCGCTTGGGATGCTCCAGCGCGGAGTGCGCCCCGTGCGAATTCTTCTGCGCCAGCTGCCGGGTCAACCGCTCGATTTCGGCGCGCAGCTCGGCCTCGGTGCCGGGCGCCGGACGGTCGATCGGGTTGTCGGGTTCGTTAATGGTCGGTGACGTCATCTAAGTTCGATTGCGGCTCAGTAACATCCCGAATTCCGATTCGGGCAGTCCCTCGCGTTCTTCCTCTTCAATCTGCTTATCGTGATCCACGGGCGGTTTCTTGCGCATATACGAATATACGATCGGCACGATCACCAGCGTGGTGACGGTGGCCAGCAGCAGCCCGCCGATTACCGCGCGCCCCAGCGGCGCGTTCTGCTCGGCGCCCTCGCCGATTCCCAGCGCCATCGGCAGCATGCCCAGAATCATGGCGGCCGCCGTCATCAGCACCGGCCGCAGGCGCGTATACCCGGCCGACAGTGCCGCCGCGCGCGCCCCCTTCCCTTCCATTCTTTCATCATTGGCGAACACTACCATCAGGATGCTGTTGGCCGTGGCTACGCCGATGCACATGATGGCCCCCATCAGGGACGGAACATTCAACGTGGTCTGCGTCACGAACAGCATCCACAGGATGCCCGCCAGAGCGCCCGGTAAAGCCGTAAGAATGATGAACGGATCCACCCAGGATTGAAAATTGACCGCCATCAACAGGTAAACCAGAACGATGGCCGCCAGCAGTCCCAGGCCCAGGCGAAAGAACGAGCTTTGCATGGTGGACGCCTGGCCGCGCAGGAAGATTTGCGTGGTCTTGGGCACCTTCGTATGTTCGATGATCTTGTTCACCTGTCCCGCCACGCCGCCCAGATCGCGCCGGTCGATATTCGCGTACACGTCGAACACCGGCTGTACATTGTAGTGATTCGCGATTTCCGGTCCCGTGATGTGTTCCACCGACGCCAGGTTCGACAGGAGCTGCGTCCCATAAGGCAGCGCGCCCGGATTGCCGTAAGCCATGGAGCTTTGATTCGGCGCTACGCCCGTGCCCGCGTCGCCCTGGTTGGCCACGCCCTGCATCGATCCCGGCGTATTGAAGGCCACCTCGGAGCCGGACGCGGCCGATGAGACCGGCGTGCGCATCAGCTTGCTGATTGAATCCAACTGGTATTGCGGCGTCTGAATCAGGACGTTGTAGCTTACCCCCGTTTTCCAGTTCAGCCAGAAGCTCGGCGCCACCTGGTTGCTGCCGCTGAGGGAGATCAGCAGAGCGCTCGAAACGTCGCGCTGCGTCAGGCCCAGCTCGCCGGCCTTGATGCGATCCACGTTCACGCGCAGCTCGGGAGCATCCACCACCTGGTGAATGTGCACGTCCGCGGCGCCCGGAATGCGCGAAATCTTCTCTTCGAGTTGCCGGGCGATCTCGTAATTCGGCCCCGCGTCGCGTCCGGTCACTTGCACGTCGATGGGCGCCGGCAAACCGGAGTTCAGAATCTGGTTGGTGATGTTGGCCGCTTCGAAAAAGACGATCACGCTGGGAAACTTCTCGTGCAACCGCTTGCGCAGACGCTCCGTGGTGATCTCGGTGGGCGTATGGTCTTTGGTCAGGGAAATCAGAATGTCGCCGTCGTTCTCGCCGATCACCGCGTTGTCGCCGAACGCCAGATTGAAGCCGCCGGGTGGCATCCCGATATTGTCCAGAATGGTGTCCAGCTCGCCGGGCGGAATTACGTTGCGGATCTCTCTCTCGATTTCGGCGAAAATCAGCTCGGTCTTCTCCAGGCGCGTACCGCCCGGCGCTTGCGCGTGCAGGCGGATCTGCCCCGAATCCACAGTCGGGAAGAAGTCGCGGCCCACCAGGTAAGCCAGGCTCAGCGATCCCAGCGAAAAAATGAGAAATCCCGCCAGCACCACGCCGCGGTGATCGAGCGCCCAATCCAGGAATCCGGTATAAAACGCGCGAAAGCGCTCGAACCGCCGGTTGAACGCAAAATGAATGCGCCAGATCAGCGGGTGCCCTTCCGCCGTCCCGCTCTCGCCGTGTTCGCCCGAGCGATACATATCCACTTCCGGCTTCAGAAGGTAGTGCACCATGGTGGGGATCAGGGTGCGCGACAGCAGATACGACGCCAGCATGGCGAAAACCACGCCCAGCGCGAGCGGCGTGAACAGGTACTTCGCCGCGCCCGTCAGCAGCAGCACCGGCGTGAAGACGATGCAGATCGAAAGCGTCGATACAAAGGCCGGTATCGCGATCTGTTGCGCGCCGTCCAGCACCGCGCGCACCAGCGGCTTCTTCATCGCCAGGTTGCGGTGCGTGTTCTCGATCTCCACCGTCGCGTCGTCCACCAGAATTCCGACCGCCAGCGCCAGCCCTCCCAGCGTCATCACGTTGATGGTGTGTCCCATCAGCTTCAAGATGATCAGCGACGTCAAAATCGAAAGCGGAATCGAAATGCACACGATCACAGTGCTGCGCCAGCTTCCCAGAAACAGCAGGATCATCAGCCCCGTCAGCAGCGCCGCGATGCTGGCTTCCCGCACCACGCCGTTCACCGACGCCCGCACGAATAGCGATTGATCGAAAAGCTGCCGGACCTTCAGCGCGGGCGGCATGGCCGCTTCAATTCTCGGCAGCGCCGCCTTCACCTTGTTGACGATGTCGAGCGTCGAGGCTTGGCCGTTGCGCAAAATCGTCAACAGCGCCCCCCGCGTCCCGTTGGTCCGCACGATGTTGGTCTGCACCGCGAATCCGTCGCGCACCGTCGCCACGTCCCGCAAGTACACCGTGGCGCCGTTCACCGTCTTCACCGGCAGATTGTTCATCTCCTCCACCAGCTCGGGGCTGCTGTTGATGCGCACCGCGTATTCGGTGTCGCCCACCTTGATGGTCCCGGCCGGCACAATCAGATTTTGCAGGTTGAACGCGTTTGACACGTCGATGGCCGAGAGCTGCTTGGCGTAAAGCGCGTTGGGATCGAGATCCACCACCACCTGCCGCTGTTTGCCGCCGTACGCGCCCGGGATCGACGCGCCTTGCACCGTCGCCAGCGGCGTACGAATGAAGTTGGTGGCCAGGTCGTTGATCTGCTGCTCGCTCAGCGTCTTGCTCTCCAGGCCCAATTGCAGAATCGGTACGCTGGAGGCGTCGTACTTGATGATATTGGGCGGGAAAATTCCCGGCGGCATGGCGCGCGTGGTCAGATTCGCGATGGCCGTGATCTGGCTGATCGCCATCTCAATCTTGACGTTGGGCTGAAAGTAGACCTTGACCACCGATGCGCCGTAATAGGATTGCGACTCGATGTGCTCGATATCGTTCACCGTGGTGGTCATGGCGCGCTCGAAAACCGTGAGGATGCGGCTCTCCATCTCGGCGGGCGACATGCCCGCGTAGTTCCACACGATGCTGATCACCGGAATGTCGATGTAGGGAAAAATATCCACCGGCATCGTCATGATCGAAACGACGCCCAGCAGCAGAATGGCGAGCGACATCACCACGAAGGTGTACGGTCGTCGAAGCGCGAGTCGGACTATCCACATAGACAGCTCAAGCTATATGTGTATAAAGATGACTCGCCTGGCCTGGAGGTTATTGGCCCTTTGGAGCTACTTCGCGGCCGGGTGCGGCGTGGTATCTATCTCATTCGTAAACACTTGATTGCTCAGGTTGGCCTTGGCGCCGATGCGGATCAACTGCGCTTCTCCGGGCCCTTGGAAGAACGTGAACCCGGCCCGGTTGTTCCACGCCTGCGGCCCTCCCAGCTTGATTCCGTGCCCGAGCGTCACGTCGTGGATGCGCTTAACCAGGGCGTCATATTCCGGGTCGCCCTGCTTGTGGCCCGAAAAATTGCCCAGGTCCACGCTCGCCGCAAAGATCACGTCGATCCCCGGCACCGAGGCGATCTTCTCGGCGTTCTCCACGCCAATCGGCGTTTCGATCATGATGCACACCAGCATGTTCTCGTTCGCGGTCTGCCGGTAGTTGGCGCCGTACAGCGCGCCATACTGGCCGTTGCCCATGCTGCGCCTCCCCAGCGGCGGATACTTGGACCATTTCACCGCGTTCTGCGCTTTCTCCACCGTGTCCACGGTCGGCACGATGATCCCCAGCGCCCCGATATCGGTGGCCTTTTGGATATCGCTTTCCGTGGCGTCCGGCACCCGAATGAAAGGCATGGCTGTGGCGCCCCGGCAGGCGTAAATCATGTGCGCCACGTCTTCGAACGTGAGCGGGCTGTGCTGCATCTCGATCCAGGTGAAATCGTAGCCCGAGTTGGCGACGGCGCAGTACATGTTGGGATCGGGCGAAAAGACCGTCGCGCCCGTGATCGGCTTGCCTTCCAGAAGCTTTTGCTTGGCGATGTTGTAGATCTTGGGCCTTTCCTGCGCGCATGCGAGCGCTGCCAGCGCCAAGGCGATAAATGTCAGTCGCGCCATGAGACCTCCTCGGGTCCCCACAATTCTACTTCAACTGAAGATTCCTGGTTGCGCCGATCTGGTTGCGCCAATCTGGTTGCGCCAATCTGGTTGCGCTAAACTGACAACAAATTCCCTGTGATCGCCGATTCCGTTTGGGGCGGCCCAACGATTCGTAGGCTTCTCGAATCGCAGGCCGCGCTGACTCCGACTGCACCCGCACTCCTCGCCCCGGCCCGCGAGCCGATGAGATATGCCCAGCTCCTGGCCCAGATCGATCAATCCAGCCGCGCCCTTCGCGCCGCCGGCATCCGCCCCTCCGATCGTGTCGCGGTCGTGCTTCCCAACGGACCCGAAATGGCGGCGGCCTTCTTGTCCGTCTCCTCCGTCGCCGCGTGCGCTCCCCTCAACCCCGCCTACCGCGAATCCGAATTCAGCTTTTATCTCTCCGATCTCGCCCCCCAGGCCGTCATCGTTGATGACGCAGCGGACTCGCCCGTTCTCCCCGCGGCGCGCGATCTCAATATTCCCGTCATCCCTCTATCCGCCCTCGCCTCGCCCGCGACCTCTCAACTCCCCGCGCCCCGACCTGACGACGTTGCTCTCATCCTCCATACCTCCGGCACCACCTCGCGCCCCAAACAGGTTCCGCTTTCGCACTCCAACCTCTGCGCCTCCGCTCAAAACATTCGCCGCGCTCTCGAACTCGTCCCCGCCGACCGCTGCCTCAACGTCATGCCCCTGTTTCACATCCACGGCCTCGCCGCCGCGGTGCTCGCCTCTCTCTCGGCCGGCGCGAGTCTGGTTTCGACGCCCGGCTTCTACGCCCCCCAGTTCCTCGATTGGCTGTCCGAATTCGAACCCACCTGGTACACCGCCGTCCCCACCATCCACCAGGCCATCCTCGCCCGCGCGGGCGATCATCCTCGCCCCACCTCGCTGCGCTTCATCCGTTCATCGTCCGCGGCCCTTCCTCCCCGCGTTGCCCAGGATCTCGAGCGCGTCTTCTCGGTCCCGGTCATCGAAGCCTACGGAATGACCGAAGCGTCGCATCAGATGGCCAGCAATCCGCTGCCTCCCGCCCGGCGTAAATTCGGCTCGGTCGGCCTGGCCGCCGGCCCCGAAGTCGCCATCCTGCTCGACGGCCATATGGCCCCGCCCGGCGTCGAGGGCGACATCGTCATCCGCGGATCCAACGTCACCGCCGGCTACGTCGCAAATCCCGACGCCAATCGCGACGCCTTCCGCGATGGCTGGTTCCGCACCGGCGACCTGGGCTGGCTGGACGAAGAGAATTACCTGTACATCAGCGGCCGCACCAAAGAGATCATCAATCGCGCCGGGGAAAAAATCTCGCCGCGCGAAATCGATGAGGCCCTGCTCGAACACCCCGCCGTCGCGCAAGCCGTGGCCTTCGCTGTTCCGCATCCCCAGCTCGGGGAGGAGCCCGCTGCTGCCGTCGTCTTCAAACCCGGTCACACCGCCGCTGAACCGGAACTGCGCGAATTCGTCGCCCATCGCCTCGCCGATTTCAAAGTTCCCCGCCGCGTAGTCGCGCTCGACGAAATCCCCAAAGGTGCGACCGGTAAACTCAATCGCATC
>Ga0335074_10003683_pt1 | contig 21007 bp, 19 predicted proteins | sample Lox_Sample_23_FD_206715 | JGI IMG/M metagenome (GOLD analysis project Ga0335074, IMG submission 206715) | Soil microbial communities from Loxahatchee National Wildlife Refuge, Florida, United States - Lox_Sample_2.3 | ecosystem: Environmental > Terrestrial > Soil > Wetlands | place: USA... | reverse complement strand
CTGGAATGGTTCGAGACGATCGCCGCGGCCGCGGGGACCGCGCCGCCGAGTGCCGTGCCGACGAGCACCGTGCCGACGACACCGATGCCACCGAATCTGATCGCAGCGGCCCGCGACTCGCGCACACAGGACGTCGCGGTGCGGCTTGAGGTCGCCGGCACGGAGGTCATCGCAGTCATCGGCGAAGCCGGCGATCCGCACGAATGGTGGACGGCAATCAGGAGTATCACCGGCACAGACGCCGCCAACCCGGAAGGCGCGCACGCGTGATACGGATCCGGCACCTGACCCTGCCGCCGGGCCTGTCCGCAGTGCTCCGGCGGACCGCAAGCGGCGATCTCGAGATTGTCGTCTCGGACGCTCTCGACCACCACAGTCAGCGGGCCGCGGTCCGTGTCGCCCTGCGGTCGTCCCGCCAGGCCGGGTGGCGGGCTGGACTGCTGCCTATCCCGCTCCTGCTGCTGCTTGCGGGCGGCCGCTCCGTCCTTCGGGCAGCGAGCAGGGCGCTGCGCGTGCACGCGGTGGCAAGCGCCGCCACGGCCGGACTCGTGGTTGCGTCGGCAGCCGCACTGATCGTCGCGCTGCCGCATCATCACGCGCCATCAAGCGCGGGCGGGCTCCCGAGTTCCGGCCGGGTCCATGCGCGGGCGCCGAGCCCGACGACGAGCACGTCGCCGAACCACTCGTCCAGTCCGCGACCGGCAGCTAGCGGGCGGCTCCCGCGCCAGGCGGCCGCGCCAGGAGCGATCCCATCTGCTGCGGCGCCCTCGCCCGGCCAGAAGTCCGGCACTGCTGCGGCCAGCCCGTCACCCGTGCACAGCGCATCACCCGCGCCAACGCCATCGGGCGTCACGTCATCATCGCCAGCGGGAACCGCGGGGCCGGCACCATCACAGCCGCCGCCATCCGGGGGGCCCTGTCTGGTGCTTCTGGGCATCAAAGTCTGCCTGTGAGCGGCGCTGCCGCCCAGGCTCAGGCTCGTCGCTGAGTTACCTCACCCGTGCCGTCATCATCACCGCGCCAGTTGCGGGCCAGCGCGATCAGCCCACGTACTACTTCGGGCGGCAACCCCGGCGTGCTGGCCAGATGCTCGAGAGTCGGATCGGCATAGTGCCTGTCGCTGGCGGGCGCCGAGATGGCGTTAGGCTCGCCGCCGGCCAGGATCCGGCGACATGAACCAGGCGCCCATCCAAGCACGTTCTCTATAACGCCAAGAGTGCTCGGCGAGACACGCTGGCCGTTCTCGAGCTTGCCCAGCGTCCGGTCCGTGACCCCCGTGGCAGTGGCAAGGGCCCGCCGGTCGCGCATGCCAAGCTCGACGCGGCGCGCCACGACATAGTCAGCGAGTCGCCGCCACTCCTCGGTGATCATGGACCAGCCTCTCCGAAGAAACCAGAAGGTATCTGGGCCCTGTTCTTTCACTCCGAGTGTACAGAAAAGAAAACAGGTTGACATAGCTTCCTGTTTCTTCCTACTGTTAGCGCTAGGTTCTAGTCCATTCGGAGGCGGGGGGGTTCTGCCTTCGAATGGGCTAGAGCCCCCAGGTGGGCAGACCAGGATCGTGGAGCTTCGTTGGGCGACACCGGCACATCGCGAAGGTACGCCAGGCGCGGCGCACGGCCGCGCAGTTGCCGCGCTGCCAGCGTGTCGTACGAGACTTATTATCGGTCGCTGGTTCAGCTGGCTGCGTTGCTGACCGGTGACGCGAGCGCAGCTGAGGCCGCAGTCGCCGCCGCGCTGGCCGCGGTGCCCCGATCGGCACCCATTGAGGCCGGCAGCGATGACTTTCTGCGTTACTTGCAGCGGCGGGTGATAGTGCAATGCCGGCGTAGCAGACGCGTGCGCGGCCCTGCCCGGTACGGCGCTGGCAACGACCTGACTGGAACCAGCCCAGCTGGCCCCGACCCAGCCGACACCGACCCAGCCGACACCGACCCAGCCGACACCGCGCGCGACGGGTCTGATTTCGACCGGCTCCCAGTCGTCATGGCGCTCCGCGGTCTGCGACCACGCGGACGGGAGGCGATCGTGCTAACCCATTACCTCGACCTTCCGCCCGCGCAGGCAGCCGCAATCGCCGGCGTCAGCGAGGCGGTGCTGCAGGCAAATCTGACCAACGCAATGCAGGACCTGGGCGATCTGATCACAGGACCTTACCCGGATTCATGATGCCGTCGGGGTCAAGCGCGTTCTTGATGGCGTGATGCACTGCCATCGATACAGGGCTGAGCTCGTCACCCAGCCAACGGCGCTTGATCATCCCGACGCCGTGCTCACCGGTCAGAGTTCCGCCCAGTTCCAGGGCTGCCCGGAAGACCTCGTCTGCGGCAGCCCAGACCGCGGGTGGTACCTCCGGCAGTCCGCGCTCGAAGACAAAGACCGGATGGAGGTTGCCGTCTCCGGCATGGGCCACAGTCGCGATGTAGACATTGTGGCGCACCGCGGTCGCCTCGATACGCGCCACCATCTCTGGCAGCCGGGTCCGCGGCACGCAGACGTCCTCGACTAGCGGGACGCCAAGCCGCTCGATGGCCGGGTACCCGAGCCGACGTAGCTCGAGCAGCTGCCGCGATTCGTCTTCCGATGCCGAAACTTCTGCCATCAACGCCCCGGCTGCGAGGCTCAGCTCTCGTATCCGCTCGCCGCTGCGGTCCGCCGACTCACCGTCGTCCTGGGCGATCAGCAGCGCCTTGATGTCGTCGCCAAAACCCGTGCTCTTAAACTGATCGATCGCCCGGAGCGTGGCCGAGTCCATCAGCTCGAGCAAGCTCGGCCTTATCCGGGCCGCGAGGATTGACGTAACGGCCTCCGCCCCGGCGGCGAAGCTGGCGAAGCCGGCGGCCACCGTCACCGGGTAGGTGGCCGGGCGCGGCCGCAGTCGCAGCGTGGCCGAGGTGATTACGCCGAGCGTCCCTTCCGACCCGACGAACAGGCCGGTCAGGTCGTAGCCGGTAACGCCCTTCATGGTCCGGCGCCCGGTCTGCAGCACGCGCCCGCCGGGCAGCACTACCTCCAGGCCGAGCACAGAGTCACGAGTAACTCCGTACTTGACGCAGCGCAGGCCGCCCGCGTTGGTTGCCACGTTGCCGCCGATGGTGGCGATCTCATAGCTGGACGGGTCCGGCGCGTACATCAGCCCGTGCTTGGCAGCGGCGCGATCCAGGTCCGCGTTAAAGACACCGGCTTCTGCCACAGCAATCTCGTTCGCCGCATCCAGCTCACGCACCGACGTCATCCGGGCCGTCGAGAGCACCAGACAGCCGTCGGTCGCCGTCGCGCCACCGGCCAGGCTCGTGCCGCCGCCCCTCGGCACGACCGGCACCCGGTGTCGCTGCGCCCAGGCCAGGGCCGCCGCCACGTGCTCGGTGCTGCTCGCTAGCAAGACGGCTCGCGGCCTGCCCGGCGTGACGACCGGGGTCTGATCACGCCGGTAGGACTCCATCTGGTCGGGATCGGTGATAAGACGGGCTCCGGGCGCGGCGTCGCGCAGCTCCGCTAGCTCACTGCTCATGCTCACTATCATGCGGCGCCGGAGTAGCCTGGCGCAGATGCCAGCAGCTGCCGACGGCCCGAGCGCAGGCCCGCCAGCGATGCCAACCGCGCGCCTCGGCGCAAACGGGCCGGTGGTGTCCAGGATCGGCCTCGGGCTGGCCGCGCTCGGTCGTCCCGTTTACATCACTGGCGGCCGCGCCGCTGATCTCCCCGACCGCAGCGTCGCGGGAATGCGAGCGCGCACGTATACGGTGCTCGACGCGGCTTATGCAGCCGGGATTCGCTATGCGGACGCGGCGCGATCCTACGGCCGCGCTGAGGAGTTCCTCGCCGGGTGGCTGGCCGACCGTGGCCATAACGATGTCGTGGTCGGGTCGAAATGGGGCTACCGGTACACCGGCGAGTGGCGGCTGGGCGGAGTGCAGGAGGTCAAGGAGCACTCGATGGCTATGTTCACCCGCCAGCTTGCTGAGACCCGCAGCTACCTGGCGGGCGTTCTCGCGCTGTACCAGGTGCACTCGCTCACCGAGGATTCCGGCGTGCTCGGCGATGACGCGCTGCTCGCGGCACTCGCCCAGCTGCGCGACGACGGGATCGTGGTAGGGCTGTCGACCAGCGGCCCGCGCCAGGGCGACACGCTGCGCCGCGCCCTTGCCGTGACGGTCGGCGGCGCGCCGTTGTTCGCTGCAGCCGAAGTGACCTGGAACCTGCTGGAGCCATCGGTGGCGCCTGCTGCTGCCGAGGCTGCACAGGCCGGCTGGGCAGTGCTCATCAAGGAAGCGGTCGCCAACGGCCGGCTCGCGCCGGGCGGCGACGCAACCGGACCGGGCTCGCGGCTCAGTACCGCTGCCGCTGCCGCTGCCGCCACGCCGGACGCGATAGCGATCGGCGCGGCACTGGCGCAGCCGTGGGCGACAATCGTTTTGTCCGGCGCCGTGTCGAATGCGCAACTGGCGTCGAACGTGGCCGCGCTGCGGGTAGCCCCGCCGGCGGAGTTCGCTGGCGCGCTCACCGAAGCGATGGCCGAGAGTGCGGCCACTTACTGGGCAGAACGCTCTGGCCGGCCCTGGTCCTGACAACAGCCGTCATGACGACAGTCCTGGTCCTGACCGCGTCTCGGCCTCTTGCGGCCTTCATGCAGACTTCGCCTCGTTGTCATCTTGGCTGCTCGTAAACGTCGGATGCGAAGTTCAGCGTGACCAGACGTGACTACTTGCCCGCGGCTATCCCGCCGCCGCCTGACACCGCACGCCGCGCACGTGGCGGTTGCGGCCGCACTCTGCCTGACCACGTTAGCGCTTTCGACAGCATTTGCGAGCGCTGCCCGCGCTTCCGGAGGACCGGCCGGCTCATATCCCGCGCACACTGCCGGAGGTCACGCCATTGCCGTGCATGCCGCCGCGAAGCCGGCTGCCAGTGGCACCACGACGAGCTCCACGCTGACCGAGACACCCGCGTCGGTCCCCAACGGCGCCAACTTCACGTTCACCTACACGGTCGCGTCGGCCTATCAGGACACCTCGACCAACTGGATCGGCATCTACGAGCCAGGTCAGACGCCCGGAGTGGAAGACTCCACCTGCTGGAACTATGTGTCGGGGGCTAGCGGCACGGCCACATTCTCGAGCACCTGCCTGGATGGCGTCGGCCAGTACGTGGCCTGGCTGTTCTACGACAACGGCTATCAGGAGCTGGCCGGCCCAGTCGACTTCAGCGTCACTCCGTCCCAGCCCGCACCCGCACCGCAGTTCGCGACTGTTTTCGGCCAGCATGGCCCTGGCCAGCTGACCGACCCGTTCGGCGTGGCAGTGGCGCCGGACCACAGCGTCTGGGTCACCGACCGCGCCACTAACCAGGTGGAGCAGTTCAGCGCTTCGGGCCAGTTCGTCCGCACGATCGGGCGCGGCGTGCTGCTTCATCCCGACGGCGTAGCGGCGGACTCGGCCGGCGATGTCTGGGTTGCCGACACTGGGCACGACCACATCGTCGAGTTCTCACCGTCGGGTCGCGAGCTCACGTCGTTCGGATCGGATGGCTCAGGTAACGGCCAGCTGGACCAGCCGCAGGCCCTGGCCATCGACTCGGCAGGCAACATCTGGGTGGCCGATCAGGACAACAACCGGATCGAGGAGTTTGCGAGCTCGGGGAGCTACCTGTCGCAGATCTCGGTGGCCACCCCGGACGGCATCGCAATCGACGCCGCAGGCAACCTGTGGGTGTCCAGCCCGAGCTACGCGGACGGGAACGCGGTCTACGAGTTCGCCACGGACGGCACCAATCTGGAGTACTACGGCAGCACCCAGGCGGAGTACGGTGCGTTCTCCAACACGGCCGGCATCGCGATCGGGCCGGCCGGCAAGATCTACGTTGTCAATGCTGACTACAGCCTGGTCACCGTGCTGAACCCGGACGGCAGCTTCTACACCGAGTTCGGCCTGCAGTCTGACCCAGCCAGCGCCGCTGAGGACCTGGCATTCCCGCAGGGCATCGCGGTGACTGCGGACGGCACCGTGTACGTGGCCGACAGCGGTAATGGCCGGGTCGTCGAGTACTCCCCGGCGCGAGCAGTTACCGCAGCGGCGGTCATTCGGCCAGCCGGTGCCGGCTCCCCCTCGCGGCCGACCGGATTTGCTCTCGCGATCATCCTGGCGCTCGCGGCACTCGCCGGCGTCGTCGCCCTGCGCCGCCGCCGCGTGCCAATGCCGGCCAGCACAGGGCCGCTTCCAGCCAGCACAGCACTTGCCAACACGGCACTTGCCAACACGGCACCTGCCAACACGGGGCGCGCGGCTAACGTGTCGGGCGTAACTCGTCGTTCGCTACTTGCCAGCGGGACCGCTCTGACAGGGGCGGCGACCGGCGCGGCCGTGCTGCCGCTCAGCCTGCGCCGGGCAATGGCCAAGACACTGCACGACGGGCGAGCGTCCGGCAGCAGCATCAACGACATCGAGCACATCGTGATCCTGATGCAGGAGAACCGCAGCTTCGACCACTACTACGGCACGATGCCGGGTGTCCGCGGATTCTCCGATCCGTCGGCCATCACGCTGCCGAGCGGGAACCCCGTCTACTACCAACCGGATCCATCGCACGCACAGGGTTACCTGCTGCCGTTCTACTACGACCCGTCGAGGACCAGCGCGCAGGCCACGCCGGGAACTGACCACTCCTGGCCCACCCAGCACCAGGCGTGGGACAACGGCAAGATGGACCAGTGGATCGCCGCGAAGGGCCCCTACACCATGGGGTACTTCAAGCAGCAGGACATCCCGTTCCACTGGGCACTGGCCGAGTCGTTCACGATCTGCGACAACTACCATTGCTCGGTACTCGGCCCGACCAACCCCAACCGGCTGTACATGTGGACGGGGATGATCGACCCGAACGGTACCGGCGGCGGGCCGATCATCGACAACACCCCGGCTTTCAACAACATCATCCTGTCCTGGACGACCTACCCTGAACGGCTCGAGGCGGCTGGCATCAGCTGGAAGATCTATCAGGAAGAGGACAACTACGATGACAACGCGCTGGCCTGGTTCAAGCAGTTCGGGTACGCGCCGACGTCGTCGCCGCTCTGGCAGCGCGGCATGTACAAGGGCCCGGCAGGCGCGTTCGAGTCTGACGCGCGGAGCGGCCGACTGCCGCAAGTGTCCTGGCTCGTGGCGCCAACCGCGCAGACCGAACATCCGGACTACTTCCCGGCGGCCGGTGCGGAGTACATCGCGCAGAAGCTGGACGCGATCGCATCCAATCCGGATCTCTGGGCTAAGACCGCCTTCATCCTCTGCTACGACGAGAACGACGGCATGTTCGACCACGTGCCACCTCCGGTCGCGCCAACCGGGACCCCGGACGAGTTCGTCAACGGTCTGAACATCGGGCTCGGCTTCCGCACCCCGACCACGATCGTGTCGCCCTGGACGGCCGGCGGGTTCGTTTGCTCAGAGGTGTTCGACCACGGCTCGCTGATCCGGTTCATCGAGGCCAGGTTTGGCGTGTTTGAGCCGAACATCAGCGCCTGGCGCCGGCAGACCTGCGGCGATCTGACTTCGGCGTTCCGGTTCGGCAGTGCGCCGTCTGGTTATCCAGGGAACGGCGAGCTCGGGCTGGCCGTCACCGAAAGCCGGCTGCTGCGGGCGCAGGCGCAAGTCAACGACAACCCGTTCCCGGTGCCACCAGCGGTGAACGAACCGCTGCCAGCCCAGTAACGGTGACCGGTAGCGGCGGGAGGGCGGGCGGGTCTAAACCGCCCTCCCGCCGGTGCTACCGAATCCATGGCCTGCTGGACCGCCGGGCCTCTGGCCGCTACTGCGACAGCCGGGCCGAGGCCAGCATGCGCCCGCCGGCCACCAGCCAGAGCACCGTCTCGCCGTCACGCCGCTCGGTCACCAGCTCCGGTGCGCAGCTGGGCTCGATCGGCCGGTGATATTCCATTTCAGCGACCGACGGCACCCAGTTCCTCGCCCATAGCTCTTCCTCCACCGCAGCCCAGTGCACAGCATTGTTGACGTGGCCGGCCGTGTCGAAGTCGACAGCGCGCAGCGGCCATGCGGTCGGCCGCGGACCGTTGGCCACCCCGTTCCCGTCCGGATGAGTAGTGGGGGGACGTGGGTGGGACAATCGGGCCGACACAACCCGGCCGCCAGCCGACTCACCATAAACGGCCAGGAATTCGGCCGACAGGGCCACCGGCCGGCCGTCGGCCCTGGAGACCGCCGCCCAGACTGCCCTGGCCTGAGCGAACGGCCTGCCGTCTGGGCCGGACAGTGTTGTAGTCCGCTCGGCCCAGCGCGGGCCCGTGCCAGAGCAGAACGTCGCCAGCCTCAGCCGCTCCCCCATGGCTGGGAGCGCATTGATGCGAAGCTCGCAGCGGCGCACCAGCCAGATCACCGGCTCGGCCAGGCCGCAGTCGGCGAGGTCGTCCTCGGCGACCACCTGCAGGTACCTGGCCAGGGCGTCCAGCCGGAGCCTTCCAGACGGCACGACATCAGTGCTGCGGACGATCCGCCTGGCGGCGTAGACACGACCGCTGGGCGGCTCGGGCCGGAACGTTTCCATCCCGGCATTCTTCCCGAAAGTCACTGTGCCTGCCTCGACTCCCCGCCACGGCCCGGATCGCCGGACGCAATAACGTGACCTGCGACACAATGGGCCTGCGAGGAGTAACACCCGATCTGGATTGCCTCGCCCGATGCGGTAAGAAAGAGGCCGTGAAACCCGCCGAGCTCCAGCTCCTCACCTCGCTCGAGGACCGCCACTGGTGGTACAAGGAGCGCCGCGCCATCCTCGCCCGCGAGTTGCGGCGGCTGCCCGCGCCCGGCCAGGCGCTGGATATCGGCGCGGCAGGCGGCGGGAACACCAGGGTCCTGCAGGCCCACGGCTGGCGGGCACTCGCCCTGGAGTACTCGGACTCGGTCGCCGACGTGGCCAAGTCACGCGGGATCAGCGCCATCAGGGCAGACGCCAGGTATCTGCCGCTGGCCTCCAGCACCTGCGAGCTGGTCACAGCGTTCGACATCCTCGAGCACATCGACGAGGACTATCTCGCGGCTGCAGAGATCGCCCGGGTCCTTAAGCCAGGCGGCACTGCTCTGATCGCCGTGCCGTCTGACATGGCCTTGTGGTCCGCCCACGACGACGAGGTCGGCCACGTGCGCCGGTACACCCGCCCCGAGCTGGTGAATGTCATCTCTAAGGCGGGCCTCACGGTTGATGACGTCTGGAGCTGGAACGTGCTCCTCCGCCCAGTCGTCGCGTTCCGCCGGAAGTCCTCGACGGGCAGCGACCTTGACGACGTCCCGCCGCTGGTGAATGCCGCACTGACATCGATCATCGTCGCAGAGCGCTACCTGCCGACCAGATCGCTGCCTGGCGTCTCGCTCTTCCTCCGCGCCCGCCGTTGAGGACCGGGCCAGTGAAGCTCCCGTACGCTGGTGCTCGCATTTCGGACCGCTGCGGGGAATAACTCCCCAGGAATGAACTGGCCGGACCTGGTCAGTTCCTCTGCCGAGGCCGGCTGGCGTAGGAGTGGCCGCATAAACTCGGCTCACGATCCGGAACAGACAGGAATAAGCATGGCGAAGTCCGCAAACGCCGCTCACACTGGGCGCTCGTGACGGATCGTAATGGGATGGATCATTCAGTGACTACAGGCGTGATGGCGCGGCTCGTGCGGTCACGCCATCGCCACGATTCAGGCAAATGTGGCCCATGGCCGGCACAGGCGGCTACGCTAGCGGCAGGCGTGCAGGCAGGGGCCAGATCGATAGGCGGTGGGGGCAACCGCGGCTCACCGGCTGGGTGCGGCGATACCTGCGGCGACAGATCCAGCGCAGGTCCGCTGATGGAGGTATGGCCGAAGTGACACGGGCGTCCATCGACCCGGCCGGCCCGCCAGGGTCAGCCGGGCAGCCTGGCTCGGTCACTCAGGCGTCTGAGGACTCGCCCGCTGACGTGACAGCGCCGCTCATACCTGAAATCCGGCCTGCGATCCGCGGCCCGGTCGTGGGTAACGGTCCGGTTGAGCGGGTCATGAGCACCGTGATCCGCAAGCTCGCGTGGAGCCGGCTGTCCGATCCGCGAGTTGCCATCGCGGTGTCCGGAGCCGGCCTGCTGCTCGGCGCGCTCGTCGGCGCGATGGCGCCCAACACGGCGACCCTGCCCATCCGCCTGCCGCTGTCGCGGTTCCTGCAGCATTTCCTGCCGTCGCTGCTGCACCAGGACGTGCTGGCGATGACGCTGGTGTATGCCGGAGACATCCTGGCCTGCCTGGGCCTGGCTGGCATGCTGTGGGCGCACAGCCAGGGCTGGCGCCCGGACCCGCGCAAGCTGCTGGCAGTCAGCGCGTGCATTGTCGCCGTGCTGGTAAGCCTCACCCCGGTCGGTTCCTCGGATACCGCGAGCTATGCGGCCTTCGGCCGGATCGCGGCCCTGGGTGGCAATCCGTACATCACCAGCCCCGCCAGCGCACTCAAACACTCGCATTATCTCCATGTCGTGGGCACGGTGTGGCGTCCTCAGGTGTCGGTCTACGGGCCGATCGCGACCTGGGTACAGCGGTTCGCCGCGTCGATCGGCGGCGCGAACGTCGAAACCACCATCTGGGTCTTGATGATCCTGAACGGCGCGGTGTTCCTCGGCATCGGCTGGCTGCTGCTCAAGACCTCCGACGATCCCATCCGGGCCACGCTGTTCTGGGTCGCGAATCCGGTCCTCATCCAGCAGCTGGTCAGCGGCGGCCACCTCGACACGTTCGTGGCAGCCGCGTGCATCTGCGCGATCCAGGTGGCCCGCCGGGTCTCGGGCATCCGGGGCGACGTCCTGATCGGGGTGCTGATCGGCCTCGCCTGCGGCGTCAAGGTCACCGCCGTGCTGGTAGCGGTTGGCTTGGCCTGGCCGATGCTCCGGCGACGCGAGTGGACGCGGGTCGCACTGATCACCGTCGTTTCCCTGATAACGGTCGCATTCCTTTACAGCTTCTACGGAATCACTGCACTCAAGCCGCTGATCGCGGGCTCGCAGTGGGTCATCCTGCCGTCCCCCTGGCGGCTGTTCCAGGCGTTGCTTGACGTGACGGTGCTATCCCACTCGCCTGGCACCGTCAGCCTCCTGATCAACCTGCTGTGGCCGATCGCGATGATCGTCGTCGCCTGGTTCATCTACCAGCGGATCTCTTCCGACCAGCCGCAGGAAGTGGTCGCGCCATTCGCGCTCAGCTTCGCCTGGATCCTCGTCGCCCCGTGGGTCTTCCCCTGGTACGCCGCCCTCGCCTGGGTCGCCCTCACCCAGGTTCCGCGCAACCGGATGACCCGGTGGCTGACGCTCTACACCGTGCTGCTGGCCGTGTGGCACTCCGGCGGCGGCCAGGGTGCGGCAACCCATTGGTGAGCCCGTGCGGATGATCGAGATAACCGGGCGCAGAGCGCCCGTGGCTGGCCGCGTGGCCAGCGCGGCCCGGGATGACGAGCTGACCGGGCGCCTTACCGCCTGGGGACGCGTGCTGCGCCAGCACTGGCTGGCTTCGGTGCTGCTGACGGCGGGACTGGTCGTGCGGGTGCTCGCGCAGTTCGCCTACCGGCCCGCGCTGTTCTATATCGACTCGGTCAAGTACCTCTACAACGCCGCGGGCAATGATCCTGAGGGCTACAAGCTGCCGTTGCGGGGCATCCTGCTGGTCGCCAACCTCAATACCGTGGTTGCGGTCCAGCACCTGCTCGCCCTTGCCATAGCCCTGGTGATCTACGTGGTGCTGCTGCGCCGCGGCGTCTCTCGCTGGCTGGCCGCGCTTGCTATGGCACCCGTCCTGCTCGACGCCTATCAGCTGCAGAACGAGCAAGCGATCATGCCCGGCACCTGGTTCGAGGCACTGATCGTCGCCGGAATTGCGATCTTGCTGTGGCAGCCAGGCGTTAGCTGGCGGCGAGCCGTTGTGGCAGGCATCGTGCTAGGAACCTCGGCTACCGTCGCTCAGGTTGGCGAGGCGCTTATCCCGGCGGCTGCGCTCTTCGTACTCGTGGCGGGCTCGGCCAGCTGGCGCCACGCGATCGTGAAGGCAGCTGCCTTGTGCGCCGCCTGCGCGCTGCCCATCCTGGCCTACTGCACCGGCTCCTACCTGCTGGGCCAGGGCTTCTTCCTGTCGCACCAGGGAGTCACGTCGGTTTACGGCCGGATGGCGTCCGCTGTCGACTGCGCCACGATCAAGCTGCCGCCCGACGAACTGGGGCTGTGCCCTGATCCGGCGCAGCAGGCCAGGGGGAACGACTGGCTTGAGTACGGGACGTATTCCCCGGTGCAGCACTACTACGACCACCTGCCGCGCGGCGAGGTCAACAGCCTGGTCACCAGCTTCAATCATGCCGTGCTGACCCAGCAGCCAGGGCGAGTGCTCGATGCGTACGTCCGCGATGTGCTGAAGGTGTACGCGGTGGTTCGGGTCACTGCGCCGGGCGATCCGCCGATCGGGCGATGGCAGTTTCAGACCACGTTCCCGTACTTCTCCTCGCACGCCACTCCGGCGATCGTCCGAGCCGCCGTCGACCGATTCGGCGGCGGCCAGCCGGCTGTCTGGCGTCCGGTCGCCGCGTTCCTGCGGTCCTACCAGCTCGACGGCGGCTATACGCCCGGCCCGTTGCTTCTGCTCTTCACCCTGACTGGGCTGGCCGGCTCGGCCTTCGTGCTCCGCCGGCGCTCCGATCCGGGCTTTCGCCAGCTCGCGCTTGCCTGCCTGCTGTTCTTTGCCTGCGCGGTGACCTTGACGCTGGTCTCCGACCTGTTCGTCTTCTCCTGGCGGTACCAGCTGCCATTGCTCGTCACGCTCGTGCCGGGAGGCGTACTCGGGATCAGCGTCATCACGTCATGGCTGCGGGAGCGCCGACAGCTACGACCAGCACCCAGTTAGGGCCGCAATACGGCAAATAGGGCCGCACTTTACGCTCGACATCCCCAGTTAGGGGCACAATATAGGGCGAAGCATCGGGGGTGCTGAGCTATGAGTGTGCTGCCAGGCGAGTTGATCTCGTCGCGGGATACGAGCAGGCGTTCTGGGCCAGCCCGGGTTCCGCGCGTCGCGGTGGCTGCCGTCCTGTGGGCCGCCTCCCTCGCGCTGCTGCTCGGTGTCTTCCAGGCCTTCTTCCGCAACCCCTGGTCGATGCTGGACCTCCGGGTCTACCTGTGGGGTGGCGGTATCGCCCGGCGACTGAATGATCCTTACCTGCCTACCTACTTACACACCGGCCTGCATTTCACCTACGCGCCAATAGCCGCTGGCCTTTTCGCTCTGCTAGCCGTTATCAAGGTGCCGATCGTGAAGGTGCTCATGATGGCGGTGAGCGTGGCGTCGCTGCTGGGCGTGCTCTGGCTGACGTGGGGCAAGCTGGGATACGGCGCCTCAGCCCGGCGGCTCAGCGCGACCCTGTGCGCGGCCGCGGTTTCGCTCTGGCTCGAGCCCGTCCGGCAGACCCTGTCCTTCGGGCAGATCAACCTGGTCCTGATGCTGATCATCGTGGCCGACCTGTGCCTGCCGGACTGCCGGTGGTGGAAGGGAGTCGGCGTCGGCCTAGCGGCCGGGATCAAGCTGACGCCGCTGATCTTCATCCCCTACCTGCTGCTGACCCGACGGTACCAGGCTGCCGCGGTCGCGACAGCTACGTTCGGCCTGACCATCGCCATCTCGCTCGTGGCCCTGCCCGCAGCCTCCGAGGACTACTGGCTCGATGGCCTGTTCCTGAACGCGAACCGCCTGGGCGGCATCCGCTTTATCGGGAACCAGTCGCTGAACGGCGCGCTGCTCCGCTTGCTCGGCAGCACTGCGGCGGGGCAGCCCTACCGGCTCGGCGTTGAGGCGATAGTCGCGTTTGCCGGACTGCTCCTCGCGGCGCTGGTGTCGCGCCGCGGCCAGGAAATGGCAGCCATTCTGATCTGTGCGCTGACCGGGCTTCTGGTCTCGCCGGTGTCATGGACGCATCACTGGGTGTGGATAGCTCCGGCGCTAGTCGTGCTGGCCGACCTGGCGATCAGCCCGCGCTCCCGCTCCGCGGGCCGTCCTGAGCGATGGCGACGCTGGCTCGCGATCACGGCGGTGGTGGCTGTGGTCGGCGTATTCTCCGGCGTGCTGTGGGCCGAGCCAGCGTCTGCCACCCAGGGCTATGGCATGACCGGACCCGAGCAGCTCGTCGGGGATCTGTACGTGCTCGTCGGCCTCATCAGCCTCGGTGCGATTGCAGCGCTGACTGCGCATGCCCGCCGGCTGCGGCGAGTTCATCCTCGCCTTCCCGTTCAGGCGACGTTCGGATAGAGAGCGGCGACGCCGCCGGAGAGGCTAGCAAGGACGGTACGGCTGACGTCGTCGGCAATGATCTCCGCTTGGTCGGCCTCGATGCCGTCAATCGCGATGCGGGCGATATCAGCTGGGTCGGCTTTCGCTGCCTGAATGCCCTTGGTCATGTCGGTGTTCATGTAGCCGACATGCAGGGCGGCGACGCGGGTGCCCTGAGGGGCTAGCTCCTGGCGCAGCGCGTTGGTCAGGGACCAGGCCGCTGACTTGGCCGCGCAGTAAGCCCCGGAGCCAGGGATGCTCAGCCAGGACAGCACGGACAGGACGTTCAGGATCGCGCTGTCGTCGTGCTCGCCGAGCTGGGGAGCGAATGCGCGGGTGACGGCCAGCGTGCCGAAGTAGTGGGTGTCCATCTCCAGCCGGATATTCGCCAGGTCGCCGGCCAGCAGCGACGAGCGCGTGGCCGACCCGGCGTTGTTGACCAGGAGGGAAACGTGGCGCGTCGTAGCTGCAGCCGCTTCAACGGACGCCGGGTCCGTCACGTCGAGAGCAATCGGGGTAACGCCGCTCAGGTCCACCAGATCCGGGTTGCGGGCAGCTGCGTACACCGTCGCCCCGCGCTCCAGAAGCTGCTGGGCGAGGTGGCGGCCGAGGCCGCGGTTGGCGCCAGTCACCAGGGCCGTTCGTCCGTCAATCTTCATTGTCATCGCCTCCGTCTGAGTTGGAAACTCCAACGTAGCTTCCCTGAGTACTAAAGTCCAATCCAGGGACTAGGATGGGGCGGTGGCCACCAAGGTTCCCGACAGCAGCTGCTCGATCGCCCGGAGCCTGGGCGTGCTCGGCGAGCGGTGGACCTTCCTGATCCTGCGAGAGGCGTTCGCGGGGCTGACCAGGTTCGCTGAGTTCCGCGACAGCCTGGGCATCGCGCCCGACGTGCTTTCCGACCGCCTTGGCACGCTGGTGGAGTATGGCGTGCTGGAACGGGTCTCCTACCAGGAACCAGGGGCGCGGTCACGGGCGGCGTACGTCCTTACCCCCGCAGGACGGGAGCTGATTGTTGTGCTCGCCGCGCTGCAGCAGTGGGGCGATGATCACTTGCCCTGGCCCGAGGGCCCAAGCATGCTTCGTCGCGTCCGCGGCAGCCACCGGGCAGTGCACGTCGGCTTCGTCGATGACCGGGGCCGCGAGATCCCCCCGGCCGACCTGGCCATGATCCGCACAGACGCCTACCCGCGCTGATTGCCGCTCACGTCACCGGGCCTGGGAGGAGCTGTGCGGCGAGCGCTTCCGCCAGCCACTCCTCATAGCGCCCCGGCGTCCAGCCCCGATCGATGACCAGCAGCCGGTACAGCTCTGGCGACATCAGCGCATGGATGATGTCTGCCGCGTCGCGCTCTTTTAGCCCTGGCCGCAATGCCCGAGAGCGCGCCAGCAAACTGGCGATCTGTCCCTGGCCGGCATCCCGCCGTCGCGTGTACTCGGAAAGCAAAGCTGCCGTTTCGGCATCGGATCCGGCGGCGCTGACAAGGATGCGGTAAACGTCTGCGCTTCGCGTGTTGATGGCAACGCTGATGCCCGCGAAGCCCAGCAGCTGCGTACCCGGGTCTGGCTCCGCCGCTAGCGCTGCGACGTTCGGGCGATCCTCCACGGCAAGGCCTTCGTCGTCACCCGCGATCGAGGTATCGAGCACCGCGGTCAGGATCCCGAGCTTGCCGGGGAACAGTCGGTACACGGTCGCCGCGGGGACGTCGGAACGGTCGCTGATCGCGTCGATCGTCGTTGCCGCATAGCCGCGCTCGAGGAACAGGGTGCGCGCCGTGTCGATGACGGCACGGCGGGCCAGGCGGGTGCGCGCCTGGCGATGCCGGCCGCCTTCCGCCTGCTTAGCCTTGACAGCCACGGGTGTGATACTACTACTCTCGTATTGAGAGTCGTGCTATCAAATTGAGGGTTGCTGCGATGAGTTCGACGACCGGGCCCGGCCTGCGCGGATCGGCTGCTGCGGCAATAAGCGCCGCATGGGGCGTGACCCTCGGCGGGACCTTCGGCTGCCTGCTGCCGTACCTGCTGGGCGACTGGCGCCTGCACCAGCCGCTGCCCTACTGGGCCGTCGCCCGAGTAGCTGGCGGGATTCTCATGGCCGCTGGACTTGTGCCGATCGGGTCGTCATTCGCTGCCTTCGTGCGGGCTCGAGGCACGCCGGTGCCGGTGGCCGCGCCACCGCGCCTGGTCGTGCGCGGCTTTTACCGTTATGTGCGTAACCCCATCTATGTCGGCTTCCTGATAATCCTGGCTGGCCAGGCGCTGCTGTTCGGGTCGCGCGGCCTGGTCGAGTACACGGCGCTCGCCTGGTGCATCGGCGCCGCCGCGGTCCGCTTTTATGAGGAGCCGACGCTGACACACAAGTTCGGGCCCGAGTACGAGGCCTACCGCGCCGCCGTCCGCGCCTGGATCCCGCGGCTGCGCCCATGGAGCCCAGGCATGTCGGTTCCGCAGCACCCCGCTGCTATGCGGTGACGTGGAGCGAAGGCACCTCCGGCGCATGGTGCGCCTTACCAGGGGTAGCGGGGAGGGAAATTCAACCCCTACGTTGGGAGATGACGCCATGGCCACCGCATCGCTGAACCGCGGGAAGGCCGCGGGCGGCCTGCTTATGCTGCTCGGTGCCTGGGGAGCACTCGTTCCGTTCGTGGGACCGTATTTCGGCTTCGCCTTCACGCCGGACAAGGCGTGGGCATACACCTCGGGCCGGCTCTGGCTATCGGTCGTGCCCGGCGCTGCCGCCTTTCTTGGCGGCCTGATTGTCCTGGCAGGGGGCCGGATCGCGGCCGTGGGTGCGCTGCTGGCAGCGGCCGGCGGCGCCTGGTTCGCGATCGGGCAGGCGGTCGTCGGCTTCGGGGCCGCGAGCTACCACCTCGGCGCGGGCGCACCAGTGGTGGCGGCTGGCTCGGTATTCGGCCCCGCGGCCATGCGGTTCCTGGAGCCGCTTGCCTTCTTCTACGGCCTCGGCATCGTGATCGTGTTCTGCGCGGCGCTAGCGCTCGGCGAGGTGATCGTCGCGCACTCGGCTCCGCGCTGGCTCGGCAATCAGGCCACCGACGCGTTCGAGACTACGGATCAGTACGGCGCGGCCCGCTGACCGGCGGTAAACCCCAGGCAAGACCCCCGGCGTTCGGCCAGCGGGTCATGTCGGCAGCAGCATTTACCGAGATTTACCCGGCCCTCTGCGCCCTCTTCAGTCTCTGTCGTTAGGGTAGCCTAAGCTGCCGCAAGTTAGGTAAGCCTAAGCTTGCTTCTTGCGCGGACCGACACGTGTGGAGACGGAGCATATGACGAGCCAACCTGACTGCGGCCGCCTGCTAAGAGGCGGCACTGGGCAGTCCGATCCAAGCGACGCGACCAGGCGGTCGGCCCGCCAGCGCCTTCCGCGGGCGACTGCGCTGACGCTGGCACTCGGCCTGGCCGCCGCTCCGGTGCTCGCCGCCTGCAGCTCCGCATCCGCACACGCGACGGGCTCGGGCTCGTCGGCCGTCTCGTCGGCCTGCGCCCAGGTAGCGGCGGCGCTGTCCGACGGACCCGATCCACAGGCCGACCCGGTTGGCTATGCCGAGGCGCAGATCAAGCCGCTGCGCGCGATCAGTACCTCAGACTCCGAACTGCGAACCGCGATCGATGGTCTCGCCGCGGCATATGCCAGGGTGTTCACGAGCAACGGCAAGAATGACGCGGCGGTCACGGCTGTCGCGACGGAATCCAGGAAGGTCAACGCCATCTGCCCGGGGACCGCGTCATGAGGCGCGTCAGCGCAGTCGTCGCCATCACAGCCCTACTCGCCACAGGGGCCGCGCTGTCCGCTTGCGGCACTCCCGCGGACAGCAGCAGTACTACCACTCTCACGCTGTACAACGGCCAGCACGAGCAAACTGCTGACAACCTGATCAGCGCGTTCGAGAAAAAGACCGGCATCAGCGTGGTCGTCCGGACCGACGACGAGGACGTGCTGGCCGATCAGATCGCTGCCGAGGGCAGCAAGTCGCCGGCCGACGTGTTCTTCACCGAGAACTCGCCTCCGCTGGAGAGCCTACAGGGTAAGGGACTGCTGTCGCCGGTTGACAGTGCCACGCTGGCCAGGACACCCAGCAAGTACAACTCACCCCAGGGCGACTGGGTTGGCGTCTCCGCGCGGGTCAGCGTGATCATCTATAACCCCGGCTTGATCTCAGCCAGCCAGTTGCCAACGCGCGTCACGCAGCTCGCCGACCCGCAGTACAAGGGCAAGCTGGCGCTCGCGCCCGGCGAGACGGACTTCCAGCCGGTAGTCACTGACTACCAGCGGGCCTACGGCACCGACGCGACGCTGACCTGGCTGAGGAAGATTGCCGCTAATGCTGCCGGGCACATTTATCCGGACAATGAGACGATCGCCGACGAGGTGAACCGCGGTGCGGCCGCCTTCGGTGTGGTGAACCAGTACTACTGGTACCGGATGAGGGCTGAGATCGGCGCCGGCAACATGCATTCCAAGATCACCTACTTCGCGGCGGGCGACCCCGGCTACGTGATCGACGTCTCAGGCGCGGCAGTGCTCAAGTCGAGCAAGCACCAGGCCGCGGCGCAGAAGTTCCTGGCGTTCCTGGTCAGCAAGGAGGGTCAGGAGATTATTGGTACGCCAGGCACCGGCGCCGGCCAGTCGCTGAGCTTCGAGTACCCGATCGCTTCCGGCGTCAGGACAAAGGCCGGGGAGACGCCGTTCAGCCAGCTCCGGCCATATCCGATCACGATCGCCGGGCTCGGCGACGGCAGCACCGCGATCGCGCTGATGACCAAGGCAGGCCTGCTGTGAGGCGCCGGCGATGAAGATGATTCAGGCACCGGCCGCGCCGTCCGTCCTGGCGCCGGTGCGCGCCAGGCGGGCTCCGCGGCCCTCAGGCCTGATTGCGGCGAGCGCCGTCATCGCGGCTCTGCTCGCGGTGCCGCTGGTGTTCCTGCTCATCGAGTCGCACGCGGCGGGGTGGAGCACGGTCGCCGCACAGATCGTCCGGCCCCTGACCGGCACCTTGCTGTGGAATACCGTCCGGCTCACGGTCGTGGTTACTGTGCTGTGCGCCATCCTCGGCACCGCTACCGCGTGGCTGGTAGAGCGCACCGACCTCCCCGGCCGACGGGTTTTCGCGGTACTGCTCGTTGTGCCGCTCGCGATCCCGGACTTCGTCGTGAGCTTTGGCTGGAACTCGCTGTTCGTCTGGGTGCAGGGCTTCCGGGGAGCCGTGCTGGTAATGACGCTGGCCGTCTACCCGCTGGTGTACCTGCCAGTGGCGGCCAGTTTGCGCGCCGCCGATGCCGGCCAGGAAGAGGTAGCCCGGAGCCTCGGCGTCGGCCGCATGCGGACGTTTTTCCGGATCACGCTCGGCCAGGCCCGAGGGGCCATTCTCGGCGGCTGCCTGCTTGTCGCCCTCGTGCTGCTAGCCGAGTACGGCGCGTTCGAGATGCTCGGCTATCAGACGTTCACCACGGAGATCTTCACGAACCTGCAGCTGCCGACCGAGGTACCTACTTCCTGCGCACTGGCCCTTGTCCTGGTGGCCATCAGCCTCGTGGTGCTCGCGGGCGAGGCGCGCTGGCGGGGCCGCGGCCGGGTCGCGCGCTCGGGCCCGATGGCTACCCGAGCGCTGCCACCGCTGCACCTTGGCCGCGCGGCCACCGCCATATCACTGACCGGCGTCTGCTTGCTGATAGCACTGGCGGTCGGGCTGCCCACGGGTGCGAGCATCTACTGGATCGTGGAGGGCGGCGTGCCCTCGGTGTCAGGCTCGGTGAGCGTCTCGATGCTCAGCGCCGCCTGGCACACTGCGGCCTATGGCGTCTGCGCAGGCGCGCTGGACACGCTGCTCGCGCTGCCCCTCGCCGTGCTGGCCATCAGGCATTCCGGCGCCATCCGCCAGTTCCTGGAGCGCAGCACCTACCTGGTGCTGGCTATGCCCGGCGTGGTGATCGCGCTCGCGCTGACCTATTTCACCGAGCAGTACCTAGGCGGCGCGGGATACCAGACCGCGCCGCTGCTGGTGCTCTGCTACACGATCATGTTCTTCCCGCTTGCGCTTGTCGGGGTGAAGGCAGCCATCGCTAGGTCACCAGCAAGTCTGGACGAAGTAGCCAGGTCACTCGGCCAGAGCCGGCTCGCGGCGTTCAGCCGCGTCACGCTGCGGCTCGCGGCACCTGGCCTGGCGGCCGCCTTCTGCCTGGTGTTCCTCGAAGTCGTGACCGAGCTGACCGCGACGCTCATCCTGGTACCCACCGGTGTGCAGACCTTGGCCACCCAGTTCTGGAACTACCAGGTGAACCTGTCCTACGCTCAGGCCGCGCCGTTCGCGCTGGTGATGATCGCGGTTGCAGCGCTGCCGAGTATCGTGCTTGGCCGGTTCTTCAACCGCTCGGCGAATGCGCGAGGATCAGGAGCATGAGGCAGCTAGCGGTCACCGACCTGCATAAGGCATTCGGCAGACACCCGGTGCTGACCGGCCTGAACCTTGAGGTGTCGGCCGGATCGTTCACCGCCATACTCGGACCGTCTGGCAGCGGAAAGACCACGCTGCTGCGCTTGCTAGCCGGCTTCGAGCGACCGGACGCGGGGACGATCACCATCGGTGAACGAGTCGTCGACGGGCCGGGCAGCCACGTGCCGCCGGAGCGCCGCAAGATCGGCTACGTTCCGCAGGAAGGTGCGCTCTTCCCGCACCTGAC
>Ga0335074_10003682_pt1 | contig 21008 bp, 17 predicted proteins | sample Lox_Sample_23_FD_206715 | JGI IMG/M metagenome (GOLD analysis project Ga0335074, IMG submission 206715) | Soil microbial communities from Loxahatchee National Wildlife Refuge, Florida, United States - Lox_Sample_2.3 | ecosystem: Environmental > Terrestrial > Soil > Wetlands | place: USA... | reverse complement strand
CGGCCCTGGCACATCGTCAGATCAGCGGCCCACAGGCCTGCCGTGCGCTTGGTCGGCCCGTCCGCGTGTTCCCAGACATGGGTGAAGATGTCCAGCGCCGCCTGGGTGTGCCCGGCTATCCGCTGGCCGTGGCCAGCCGCCACGGCCAGGCGGGCGGCCACGGGGGAGTCAACCGGGTCGGTGGAGGCAGGCAGGCCGCCGGTGAGGGCTGAGACCGCTGCCGTGTCACCCAGCCGGACGGCAGCCTCGGCCCGCAGGCACCCCAGCGTCCGGGCAGCATCTGCGGTGTCCTCGTTCGAGGGGCTGGCCAGCCACTCATCCAGGTCGTCGGCGATCCCGGCGGCGCTAGCGTGACCTCCCCGCCGGATCGCCTCGTCGGCGTAGTGGAGCAAGCCAGCAGGTGTCACCGAGCCGGCCCGCAGGCGGTGGTAGGCGGCTTCCCGGTACGCGCGCGCGGCGGTAGAGCGTGCAGCGTGCCCGGCGCGCTCCTCCCACAGGCCGCCCAGCAGCGCATGGACCTGGGTAACAGTGTCCGCGGGTAGCCGGTCCAGGACCGCGGCGCGGATGAGCTGATGAAGGCGCAGGCCATCACCGGCCGGGTAGACGAACGAGTAGGCAGTCAGCGAATCCCAGGCGAGCCGGTCGCTGGGCAAATTGAAGGCCACCGCGAGCTGCCGGAAGATCTCATAGTCAAAGATGCGCGCCGGGCTCAAGATCTCCAGCGAGCGTACTTCCTCGGGCGCCACGTGCTGGAGGAAGCGAGCCAGGATTTCGTCCTGAGAGACAAGCGCGCGGTCCATTCCGCCGCCGGTCCGCTGATGGGTGTCGACGGCAAGGTGCAAGTAGAAGGGCAGCCCGGCGCTCGCTTGAGCGATGAGCGTGCGGTCTTCTGGGTCGGTCACCCCGCCTGCCTGGAGCAGTTCCAGCCTCGCGGCCATCGGCAGGCCGCCCAGCGGGGAGGTTCTGATATGCCTCGCCCAGTCGGGGTCGTATCTCTCCCAGGCCAGGGGTTCGCGGCTCGCGACGACGAGCAGCGCCTGGTCGAGCTGGCCTGCCAGGTCCCGCAACCAGGCATCAGCGAGCTGCACCCGGCCCGCGTATGCGGGTGCTGGGACGAGGGCTTCGTAGGAGTCGATGATGATGACCGACCGTTTGGCCGCGCTCGCTGTACGGAGATCCTCAGCAAACAGGTATGTCACCGCATCGCTCAGCTCACTGTTCGGCAGCCCGTCAAGAGCCTGCAGAGTCGGGTCACGGCGTATCCGCAGACGGCGGCGTATATCCGCCGATCCCCGCTCGAACAGCTTGACCAGCCCCATCGCGGTGCCGAAGACAGGCACGGCGGAAACGTGGTCGAGGATGTCTCCCAGGATCGAGCCGTACTCGATAAACGGCAGCTCGTCTTTGCTGAGCCGCAGGTGGGGATGCAGCCGCTGCCACAGCACGGCGTAGGCGATGTCGAACCGGTCAAAGTCAACTCCCTGCGATCCGAGTTGCCCCCGCAGAACGGCTAACGCGTCATCCTGGCGGCGCAGCGCTGGAACCTGGAGGTCTATCAAGGCTGTCCGGAATCGTGGCCTGGCCCGGTCTTCGAGCTCACGTAGCAGGCGGGACTTCCCGATTCCGCCGATTCCCGTCACATTAAAGACCCGGGGCCCAGGACTGGTCCGCGCAAGTTCCTCGCCGTAGTCCGCTAGGACCTGGTCGCGGTTCACGAATGGCCGCTGTAACGCTGCGACCCGGTGAAATCGCGGCGCGATCGGCATCCTTACCTCCTACTGGGCTCCCTCCCGTTCCCAGAATCTGGCCACCCTGAGCAGATGGAGGGCAATTTGCGGTTCGCGCTCCGCGGCACACGCTCTCGCAACGGCAAACTGCGTTACGGCCCGCGTCACTGCGATGCTAAATCTGTCTTTAAAGACAGTGGCTTTAGGGCTAGCCGCCTCAGAGGAGATAAGTGCCACGCCTGGAAAGAAATTCTGCCCCAGACTGGGCAGCGCCTGGCTGGGGCCCGAACCTGCCCAGCTCGCCGTGGCGGATCGTCCGCAGGCCCTGGGCACGTCGCTGTAGTGGAAGCGCGGATAAGTGGCCGCGTCCGGACGCCTCAGGGCAGGTGGGCGAGACTGGCCGGGTAGCTGTATTGGGTGCCGATCTGGACGGCGTCGGCGGGCCACGCGAACCGGGAATGCTCGATAGGCCGATGTGCGCCGTCGTAGGTCGTCAGATGGCTGACCAGCACCGGGGCGCCGTCCCGGATCCCGAAGGTTCCGGCTTCGAAGGGACTGGCGCCGCGGGCTTGGGTGTGCTGCTGAACGGTGCTGATGGTGCGGCCGGTGACTTGCTGCACTGCGCCTGGCCAGGGCATGGCCGGGTTGTGGGTGGCGAGCGCTGGTGCGGCGTCGTCGCCGAGGCCGGTGAGCCAGCTGTGGTGGATCTGGACGGGCTCGGGGTCGGCTGGGGCACTGTGGATGGCGCGCCGTACCCAGACTAGGTTGTCCCCGGACCCGAGCGGCGCCGCGATGTGGCCTGGCGGGACTTCCTGGTAGACGTCGAGCTGGTGCAGGTCGAGCATTCCCCCGCCGAGGAGTGACCCGTCCGCGGTTGGGGTGGCGTAGAGCCAGCCCGGCACGGTCAGGCGGGGGCGTTTGCGGCGGACGACGAACCCGCGGCCCTTGATGGACCGTGCGTAGCCTTCCCGGCTGAGCAGAACCAGCGCGTTCTGGGCGGTAATCGCGGAAACGCCGTAGGTGGCGGCGATCTCCTTGCGGCCAGGCAGCAAGGCGCCCGGCCCGTAGGTCCCGTTCCTGATCTTGTCCCGGAGGTCGGCGGCGACCTGTGCGTACAGGGATGTGGTGCCGGCGGGCGGCGTGGTGCCTGCCACCTGTTCAGCCTCCTCCTGTCGGCTAGCGGGCAACCATACCGATCCGTTCCTGCTATGGCAACGATGCCCGTTCGTAGTTGACATATCGTAGTTGACATATCAAGGTCGATAATGCATTGTGAAGGCCTCCGGACCGGGGGGCACATCCGCTAGCCGTCAAGGAGGGCTCGTTGATCTCCTCCCTCATCCCATCGATCGCGGCCAGCGACATAGCCGCCGCGTCCGTCGCCTTATATCTCCTGCCGGCCCTGATCGCCTGGGCCCGGCGCCTTCCCGCCCTGACCACGATCGTGACCCTCGACGTCCTGGCCGGCTGGACGTTCATCGGGTGGGCCATCGCCCTGGCTATCGCCCTCAGGCCGTCCCGCCACCAGGCCGCCCCGGGGGCGCAGAATCCGTGGCAGGCCCCGCAGCCGACGCCGCCCCCGCACAGCGCGGGCTGGGCGGGACAACCCGGCCCCCCCGTGCTGCGGGCAGCCCCAGCGCCGCCTCTGATCCTGCCGCGCAGGGCCGGGGACTCGGCCTCCGCCAGCCAGGCGGAACGGCCATGACCGGCGCCGCTCCCGGGCACGCACAGCCAGGCCGGCAACTCCCGGCTGGGCGCACGTGTGGTTCAGCTGGGTCAGGCAGGCGGCCGTGGGCGGCTGTGGTGCGGACGGGCCGGTGCCTGCGGTGGGCCGCCGCGCTGTACACAACAGCTGCGTTCACCCTCACGGTCCCGGTGGGTCTGGTCCATTACACCGGATGGCCGCTGCCTCGCCATATCCCGGCCTGGTCTCAGCTTCCGGCCGCCGTCATGGCCGTACCGGCCGGGACCGCGATCGCCGCGATCCTGGCCTGCGTGGTGTGGCTGGCCTGGCTCATCTTCACCGCGTGCCTGGCCGCAGAGGTGCCCGCCGTTCTCAAGGGCTGCCCGGCGCCGAAGCTGCCCGGGCTGGGCCGCGCCCAGGCACTGGTCTCGGCCCTGGCCGGCGGGCTGACCCTCACAGCAGCCACCCTCCCGGCCCCCAGCGTCTCGCTGCCCGCAGCCCCGCACCCGTCCACGGGCGCGGACGCCCGGCCCGCATCCCGCATCGACCGGCCGTGCGCGCCTGCCCGATCCCAGCCCCACCGGCAGGACCTACCCGTCACGGACGGTGCGGGAGCGCAGCGGACCTACCGGGTGGTGGCGGGGGACAGCTTGTGGGACATCGCCCAGAGATTGTTCGGCGATCCGCAACGCTGGCGGGAGATCTTCGCCCTCAACCGGGGCCGACCTCAGCCCGGCGGGCTCAGCCTCACCGACCCCGCCGTGATCTACCCCGGATGGACCCTCCTCCTGCCACCCGGCCACACCGTCAGGCGCCAGCACACCAGACCGCCAGCCCCAGCGGGGCACGCTCACCCGGGCCGTCACCGCCGCCCCCCAGCACCGTCAAGCCCGCCCGGGGGACATGGCAGTCACAGCCCGGCCATGCCACACCGGAGTAAGCATGGTGCGGGACGCGGCGGCCTGGCGGGGATCCACCTGCCCGGTGGCGGGCTGGCCGGGGCGGCGCTGGCCGCGGCCATCAGCACCGCCGTGGTGCTCGCCGCGGTGCAGCGGGCCCGCCGCTACCGTCCCGCACGCCCACTGACCGCCAGCCTGCGGCCCAGCCAGCCACCGCTGCCCGCGGCCATCGCCGCCCTGCGCGCCGCCGCACGCTCCGCCCAGGCCTGGCGCGGCGGCGACTCGCCCGCGGCCCACACCGGCCCGGCAAGCCCACCCGGTGCTGGGCTTACGCCGCACTCGGCTGCCGGGGCCGCCGGCCCGGTCCAGCCAGGCCTGATCGGTGTGGGCATCCGCGGCGGCGCCGAGGTTTGCGCCGATCTGGCCGCCCTGGGCGGGCTGGGCCTGACCGGCCCGGGCGCGCCCGGTGTGGCCCGGGCCCTGCTGGCCGCCTTGCTCGCCGCCGGCCTGCCCGGCCAGCCAGCCGGGGCTGCGGAGGTCATCATCTGCGCCGCTGACGCCGCTGTTTTGTTTCCCGGCGGGGAGGAGCCCGCCAGCATCCCGGGGCTGACTGTCACCGCCACCATCCGCGAAGCGCTCGACCAGGCCGAAGCGGTCCTCCTGCGGCTGGCCCGCGCCAGCGGTCTTGACGGGCTGACAGACCAGCCACCCCGGCAGGCAGCGGGCCCGGCCGGGCCCGCCCTGGTGCTGATCACCAGCCCGCCCCCCGGCGGGCAGCGGCTGGCGGCCCTGCTGGCCGCCGGCCGTCACGCCGGGCTGGCAGGGGTTGTGCTGGGCGACTGGCCACACGGTGCCACCTGCCACGTCACCGCCGATGGCCATGCCACCTGCGCGGACCCGGCCCTGGACGGCATCCAGATGTTCCACCTGGATCCCGGCAGCGCTGCCGCCATGACCCACCTGCTGGAACAGGCCCACGGAACCACCGCCAGCGAAGATGACCACTCGGCCCCCGCCCCCAGCGGGCCCCCCGCACCCCTGGCACACGGCGCGCACACCCCACCCCCGCCCGGCCACCCCGCCCCGTCTCCAGCGCCAGCGGTCCAGGGAACCGATCCCGGCCGGGGCACATCGGCAGGCGCTGCTGGCCGCCCGCATGCCCGGCACCCGCGCCGCCCACCGGCGGTACCCGGGCACCACCAGCAACGCCAGCGCAGCCAGACCGGGCAGCCGATCCGGGTGGAGATCCTGGGGCCGGTGCGCATCACCGCGGCGGGCCGGGAACTGCACGGCGGGCTGCGTAAGGCCCGTGAGCTGGCCACCTTCCTGGCCCTGCACCCCGATGGGGCCAGCGGGGAGGCCATCAGCGAAGCGCTGTGGCCCGGCTCGCCGCCCGGCCACGGCACCCGCCAGCGCAGCCTCGCGCTGCGCAAACTGCGCGGCATGCTCCGCGCCGCCACCGGCCTAGCCACCCCGATGCTCATCACCTTAACCGGTGGCCGCTACCGGCTCGACCCCACCTACATCGCCACCGACACCGCGGACTTCCAGGCCGCCCTCCAGGAAGCCCGCACCGCCACCACCGGTGAGGAGTGCCTGGCCGCCTGCCAGGAAGCAGCCGCCCTGTACCGGGGGCCACTAGCCGAGGGGGAAGGCTACGAGTGGGCCGAACCCTACGCCGAGACAGCCCGCCGCCGCGCCCTGGACACCTGGACCCGCACCGCCGAACTCCTCGAGCCCGCTCACCCAGACCAGGCCCTCGCCGCCCTGGAAACCGCGCTCAGCCACGACCCCTACAACGAGTACCTGTACCAGAAGATCATGCGGCTGCAGGCCGCAGCGGGCCACCCCGAGGCAGTCCGCCGGACCCTCAGCCTCCTGGAGACCAGGCTCACCGACCTCGGCATCACACCCAGCCCACAGACCCGGCACGTCGCCGCATCCCTGCTTGCCACCCACCCGCCGCCAGCACAAGACCACCGCCCGCCGTCCGGCACCGCGCCCGGCGGCCAGCCACCCGGGAGCCGCACCTCATGACACCCCGGGCTGCCCGTCCCCTCCGCCAGCCCCCGGCTCATCCACCCGGACGCACACCGGTCCGGTACGGCGCCCGGAGCCCCGCTACCCTCACCGCCCCTGCAAGGGCCAGCCGCGGGAAAGCCTGGGCCCGGCGGCCGTTCCACACCGTCAGCTGTTCCGTACTCCTTTCCGTATACCTGCCGACGCCGGAACCCCCTGGATCCGGGGAATGCGCAGGCAGTGCCCGGGATAAACCTTCCGGCGGACTCCCAGACTTATATACGCGCACAGCTCGTAAAAAAATCGTAACCGGCGCACCAGGAAAATGATTACGGGTATCCATTTCTCTGTGGTGCCCTCTGCGTGCATGTACATGCTTGCCTGCCGGCCTGGGTGGCCGCCAGGTCGTACGGCCAGGCAGGCGGGCCGCGAGGGGACTGGCGGCGGGGCGGGGGAAAGGTGCGGGGCAAAAGGCGGGACGACGGGGTTGCGAAAGGTGCGGCAGCGGACGGTATCGGTGGCCGTAGCTGTGCGTGACGAATTACGCGAGCCCACCCGGAAATTGGCGCGAAAATTCCAGGAATTCGAGGCGAAAGGTCGTTGACTTGACGGAAAATGGCGAGCTAGCGTCGTGGTGTACCCGGAAATACCCGAGGGAATTCCCCGAGGGAATTGAAAGCCCGGGTAATGGCGAAAAGCGTGCGCACGCCAATGCCGGCCCATGATCCGCCTCGCATTCTTACGGAGGTAATCCCGATGACCGCCCCCGCCGCCCCCGCCGCCCTGAAGGGCCGGCTCGGCAACGGCCAGCTGCGCCGCCAGGTAGCCCAGTACCTCGCCGACCACCCCGGACCCCACAAGACAGGCGAGGTCGCCAAGGCGCTAGGCCGCTCGGCCGGCGCGGTCGGCAACGCGCTGACCACCCTGGCCGGCCGCAATGAGGCCGACCTGCTGCCCGGCAAGCCGCTGCGCTACCAGGCGAACCCCGCGACCGCCGCCGCAGCCGCCGCCATCACGCCCAAGACACCCGCCCCGCCCAGGCCCGCCGCCCCCACGCCCGCACCCGTGCCGGCCGCCCCGGCACCCTCGCCCGCCCCCACACCGGCCGCCCCGCCGGCTGCGGCCGGCCCGGTCACCCGCCCGAACGGGCAGGTCTACCAGCCCCGCGCACTGGCCGACATGCCCGATGTCGAGGCCCTGCGGCGGCTCCGCGCCGCTGGGGTGCCGGCCCTGCTGTACGGGCCGCCCGGCACCGGCAAGACCAGCCTGATCGAGGCCGCTTTCCCCGACCTGATCACCGTGGCCGGCGACGGCGACACCACCGCCGCTGACCTGGTCGGCGAGTACACCCAAAAGCCCGACGGCACCTTCGAGTTCATCTACGGCCCCCTGATCCGCGCCATGACCGAGGGCCGGGTGCTGTTCATCGACGACGCCACCCTCATCTCCCCGGCGGTGCTGGCGGCCTGCTACCCCGCCATGGACGGCCGCCGCGAGATCACCGTCAAGGCCCACAAAGGCGAGACGGTCAAAGCGGCCGACGGGTTCTACCTGGTAGCCGGCCACAACCCGGGAGTGCACGGCGCGATCCTCACCGAGGCCCTCTCCAGCCGGTTCAGCGTCCAGGTCAGCGTCTCCACCGACTACGACCTCGCCCACGCCCTGGGGATCGACCCCCGCGCCATCAAGGCCGCCCGCGACCTCGCCGCCCAGCAGGCCAACGGCGAGATCGGCTGGGCACCCCAGCTCCGCGAACTGCTCGCCTTCACCAAGATCGCCGGCATCCTCGGCGAGGACGCCGCCATCGCCAACCTGGCCGGCATCGCCCCCGAAGAAGACGCCGACGCCGTAGCCAGCGCGGTCGCCAAAGCCTTCGCCCGCCGCACGGTCGCCCGCCTCGCCCTCGGCCGCCAGATCTAGCCCCCGCCCCGCAACCCGGAAAGGACCGCCTGCCATGTCCGCCACCGCGACCGCCCCCACCGCCCCCACCGGGCTCGCCACGCCCACCGGCCCCTGGAAGACGCTGTCAGCGGCGATGACCGCCCAGATCCCCGCGATCGCCGGCCGCCCGGTCCCGGTCGCCTGCGCCCCCGGAGCCGGCTTCGGCCACCCCGCCTGCTACCTGCCCCCGGTCCCAGTCATCGAGGTCGACGGCCGCCTGCTGACAGTCGCCCCGGCCACCGCCAACCCGGCCAGCCCCGCCGACCGGCAGCGCTACCCGGTCACCTGGGGCGCCCTGGTCCACGAGTGCGCCCACGCCGCCCACAGCACCTTCTGCCCGCCGCCCGCCGAGGCCGCCAACTGGTGCGAAGCCGCCCGCCAGCTCGAAGAATCCCGCGCCGAGCACCGCCAGGTCACCCGCCGCCCCGGCGACCGCCGCTGGATCCGCGCCACCGTCACCCGCCTGATCCTCGGCGACTTCACCGCCGCCGCCGCGGACCCCACCGACCCCCGCGAGGCCGGCGCCGCCGCCGCCCTGATCCTGGCCCGCGAAGACGCCGGAATCCTCGAGCCAGCCGAAACCGCCCCGGTCGCCGCCAAGGTCGAGACGGCCATCGGCCCGGACCGCCTGGCCCGGCTGCGCGCCACCTGGCGCGAGGCCCACCAGGCCGCTGACGGCGACGCCCGCACCCTGGTCGCCCTCGCCCGCCGCTGGTGCCGCATCCTCGGCCTCGACCCCGACGCCGCCCCGCCCGCCCCGATCCAGGTCAGCATCTCTGACCTGCTCGACGCGATCCGCGAGGCCATCGCCGCGATCAGCGACGCGGTCGAGGCGGACTTCGCCCCGCCGCCGCCCTTCCCCCCCGGCGCGGCGCAGGCGCGCGAACAAGAAAAACACGCCCGCGAGGGCGCCAGCCAGGCGGCCGACGGCATCTTCGGCCGCCGGGGGCCGGCCCCGGCGGTCACCGGCACCCGCGACCCCCGCGACGAGGAGACCTCCGCCGCCCGCCGCCTCGCCCGCTCCCTCAAGCACACCACGGCCGGCGGGCGCGACAAGATCACCGTCACCAGCAAGGTCCCGCCCGGCCGGCTCCGCATGAGCAAGGCCCTCGCCGCCCAGGCCCAGCGCGCGGCCGGCGCGGTCCCCACCGCCGAGCCCTTCACCAGTACCCGCAGCCGCCGGGTCCCCGCCCCGCCGCTGCGGGTGGGGATCGCCTGCGACATCTCCGGCTCGATGGAGGACTACGCCGGCCCGGTCGCCTCGGCCGCCTGGATCCTGGGCCGTGCCGCCTCCCACCTGCCCGCCGCGCTCACCGCCACCATCTTGTACGGCGCGCGGGTCCACGCCCTGACCTGGCCCGGCCAGACCCCCGCCCGGGTCACCGAGTTCGCCACCCCCGACGGCATGCACCAGGCCGCCCTGGCGATCGACGCCCTCGACGGCGCGCTGGGCCTGTCCCGCCCCGGCACCGCCCGGCTGCTCGCCCTGGTCACCGACACCAACTACGGCCGCACCGAGACCCAGGCCGCGCAGCAGCGCATCACCCGCCTGCACAGGTCCGGCTGCGGCGTGATCATCCTGCGCCCCCAAGAAAGCTACCTCGGCAGCCACGAGTGGACCGATTGCCAGGTCATCGAGACCAGCGACCCCGCCGGCACCATCGACGCCATCGCCCGCGCCGCCACCCGCGCCCTCACCACCTGACCCCCGCCCGCCGGGAGAGGCCGCCGCCGGCCCCTCCCGGCCCCGCCAATGAAAAGGACAAAAACCGTGAACGACCACATCGTGATCCGTGACATCCACCGCTACGGCGATGACCTCACCGTGCCCGACGCCATCGCCCGGCTGTGCGGCGGCAGCCCGGTCACCGTCACCGTGACCGGACCCGCCCCGCCCGGCGGCGACCCGCGCGGCAACCCGCGCCACGGCTCCGGCATCATCATCATCCCCGCAGGCGGTACCTCCCAGCCGGGACAGCCGCCGCATCTCGCCTGGGCCGGAACCACCTGCGGCGACCCCGGCAGCGCCGCCCTGTTCGCCGAGGCGCTCGCCCTGGCCAGCCAGCTCGCCGGCCTAGCTGCCCTGGGCGGCGGGCAGGCGGTGCCCGGCCAGGCGGCGGCGATCGGGGCCGCCCACGGCCGGGACGCCGCGCGGCGCGCCCTCGCGCACACCACCCCTGCCGCCTGCGGCGACATCACCGCCCGGCTCGATGCCGGCGACCCGATGGTCTATGACCTGTATGCCACGCCCCCCCTGTCCGGCCAGCACGGCATCTGCTACGGCACCGCCGACCTGGCCGGCGACCTCGGCCTCAGCCTGGCCGGTGACCGCGCGCTGGCCGCAGCCGAGGACGCTTACTTCACCGCGGCCGGCGAAGCCTTCTGGGCCGAAGCCGAACGCATCGCCCGTGACCGCGCGACCCAGGCCCGCGGCGGGTTCCAGCGCGGTGACCGGGTCGCCCTCGTCCACACCGGCGACCCGCACACCCGGCTGCGGCCCGGCGACGAAGGCACCGTCACCCGCTACGACCCCCGGCACGGCCAGCTCCACGTCCGCTGGGACTCCGGCAGCACCCTGGCCATGCTCCTGAATGACGGAGACCGGGTCCGCCTGATCACCCCCGCCCCCGCATGGGCCGGGGACACCGGGACGGAGCCAGGCCGGTGAACGCTTCGTCCCCGCCGCCCCCAGCCCGGCAGGCCACCCTGCGCCAGGCCGCGCACCTCGGCCGCCGGCACGCCAAGGCAGCGGTGCACTGGCAGATCGGCGGCAGCAGCACCGGCCAGGAGTTCTACCGGGACCTGCTGCGCGGCATCGCCACCGCCGACCCCGCCGTCACCGGGCCAGCGATCTGCCGGGGGTTCTTCGACGCCTACCGTGGCCGGAGCCGCGACCTGCTGATCCTGCAGGCAGGCCGCCGCCTGACCGAGGTCCCGCCCCCGCTCCTCGCCAGGGCCGGGGAACTTGGCCGCGACGTCGGCAAGGCCGCCGCCGGCGGGGTGTCCGGCGCAAGCACGCCCAAGGACGAGTACAGCGGGTGCTGCGCGGGATCGGCGGGGGCGGCCCCGCCGTCCCCGCCGCGGCCGGGCCGCCCCCGATCGGCCCTGGGGCCGGGTACGGCCAGGCCGACCTCGCCCGCGACCTCGGCATCGAGCCCGGCGACCGCGCCCTGCCCCGGGCCGTGCCGGCCTACGCAGAAGCCTTCACCGCCGCCTTCTGGCAGGAAACCGGGCGGGCTGCCCGCGACCACGCCGGCTAGAAGCGGCACGGCCCCGCTGCCCGAAGACTGGCTGAGGCGCTCTGGCATCCCGCGAACCCCCGGGAGGCCAGAGCGCCTCAATCACCAGACCCGGCGAAAAGCGGTGACCGGAAAAGGAGAAGCCGTGCCGGAATGAATACGGAGATAAAACTCGCGAGGGCATCCGGAAGGCTCCCATAAAGTCCTTTCCGTGTGTCCGCCTGATGCCTGGACTGTGTCTAGCGCCCAGGTGGAGGCAGGTTCGGTGAGGATCCGGCGTGCGCCAATTCCGCTTGCGCCAAACGGGGAGTTCATTGTTTTCCGACAGGAGCGGAAAATATCTGCGGAGCGGCTTGACTTCATATCCGGTGCAGAGCGATTGTCGTCCAGAAATAACCGGACGCAGGCAAACCGGAATGCCGCCGGAAAATTGAAATGGAGTCACGAAAATGCCACGAACGAAGAACCGCCCCGGCACCGCCCACAGCGCCGCGCACGCCGCGACGGACCCGGCCCCGGCACCCGGTGCCGCGCCGGCCGCCGGCAGCCCGGCAGCGGCCGTCCACGCCGCGCTGGCGGCCAACCCCGGTACCGCCGTCACCGCCATCGCCAATGCCGCCGGGATCAGCAAGCCCGCCGCCCGCGCCGCCCTGCTCGCGATGGAGAAGGCCGGCATCGCCACCCGGGTCAAGGGCACCACGCCCGGCATCCCGGACACCTGGACCCTCGCCGAGCCCGCGCCGGACGGCACCGGCCCGGCAGCAGATCCACAGGCCGGCCAGCCCGGTGAGGACCCCGGCAGCCCAGACGGTGCCGGCGGCCCCGCGCCACACGACGGCGACGCCGACGCCGGCACCAGCGCCGCGCCCGGCCCGCAGACCGCAGAGCCCGAGCCGCACGACGCCCCCGCCGAAGACGGCCACGAGGACGCCGTCCCAGGCGCGGACGACGAGGCCGCGCCGGGCGGCCCGGACAACGAGGCCGCCCCGGCGGACGCCGGCGGCGAAACGTGCGATGCGCCGGACCCGGCCCTGCTCACGGACCTGACCGGGCGCCTGGCCCAGATCAAGGCCGCCGCGGACGCAGCCGCCACCGCCCTGACCGGGGACACCGACCTGCGCGCCGCGCTGGCCGGGCTGGACGAGATCTACGAGCAGGCCACCGCGGCGCGGCGGTCGCTGAAGACCGCGACCGGCGGGACGAAGGCCCCGGCTGTGCGGCCCGGCGGGCTGCGTGACAAGGTGCTGGCCCACCTGGACGCCCACCCGGGCAAGGACTTCACCCCGCACGAGATCCACAAGGTGATCAGCCACAGCTCCGGGGCGATCGCCAACGCGCTGGACACCCTGGTCAAGCTCGGCGACGCCGAGGTGGCCACCGAGAAGCCACGCCGGTTCCGCCGCGCCACCCAGCCGGCCGAAGCCGCCCCCGGCGCGGACGGAGCGCACAGCGCGGGGCAGGACGGCACCGGCCTGGCGGGTGCCGCGTGATCACTCCTCACGGCAGCCGGGGCGGCAGCGCGCCGCCCCGGTCTCCCGCCGGCAAGCCGCAGCAGTGGTTCACGCTGCGGCCCTGGGTGTTCGACGTCACGCTGGCGGGCGTGCTGCTGCGCGCCGCGCCGCGCCCGCCCCGGATGATCCCGGTCCAAGCCTGGGCGCGCGCCTACGGGCTGCTCCCCGCCCCCGGCGGCGGCCCGCACACGATCCCCCTGATCGGCCACGGCCCGGACTTCAGCCCCGGGTACGCCATGACCACCGACCTGGGCGAGCCGGTCATCCTCGCCACCCTGGCCGGCGCCAGCGGCGAGCCGATGCCGCTGCTGATCGACGGCTGCCACCGCCTGTACAAGGCCGCCCGGCTCGGCCGCGAGCACCTGCCCTCGCTCGTGCTGACCGCCGAAGAGACCCTGGCCATCCGCCACGACGCCATCCTCAGCCCGCCCCGTACCCCGGCGCGGCACCGGGGGCGAAGGGAGAACCAGCCGTGATCACCATCACCATCTGGCACAACACCGCCCACGACGCCGAGGGCCGCCACATCGCGATGACCGGCGGCTACCAGCCCGGCCATCCCATGGTCCCCGTCTTCACCTACCAGGCCGACCCCTCCGGACGCGCACCCGAGGTGATCGCCGAAGAGGCGTTCGCCATCTGCAACGGCCACCCCCACGACGCCGCTGGCGCGGAGGTGTCCCGCCGCTACTACGCCCGCGAACTGCGCTCGCTGTCGAAGGGCGACGTCGTCGCGGTGGGCGAGATCGCGCTGGCCGTCGCACGCGCCGGCTGGACCGTGGTCCGCGGCGGCCCGAACGAAGTCCGCACCGACGGGCACGGCACCCACCCGCTCCCCGCGCCGGCCGCGCCCGGCCGGCCCCTGTCCGGTTCCACCGCGAAGGAGCACCGTGATGAGCGTCGTTGAATCCCGTGACTACCAGGCCGCCCGCGAGCGGATCAAAGGCAACCCGATCATCGCCGCCATGGCGGCCGGGGTGGTGACCATGCCGCTGACCACGCTGGCGCACGAGGACGGGACACCCCGCTCCGGGTTCATGAACCAGGCCAACCGCACCTTCAACGACGCCGAAGCACGCAACACGGGCAACCCCGCCTACAAGCCCTACCCGCCCGGCGCGCACCGGCACCTCGGGCTGATCGCCGAGGCCATCCTCGCCGAGCGCGCGGCAATGCGCCAGGCGGTCGCATCCGCCATGGCCGCGACCGGCACCGACCCGGAGTCCGCCATGGTGACCTCGATCATCGAGCGGATGCGGGCCGGGGAGCCTCCCCTGGACATCGCCCGGCAGACCGGAGCCATCCCCAGGCCAGGCCCTGGCGAACCCGAAGAAGGGGGCGCCCGGGTGACTTGAGAACGAGCCCGCGCGGCTGCCCGCGCCGCTGCGCCACGGGTGAGCAGCCCGCCTCACGGCGCGGCGGGCAGCCTCTGGCGCAGCCGCCCGGCCAGGCCCTGCAGTTCCCCAGGGCTAGCCACGACGGCAGGCGGCCACCGCAGCGGCGCGCTGGACGGGGCGATCGGCAGCAGCGCCTCCTGGTAGGCACCGGAGGGCGCGAGCCACTCCTCGGTGTCCGGGGTCAGTTCCGCGTCGTGCTGCTCGGTGGCGAAAACCTGGAACAGCGCGCAGCCGGTGGAGAACGTCACGCACGACGCGGCCGGGGAGCTGGTCGCGTCGTACAGGCAAGCGGCCTGGGCCGAGGCTGGCAGGTCGGAGGTGGCCAGGCCGCCGAACCAGACCCGGGTGCCGGGCGGCGGCATCCGGGCCTGATGGTGCTGACGCAGCCAGCGCAGGGTGGTGGCCGGGATCCAGCCGTGGGCCTGGCCGCGGAACTTGCTGAGCGCCAGCAGCAGCGCAGTCTTCACCGCCCAGGTGGCCAGGATCGCCTGCTCGCCGGGGTCCAGCACATGCGTGGTGCCCGGCGCGGCACCCAGCAGCAGCGGGCCCAGCACTGGCCGGGTGGCGGCCTCCAGAGTCTCCATCCACCCGGAGTTGCAGCTCACGCACACCTCGTGGAACACGACCGCCAGAGTCTGCGCCGCGCCGATGTAAGTGGTCCCGCTGAACTCCCGGACCGGCTCGGCGATCCCCAGCTCCTTGCGCAGCCACTTCGGGATAACGTGCTCGGTGCTGAGCGAGCCCGTCGCGCCGCAGAACACGCACGGGGCGGATGACTTCGATGTCCCGGCCACGCCAGATTGTAGCGGCCTTGTAGCGGCCGGGCCAGCGTGCCGCGGCCGGGGGTGGCACGCCCGGGCCTGCCTCAGGGGGCCGGGGGCGGCCCCGCCGAGGGCGGGCACGGCGCGGCACCCTGGGCCGCCCGGTCAGACGGGGCCGGCAACTCGCCGGTGCCGGGTACCGGAAGCCGACGAGCAGGGTCGGCCAGCCGGGCCGTAGCGGGCCGCAGCCGACGCCTGGTGGTTCAGCCCGCTGCTGCGTGTTCGCCTTGCGCCCCGGCCGAGTCAGCCACATGATCCGGGCCACCGGCGGTGGTCAGCCGGATCGGGCCGGTCCGTCCGCTGCCGGCCAGCGCGCCGGGCGGCCCGGCCTCCGTTTCACGACGGCGGGCGGGTGAAGCCCACCACAGCCGACAGCCCTGCCTTGGAATCGGGGAGCCCGTAGGTGTCTTCTTCGACGGCGTAGCCGGTGGCGTAGGCGTCGACCATGGTGTGGGCGGCGGGGTCCAGGACGATGCCGACGTGCCCGGGGGCGGCTGGGGTGCCGTCGGAGCCGGCGAAGAAGACCAGGTCGCCCGGCTGGACCTGGCTGGCGGGGATCTGCTGGCCCCAGTCCCACTGGGCCTGGCTGGTGCGCGGGATGACGATCTGGGCGGCGCGGTAGGCCATCATGGCCAGGCCCGAGCAGTCGAACGCGTCCGGCCCCGTCGCCCCGTACAGGTAGGGCTTGCCGAGCTGGGCCTCGGCGTAGGCGAGGATCTGCCCGGCGGCGCCGCCGGGCAGCGAACCGAGGGCGGCCTGCTGGCACACGGCGCTGCCGGCGGCGGACAGGGCCCGCACGCCGCCGGTGGTGTAGCGGGCGGCCCAGGCCAGGACGTCGGTGACGTATGACGCGGAGTGGTTGTAGGCGAAGATGGCCTGCTGGAGGTGGCCGGGCGCGCCGTTCGCGGCCAGGAGGCGGGCGGCGGCGGGGATGGCGTCGGCCGGGTTCATGATGTTCCCGCCGTCTCCGTACCGCGCCCAGGCCGGTGGCTCGAACTGCATGGGGCCGCGGGCGCCGGCGCTGGATGGCCCGTCGTTGTGGCCGAAGTCGCTTTCCACCTTCCCGATGGCGGCCAGGACCGTCCACGGGATGTCGTACTGGGCGCCGGCGTTCTGGAAGTCGGCGAGGTAGCTGTTGGGGATGGAGGCGGCGGCGCGGCTGGCGGCGGGCTGGGCGGTGCAGGCGGCGGCTTCCTCCCCGGTCACCCCGCTGGCCGTGCCGGCGATGACGGCGATGAGCAGGAGCAGCACCGCGGCGACGGCGGCGAGGATGACAGTGGCCGAGCCGCGCTCGGCGGTCGGGGGCATCGGGGGCGCCGCCTTCAGGCGTTGCCGGCGCTGGCGGGCTCGATGTCCCACACCAGCCAGCCCGGGCTGTTGGGAGTGAGGGTGAGGGCCCAGCTGGCCGCAGCCCGGCTGGTGCCGCTGCTGCTCGTGATGACCTGAAGCACGGTGACGGTGACGGTGACCGACCCAGGGGTCAGGTCCCGGACCTGCAGGCCGGTCACGGTAGCGGCGGCGGTCTGGCGGGCGGCGGCGCGCTGGGCCAGGACGCCGCGGTCGGCCGCGGCCTGGGCGAGGGCGGGTTCCAGCGACGCGGCGGCCATCGGTCGCAGCTGGGCGACCCATACGGCGGGGGACTGCTGCCAGGACCAGGAGTCCCAGGCGGTAGTGAACCGGCTGGCGAGGCTGGCGGCGGCCTGCAGCCGGGCCGGGGGAAACGGCAGCAGCGAGGCCAGCGGCATCGGCCCTGCCGTCGTCTGAGCACTGGTCCTGGCGGCTGGGCGCGCGGTTGTGCTGGCCGGTGCCGTCGGGCGGGCTGCCTGCGGGAGCAGCGAGCAGCCGCCGCAGGCCAGCCCGGCGGCGGCGAGCAGCGCTGCGGCCCGGCTGGCGCGGGCGGTGCGGCTAGTCATCGCTGTCCTGGCCGGGGCGGGGCTCGCCGCCTACGGCGTTCCAGGCGGGCGGGGCGGGGGACGGTGGGTGCCAGGCCAGGCCGCCGGGCGGGCCGCCCGGTGCCTCGCCGTCCGGCCCGCCGTCGTCTGGGCCGCTGCCGGGCGGGGTGGTGCCGGGCGGGGTGAGCTGGTCGAGGCGGAGCCGCGGGCCGGGGCTGCCGGCGGGCAGCCAGGCTGCCCCGGCCGGGCCTTGGCCGCTGGTGCCGGGGGCGGCGGTGGCGACCGGCACGCCGGGGATCTGCGCGGCGCAGGCGCCGGGGGTGCCGGGCGGCGGCGGGCCGGCCAGCCGGGCGTGCAGAGCGGCTTCGCGGCCCGGGCTGGGCAGCCAGAACAGGACGGGGGTGGTGATGCCGGTGCGGGCGGCCAGGGCGGCGTAGCCGGCGAGCTTGGCGACCACCCGGCTGAGCGGCTCGGTGCCGGTGTCGTATTCGAGGAAGAAGTCGGTGACGGCGTCCGGCTGGCCGGGGGCCTGCTCGGACCAGCGGCCGTACCCGTCGGGCCGGGCGTGGCTTCCCCAGGTGGCGGCGCAGCGCCGCTCACCCCACCAGCACTCCAGCGCCTGCCGGCCGGTGCTGGCGCGGGCGGTGGCGGCCAGCGCGGTGAAGATCCCATTCGCGCCGGTGTTGTGGGCCAGGCGGGGGGACAGTGCGATGGCCATGGACCGGTCGCGGCGGTAGCCCAGGGCGATGGTGGTGATGCCGTCTTCGGCGGCGAGGAGCATCGCGCCGGCCTCGTCCAGGATGAAGTGCAGCGGGGAGGACCCGGCGGGGGCGAGGGGCCGGAACCGGTCGACGGCCCGGTACTGGTACAAGGTGGCCATCCGGGCGGTGGCGGCGCGGGTGGTGCCGAAGGCGAGCTGGGTGATCTGGCCGGTGGTCAGGACGCGGTGCTCGTGCAGCATGCGCAGCAGCCACCGGTCGCGGGCGGTGAGCCGGGCGGCGAGCGCCGCGGCCAGCTGCGGGCTGCGGGCCAGCCGCCCGGTGGCGCGGGGGCGGCCGGGCAGCGCGGGGAGTGCGGGCACGGGTTGTCCTCCTTGGGGAGTGGTGTGGTCAGGTGGGCCGGCGCAGCCGGGGGTCGGCCCCGGCGGCCCGGGGCGCCGGGGAGCCTGCCGTCCCGCAATGGGCGGCGCGGGCCGCCGTGCGGATGAGCCGCGCGCGGCCTGGGACCGGCGGCGGCAGGGGGCGGGTGCGCAGCGTGAAGGCGGGTGTCTCGGCGCTTGCGGCGACTAGGCGGGCGGCGGCCTGGTAGGCGCCCAGGTGGCACAGGTCGTGGGCGCCCAGCATGGGGGCGGTGTGGTGTTCGAGGTCGCGGGCGTCTTCGGGGCTGACGGAGAAGATGATCTGGGAGCGGGCGTTCGCGGAGATGCCCTGGCGCAGGTCCGGGGGGAGCTGGGCAAGGTTCTGGTGGGCCATGGTGACCGCGAGCCGGTAGGCGCGGGCTTCGGCCAGCATGTCTTCGAGCGGGTAGGGCAGGTTGAGGAAGTTCTGGCACTCGTCGATGTACAGGCCGGCGTCCGGGCGGGCGGTCTCGGGCAGCCGGGCGCGGCGGGCGGCGGCCTGCCAGGTCCGGGCGACGATAAAGCTGCCGACGAGCTGGGCGGTTTCCTCGCCGAGGATGCCTTTGGGCAGCCGGGCCAGGCACAGCCCTCCTGCGTCGAGGATCTGGCCCATGTCGAAGGTGGACGGGCCGGCGGCGATCGCGGCGTGGGCGAACTTGCGGAGCAGGAACGCGCGGAGTTTGTTCATCAGCGGGCCGACGGCCGCCGCCCGCGACGCGGGGGACATTTCCTCATACCAGCCCCAGAAGTCGCGCAGGACCTGGTCGCGGACCCCGGCGGTGAGGCGCTTGCGGGTGGCGCTATCGCTGAGCAGTGGGGGGATATCGGCCAGGGTGACCAGCCCGGAGCCAGGCGGCACCGACCCGAGCAGGGTCAGGCATGCGGCACGGAAGATGTCATCAGTGCGTGGTCCCCAGAACCCGGCGAAGATCCGCCGGAAGATCCCGGTCACGTTGTCGACGATCATGTCGGTGTCGGTGCCGGTCCCGTCGCCTTGCAGGACGTTCAGGCACGGCGGGGCGTGCCGGGCGTCGCCGGGGTCGAACAGCACGACCTTGCCGGCGGCGTCGGCGGGGAGGCGGGCGATGATGTCGGTCACGGCGTCGCCTTTGGGGTCGATGAACACGACCCCGCGACTGGCTTGGGCGTCGGCGAGGATCTGCCCGGCGATGAGGGTGGTCTTGCCGGTGCCGGTCGGCCCGCAGATCCGCAGGTGGTGGCGGGCGTCGGGGACGGCCAGGCCGACCGGGCGGGGCGCGCCCGCGTCGGAGACGCCCAGCGGGCGGACGCCTGAGCCGGGGATGGGGATGGCGGGCGGCGGCGGGACGGCGCGTGCCCCGGCGCGGACCAGGCCGGGCAGGGACGGGTCGGCGGGCAGCCGGGCGATCGCGGCGAGTTCCGGCACCGACAGCAGGTCGCCCTTCGCCAGATGGCGGGAGGCGATCGCGGTGGCGGGGCGGCGCAGGCGGCGGCGGGCCAGCCAGTTCCGCCCGGTGTACAGGGCGGTGGCGGAGGCGAGGGCGTGGGCCAGGCCGCGCAGCCGGGCCGCCTGCTGCGCGGCGGCGGCGCGCCTGTCCCAGCGGCTGGCGCCGTCGCGGGCCTGCGCTGGGGTGGTGGCGACGGCGTAGCGGATGAGGGTTTCCCACTGTGGCCCGGCGAGCTTGGCGGTGGTCTCGCGGATCTCGGCGGCCAGATCGGGATCGCGGGTGCCGGCCCGGCTGCGGCTGGCGGGGTGCCCGGGGCTGGCCAGGTCCAGCAGCCGGGAGGTCATCCTGGCGGACTGTCCGGACCGCTGGCGGCGGGCGGCGCGGCGCGCCTGGCGGAGCCGGGCTCCGGTGACCGGCCGGGCCAGGACCTGCACGACGGCGTGCTCACCGCCGGCCAGGCCGGCCGCGGCTCCGGCCAGCGCCCGCAGCGGCGCCTCTGGGTCTCCGCTGACCGACAGGAGCAGGATGTCGTGGCGGGCCAGCCGCAGCGCGCCGCCGGCCACCACGGCTCCGGGCGGCACCGGCGGCCCCGCGGGGGCGGTGACGGTGTGCGCGCCCGGCCAGGCGGCTTCGACAGCGCGCTCGATCAGGCCGGGCGGGATGGTGCCCGGCACCCACAGGCGGATGCTCATCCCGGCGGCATCGCCGCCGGCCCAGGTGTACTCCCAGCCCAGGTGCGGCTGCCCGTGCCACCACCTGGCCCAGGCCGGGCGCAGCAGCCCGGTCAGGTGCCCCCACAGCGCCGCCGCGCCGGCCGGGCCGGCCTGCGGCGGGGCCAGGACGGTGACCTGCCGGGCGGCCGCAGCGAACGCGGCGTGCTGCCGGCGGCGCAGCCACGCCCGGCCCGCGATCACGGCGGTCACCGCGACCGCGAGCAGCGGCCCGGCCACCGGCCCGTAATGGGCCAGGGCGGACAGCAGCAGGCGGCCCAGGTGCGCGGTGTAGCCGCCGGGGTTGACAAGGTAGCGGCCGGGCGGGCCGCCGGGCGGGACCGGTGACGGACTGGGCCGGGCGGCAACGGGGGTGGGTGTCATGGCAGCAGGTCCTGCTGGCCGTCCTCGTCCGCCGCGCCGGGCCAGGCCGGATCGCCAGCGGCGGGCTGGCTGGCCTGCATCCGGGCGATCTCGGCCGGGTCGCTGGTGCACAGGAAGTGCTCGACGGGCGAGGGCAGCGCCTGGAATGACACGCGGGAAGACGGCCCGGCCGCCAGCAGGCCCTCGCCCCGGCGGGCCGACAGCAGGAGCTGCCGTTCCCCGGCGCTGAGCCGGAACTCA
>Ga0335074_10003681_pt1 | contig 21009 bp, 18 predicted proteins | sample Lox_Sample_23_FD_206715 | JGI IMG/M metagenome (GOLD analysis project Ga0335074, IMG submission 206715) | Soil microbial communities from Loxahatchee National Wildlife Refuge, Florida, United States - Lox_Sample_2.3 | ecosystem: Environmental > Terrestrial > Soil > Wetlands | place: USA... | reverse complement strand
TCGTCGCCGCGTACAACGATCACTCACAGCGCCAAGCGCCCGAGCTGAGTCGAAAACGGGCGTGACGAGCGCCGCGCTGGATGTGGAGGTGATCGGGCTCGAGGCGCTCGACGGTGACGCGCCGACCGCGGTCGAGGTGAGGGAGTTGTGCGTGCTGGCTCTTGCCTCGGCGGGGATCGAAGATGGGCACGTAGCGATCGGGTTCGTGGACGAGGAACGGATCAGGGAGCTGAACCGCGAGCATCGCGGGATCGACGAGCCGACCGACGTGCTGTCGTTCGGCGTCGACGAGGACGGTCACAGCGCGGGTCCGCGCGAGCTGGGCGACATCATCATCTGCCCGGCGCAAACGGCCGAGATCCGAGAAGCGGTAGTGCACGGCGCACTGCATCTGACCGGTATGGACCACGAGACCGACGACGGCGAGATGCTGGCACTACAGGCCGAGCTGATGCGGTGGATCAGGTGAGCTCTGCGGTCCGAACACGGTCGGGATTCATCGCGCTTGCGGGTCGGCCGAACGTCGGCAAGTCGACGCTCGCAAACGCGATCGTCGGCGCGAAGGTCGCGATCACCTCCGACAAGCCGCAGACCACGCGACGGGCGATCCGCGGCGTCGCGACCGGGCCCGACTGGCAGCTCGTGCTCATCGACCTCCCCGGAGTGCAGCGACCCCGAGACGCGCTCACCGAGCGGATGCAGCGCCGTGTGCAGCAGGAGCTCTCTGACGCCGACGGCTGCCTGATGGTGCTGAACGCGGAGCAGGGCATCGGTCCGGGCGACCGCTTCATCGCGACGCTGCTCCGGGGCGCTCCGGTGCCGGTGATCGTGGTGGTCAACAAGATCGACCGCGCGGACCGCGCGCACACCGCGGCGATTCTTCAGGCCGCGGCCGAGCTCGAGCTAGCGGACGAGATCGTTCCCATATCCGCGAGGACCGGCGCCGGCGTCCCGGTGCTGGTCGACCAGCTGGTCGCCTTGCTGCCAGCGGGGCCTTTCTACTACGCGGCTGATCAGCTCTCGGACCAGAGCGAGTCGGCGGTGCTCGCCGAGCTCGTTCGCGAGCAGGTGCTCGCCCGCACGCGCGAGGAGGTGCCCCACGCGGTCGAGGTCGAGATCGAGGCGATCGACCAGAGCCGCGAGGATCTGGTTGAGATCGATGCCGTGATCCTCGTCGAGACCGAGTCGCAGAAGGGGATCCTGATCGGCGCCGGGGGCCGGATGGTGAAGGCGATCGGCGTCGCCGCGCGGCGGACGATCGAGCGCCAGCTCGGCGCGCACGTGCACCTGCGGCTGTCGGTCCGCGTTCGCCGCCACTGGCGGGGGGACGAGCGGCTGCTCGACCGGCTCGGGATCGAATGACTGGAGGGTCCTGAGTGCGGACCGTCGAACAGAGGTCCAGTCACGCACGAATCCGCTAAAGCCGGGGCTTGAGCTTTTCAGCCAAACGGCCGATACGCCTTTTATTGGACGCGATGCCGGGTTAAACGAGGCCCGGCAGAAGGAGAGGAACAGGTGAAGAGGCGGGACGCGAGGCTGGCACTGATCGCCGCGGCGATCATCGGACTGGCGCTGCTGGCGGTGTTCGCGATCGAGCTGTCGAACACCCAGGCGAAGTCCAAGGAAGACGTCGAGTCGCGCGTGCACGAGCGCGCTGTGCTGGCGGGGGCGCTGATCGACAGCCTGTTCCAGACCGTAACGCAGGACCAACCGCAGTACACGAAGCTCTACGGCGGCGCAAACGTCTCGACGGCGACGCTTGATGCCCACCTCGGCAACAACAAGTTCGTCGCGTTGCTCAACTCTTCCGGCGGCGTGATCGCCACCTCGAGCACGTTCAACGCCCAGGTCCGCTCCGGTCTCGCTAAGTCGGACACCCTCGCGCTCGTCCGCGCGGGGCGGCCCTACTCACTGGGCAACCTGGAGCCAGACGGCAGTAGCGGCTTTATTCCGTTCGCGATCGAGTTCCCGACGCCCTACGGAAAGCGGATCTTGGTCAGCGGCTCCCCATCCTCCGCGCTCGGCCTCTTTCTGAAGTCCGACCTGCTCAAGATCCCCGGTGTGCGGGGCGCGCACAACTACGTGATCGACGGCAACGACACGGTGCTCGCATCGACCAACCCGGTGTATCCGACTGGCAGCCGGTTCTCGCGCGCCACCGTTGCCGTGTTGAAGAGCACCTCCGGAGACGACGACGGCCACTACTACGACCAGGTGCAGATCACGGGCTCAACCTGGCGGATCCTGCTCGCCGCACCGAACGGGCCACTGTTCGCGAGCATCTCCGGGCTGCACAAGTGGATCCCATGGATCATCTTCATGGCGTTTGCGCTCGTCGGGCTGCTCGCGCTGTTCCTCGGCCAGAGCGTGCTCGGCTCCGCCGACCGGCTCCGCGCCGCGAACGAGCGGCTCGCGTCGCTGAACGGCGAGCTCGAGAGCACGAATGTGACGCTCGAACGGCGCGCCGCCGAGCTCGTGCGCTCGAACGGAGAGCTCGAGCAGTTTGCGTCGATCGCGTCGCATGACCTGCAGGAGCCTCTGCGCAAGGTCCGCACGTTCACCCAGCAGCTGACGGTGATCGACGCGGACAACCTCTCTGAGAAGGGCCGCGACTACCTGGGCCGGGCGAATGCAGCCGCGGAGCGGATGCAGAACCTGATCGAGGACCTGCTCCGATTCTCGCGAGTGGCGACGCATGGCCGGCCGTTCGCGCCGGTGAACCTGCGGACGATCGCGGAAGAGGTGCTCTCAGACCTCGAGGCGCAGGTCGAGCAGGCGGGTGCCGTGGTAGAGCTCGGCGAGCTACCGACGATCAGCGCAGACGCGCTGCAGATGCGGCAGCTGATGCAGAACCTGATTTCGAACGCGATAAAGTTCCGCCGGCCGGGCGTGGCGCCGGAGGTTTCGATCAGCGCCGAGGTCGATGATGAGACGACACGGATCACGGTCACCGACAACGGGATCGGGTTCGAGCAGGAATACAGCAGGAGGATCTTCAGGGTGTTCGAGCGCCTGCACGGGCGCAGCGAGTACCCGGGCACGGGCATCGGTCTTGCTCTGTGCCGGAAGATCGCCGAGCGACATGGGGGCACCGTGATCGCGGACTCGGAGCCAGGCGTGGGCTCCGTGTTCACCGTGACACTGCCGCTGCACCAGAAGGAAGAGGTTCTGATTCCGCCGGCCCCCCTCGAGCACGACGACGAGACCGCGCCCGAGGAGGCCCATGCAACCGTTTGATCTGCACGGCAAGCCCGTAACGATCCTGCTCGCCGACGACGACGAAGAGGATCGCGAGCTGACGCGCGACGCGCTGCAGGACGCGCGGCTCGCGAACGAGATGAAGTTCGTGGTCGACGGCCAGGACCTGATGGATTACCTCAGGCGCGAGGGCGATTACGCGGATCCGTCGGTCGATGCGCCGCGGCCGGGAATCATCCTGCTCGACCTGAATATGCCGAAGAAGGACGGGCGTGAGGCGCTCGCCGAGATCAAGGCCGACGAGTCGCTGCGACGGATCCCAGTCGTCGTGCTGACGACGTCCAAGGACGAGGAGGACGTGTTCCGAACCTACGACCTCGGCGTCAGCTCATTCATCACCAAGCCGGTCACGTTTGCGGGGCTCGTCGACGTCATGCGGACTTGGACGAGGTACTGGTTCGAGATCGTCGAGCTTCCGGACGGCCACGGCCATGACGACGTCTGAGACCACGATCCGCGTCCTCCTGATCGAGGACGATGACGACGACTACCTGATCACCCGCGACTTGCTCGCGGGACAGGAACGCGTCCGGTATCAGGTCGACTGGTCCAAGGACTTCGACGCCGCGCTCGACCGGATCGGCGAGCAGGCCCATGATGTGTACCTGATCGACTACCGCCTCAACGGCCGGACGGGACTCGAGCTCGTCCGCGAAGGCTTCGCCGACCGGCCGCGCGCCCCGGTTCTGATCCTGACCGGCCAGCTCGATTACGAGATCGACCTCGAGGCGACCGCCCTCGGCGTCACCGACTTCCTCGTCAAGCAGGAGCTGACCGCCGCGTCGCTCGAGCGCTCGATCCGCTACGCGCTCAGCCACCAGCAGGCGATCATGTCGCTGTCACGAAGCGAGGAGCGCTACGCGCTTGCCGTGCGCGCGGCGAACGACGGGATCTGGGACTGGGATCTCGGCGCCGACCGGATCTACTTCTCGCCGCGCTGGCACGAGATCCTGGGGCGACCGGAACGCTCCGATGACGACGATCCGTGCGCGTGGTTCAACCTGGTTCACGCGGACGACCTGCTGCGGCTGCGGGCGGCGATCGACGCGCATCTCGCCGGCCAGACGCCGCACCTGCTCTCCCAGCACCGGATGCGACACTCCGACGGCAGCTGGCGCTGGGTGCTCACGCGTGGGCTCGCGATCCGCGACGTCGACGGGATCGCGACGCGGATGGCCGGCTCGCTCTCGGACATCACCGACCGCCTTGCGGCCGAGCGCCAGCTCCAGCACGATGCGCTCCACGACGGCCTCTCCGGGCTGCCGAACCGCGCGCTGTTCATGGACCGCGTCGATCAGGTCATGCAGCGCGCCGTGCGCCAGCCCGGGATCGGCTGCGCGGTCCTATATCTCGATATCGACCGCTTCAAGCTCGTCAACGACAGCCTAAGCCACGCGATCGGCGACCACCTCCTGATGGCGCTCGCCCGGCGCATCGCAGGCGTCGTACGGCCGGGCGACACGGTAGCGAGGATCGGCGGCGACGAGTTCACGATGCTGCTCGACGGCGTCGTCTCAGGCGACGAGGCGATGCTGGTCGCTGAACGCGTGCAGGGTGCGCTCGCCCAGTCATTTGCGGTCGACGGACACGATCTGTTCGTGACGGCCAGCGTCGGAATCGCGCTTTCGAGCCCCAAGACCAGCCCGCAGGAGCTGATTCGCAACGCGGACATCGCAATGTACGACGCCAAGCGCCGAGGCCGGGCACGGTGCGCGATCTTCGATGAGAGCATGCACCGTCGGGTGGTCGACCGGCTCTCGCGGCAGAACGAACTCCGCCAGGCCGTCGAGCAGTCTCTCCTTCCGATCCACTACCAGCCGATCATCGACCTCGCCACGGGCCGCGTGTCAGGGCTGGAGGCGCTCGTCCGCTGGCCCGAGGGCTGGCCGGAGGTGGCGCCGCTCGACTTCATCCCGATCGCGGAGGAGACAGGCGTGATCGGGCCGCTCGGGCTGCATGTGCTGCGCACGGCGCTCGCGACGCTCGCCGAGTGGCGCAGGTCCGGGCTCGTCTCCGAAGAGGTGCAGATGAGCGTGAACGTGTCCGGCCGCCAGCTCGACGACCCGGCGCTGCCTCAGAACGTGCGCGCCGCGATCGCCGCAGCGGGGCTGCCCGGGCGCGCGCTCAGGCTCGAGCTGACTGAGAGCACGTTGATGCAGGAGCCGCAACGGATGCGCGGGATCATCCGCGAGGTCTGCTCGAGCGGCGTCGGCCTGCATCTCGACGACTTCGGCACCGGTTATTCGTCGCTTGCCGCGCTCCACCAGTTTCCGGTCGACGCGCTCAAGATCGACCGCAGCTTCGTCGCCTCGATCGACTCAGGCAGCGGCAGCGACGTGATCGTCCGCTCGACGATCGCGCTCGCGCACAGCCTGGGGTTGCGCGTGATCGCGGAGGGGATCGAACGCAAGGAGCAACTCCAGCGGCTGCGGACGCTCGGCTGTGAGTACGGGCAGGGATTTCTGTTCTCGCCGCCGCTGTCAGTGCAGGATTCAGAAGTGCTGCTGTCGGGCTGGCGCCCGGACGACATCGCGGCGCTCGGCGACAGGGCCACGCGGGCCTAGCCTCGGGCCAAGCCGCCGCCGATCCCGATACCCACCGGGTCGACGGACCCGACCCACCTAGAATCCGGGCCGTGGACGACTCGCAGATCACGTGGGATGAGCGCGGGCTCGTGCCGTGCATCGCTCAGGACTGGCGCAGCGGCGAGGTGCTGACGCTGGCGTACATGAACGGCGAGGCCCTCGCCAGGACGCGCGAGACCGGCGAGCTGCACTTTTACAGCCGGTCCAGGCAGGAGCTGTGGCGCAAGGGGGAGACGTCCGGGAACACGCTGGCGGTCAAGGCGATCCGCTACGACTGCGACGGCGATGCGCTGCTTGCCCTCGTCGAGCCCGCCGGGCCTGCGTGCCACACCGGCGAGCGCACCTGCTTTCACCGTGGCGAGCTCAAGCCGGGCGCTCCGCACGAGGTGATGCCGGCGCTCGAGCGGGTCGTCAGCGCGCGCAAGGCCGAGCGACCGAGCGGTTCGTACACGGTCGAGCTGCTCGACGATCCCGGCCGGATCGGGGAGAAGGTGCAGGAGGAGGCGGAGGAGGTCGCGCGGGCGGCGCGGGAGGAGTCCGACGAGCGGGTCTCCGAGGAGGCCGCCGACGTGCTCTACCACCTGACGGTGCTGCTGTCCGGGCGCGGGCTGTCGCTCGCCGACGCCGAGCGGGTGCTCGATGACCGTCGAAGCGGCTGAGGCGAGCTCGGCAGGCGGCGTGACGCCGTCGCTCGAGCAGGCTCGAGCGCTGGCGGCGGCCGGCTTCAACCTGATCCCGATCTCGGAGACGTTCATCGACGACTGCGAGACGCCGGTCTCGGCGTTCCTGAAGCTGCGCAGCGACGAGCCGTCGTTCCTGCTCGAGTCGGCCGACCACGGCCGCGTCGGGCGCTACTCGTTCATCGGCTTCCGCCCGCGCAAGGTCCTGCGCTGGTCGCTCGGCGATCCGGGCGACCCGTACGCGCTGGCCGCAGCCGAGCTACGGCAGTTCAACCCGGCTCCGCTCGGGATCGAGCTGCCGTTCGCCGGCGGCGCGGTCGGCGTATTCGCCTACGACCTCGTGCGAACCGTCGAGCCGCTCGGCGATCCGAACCCAGACCCGGTTGGGATCCCGGACCTCGCGCTGATGCTGACCGACGCGCTGGTCGCGTTCGATCACCTCAAGCGGACCACCACGGTGCTTGCGTACGCGCACGCGGACGGCGATCTCGACGCCTCGTACGCCCGCGCCCGCGAGACAATCACGGAGATCCGCTGGCGGCTCGGAGGCGCGGTGCCGCGTCCCTCGCGCCCACCCGCCCGCGACCGCCAATCGCCGAGCTTCACCTCGAACATGAGCCGTGAGGAGTTCGAGGCGATCGTCGCGCGGGTGATCGAGTACATCTACGCCGGCGATGCATTCCAGGTCGTCCCCTCGCAGCGCTGGTCCGCACCGGTCCCGGTGGAGGCGTTCAGCATCTACCGCGGCCTGCGGGCGGTCAACCCGAGCCCTTATATGTACTTCCTCGACTTTGGCGACTTCGAGATCGCGGGGGCGAGTCCAGAGCCCCTGATCACAGTCTCGGGCCGTCAGGTGTCGACCAGGCCAGTCGCCGGCACGCGCCCGCGCGGGGCGACTCCGGAGGAGGACAGGCAGATGGCCGAGGAGCTCCTCGCCGATGAGAAGGAGCGGGCCGAGCACGTGATGCTCGTCGACCTCGGGCGCAACGACCTCGGGCGCGTCTGCGAATACGGCTCGGTGCAGGTCGAGGAGTTCATGGAAGTCGAGCACTACAGCCACGTGATGCACATCGTCAGTAGCGTCACCGGACGGCTGCGTGAAGGTGTCGGCCCGCTGGACGCGCTTCGCAGCGTTCTCCCAGCCGGCACGCTCTCGGGCGCCCCGAAGGTGCGGGCGATGCAGATCATCGACGAGCTGGAGCCGGTCAAGCGCGGCGGCTACGGCGGCGCGATCGGCTACGCGGGCTACAGCGGCGACCTCGACACGTGCATTCACATCCGCACCGTCGTGATCAAGGACGGGGTCGCCCACATCCAGGCCGGCGGCGGCACGGTCGCCGACGCCAAGCCCGAATACGAGTACCGCGAGTCGCAGGCGAAGGCGAAGGGCGTGCTCGCCGCGATCGAGCTGGCGGTCGCGCAGAACGAGTGGCCATGAGGGTCCTCGTCGTCGACAACTACGACAGCTTCACCTACAACCTGGTCCAGTATGTAGGCGAGCTCGGCGCGGAGATCGAAGTAGTGCGCAACGACCGCGCGAGCGTCGACGAGCTGCTCGTACGCGGCTATGACCGCGTGATCGTCTCGCCAGGGCCGTGCACGCCGAACGAGGCGGGGATCTCGCTCGAGGCGGTGAGGCGGTTCCCGGAGGCGCGGATCCCCACCCTCGGCGTCTGCCTCGGCCACCAGGCGCTCGTCCAGGCGTGGGGCGGCGAGGTCGTCCGCCATATGCCGGTGCACGGCAAGACGACAGAGATCGAGCACGACGGCCGCACGATCTTCGCCGGGCTGCCGAAATCGCTGACCGTCGGCCGCTACCACTCGCTGATCGCGGCGGCCGAGCTCCCCGACGTGCTCGAGCGGAGCGCCGTCGGCGGCGAGGTGGTGATGGCGGTGCGCCACCGTGAGCTGCCTGCTGAGGGGGTGCAGTTCCACCCAGAGTCGGTGCTCACCGAATGCGGACGGCAGCTGCTCGCGAACTTCCTCGGCATCGGATCGCCGCCGTGAGCGACGCGGATCTCTTGACCGAGGCGATCGATGCGCTCGCGAGCGGACGCGACCTGAGTGCCGACGATGCCGCGGCCGTGCTCGACGAGATCATGTCCGGGAACGCATCCGAGATCCAGATTGCGGCGTTCCTGATCGCGCTGCGCTGCAAGGGCGAGACCGTGCAGGAGCTGGCCGGGCTCGCGCGGACGATGCGTGCTCGCGCGGCCAGAGTCGAGGTCAACCGCAGCCCGATGCTCGACACAGCGGGCACGGGCGGTGGGAGACGGACGTTCAACGTGTCGACGACAGCTGCGCTGATCGCTGCCGGTGCCGGGTGCACGGTCGCAAAACATGGCAACCGTTCCGCGACAGGGCTCTCGGGCTCCGCCGACGTGATCGAGGCGCTCGGCGCGCGGATCGACCTGACGCCGGAGGCGGTCGGGCAGTGCATCGAGGAGGTCGGGTTCGGGTTCATGTTCGCGCCCGCCCACCACCAGGCAACCCGCTATGTGATTCCGGTCCGGCGCGGGCTGGCGGTCCGCACGATCTTCAACTTCCTCGGTCCGCTGACGAACCCGGCGGGCGCGAGCAGGCAGCTGATCGGCGTCTCGGACCCGGGCTACCTCGACACGATGGCGGGTGCGCTTGGGTTGCTCGACACCGAGCACGCGCTGCTCGTCTCCGGCGAAGACGGCGTCGACGAGCTCAGCATCTCGGCGCCGACGACGGTCGTCGAGGTCACGGGCGAGGGGATCGTGCGGTACACGGTGAACCCGGAGGACGTCGGCCTTCATCGATCGGGGCCGGAGGAAGTCCCGGGAGGCGACCCTCAGCAGAACGCGGCCGTCACACGCGCGATCTTCGCCGGCGAGCCGGGGGCCTCACGCGAGCTGGCGGTGCTGAACGCCGGCGCCGCGATCTACGCCGGCGGCGGCGCCGGCTCGCTGGAGGAGGGAGTACGTGCGGCCGAGCGGGCGATCGACGACGGCGCGGCACGGGCCGCGCTCGAGCGCTTCGTCGCGCGGACCCACGAGCTTGCGCCATGAACGCCCTTGAGCCGATCCTTGCGAAGACACGCGCCGAGGTTTCTCGCAGGCAGGCGTCGATGCCGCCCGAGCGGCTCCCTGAGCGGGAGGGCGAGCTGCGGGGCTTCGCGCGGGCACTGACCGCGCCGGGGATCTCGCTGATCGCCGAGCACAAGCGGCGCTCGCCGTCGGCTGGAGCGATCCGCGATGGCGGCGCGATCGAGGAGATCGTCACGGCGTATGAGCGCGGCGGCGCCCGCGCGCTGTCTGTGCTGACCGACGGCCCGAGCTTCGGCGGCTCCCTCGACGATCTCCGGGCGGCACGCGCTGCGACGGCGCTCCCCGTCCTGCGGAAGGATTTCATCGTCGACGACTATCAGCTGCACGAGTCGTTCGCGGCAGGCGCCGATGCGATCCTGCTGATCGTCGCGGCGCTCTCGCGCGAGCGTCTCGAAGCCCTCCACACGACTGCCCGCGGGCTCGGTCTGGATGTGCTCGTAGAGGTCCACGACGCGGCCGAGCTGGAGGCGGCCGCGGCGATCGAGGCCTCGCTGATCGGAATCAACAATCGCGATCTGACGACGCTCGCGGTCGATGTCGAGCGCACGCATCAGCTGCTGCCCGGAGTGCCGCAGGGCGCGACTGTGGTCGCCGAGTCGGGATTGCGCGACCGCGAGCAGCTCGAGCGGCTCGCGGCCGCGGGTGTGAACGCGGTGCTGATCGGTGAGTCGTTGATGCGCGCGGGCGATCCCGAGGCGGCGTGCCGGGCGCTGACCGGTTCCTGATCGAGCGCATCTACGATTGATCGCGGCATGACGAAGATCAAGTTCTGCGGGATCACGACGGTGGACGACGCGCGCGCCGCCGTGTCGGCGGGCGCGTGGGCGATCGGCCTGATCTTCTGGCCGCAGTCCCCGCGAGCCTGCGATCCTGGCACCGCGGCCGAGATCGCAGCGGCCGTCAAGCGCAGCGCCGAGGTGGCGGGCGTGTTCTTCAACGCGACGCTCGACCACGTGGCGGCGACCGCCGACGCGGTCGGCCTCACCATGATCCAGCTGCACGGCGACGAGGGGCCCGTGTTCTGCGACGAGGTCGCGCGCCGCACCGGGTGCAAGGTGATCAAGGCCTCCCGGATCCGCAGCCGTGCTGACATGCAAGCGCTCCAAGCGTTCAGGGGCGTCGACTATCACCTGCTCGACAGCTACGTCCCGGGCATCCCTGGCGGGACCGGCGAGACGTTCGAGTGGGAGTACGCGCGAGCCCATCGCGGGCCGGTGCCGGTGATCCTGTCGGGTGGGCTGATGCCGGTGAACGTGGCTGACGCGATCGTGGCGGTGGCGCCGTTCGCGGTCGACGTCGCCAGCGGCGTCGAATCGTCGCCGGGGCACAAGGACTACGCGAAGCTCGAGCAGTTCGCTTCCGCCGTGCGCGCGAGCGATCTCGATCGAGCGGAGGTCAGCGCGTGAGTGCGATCGAGCATCGGTTCGGGCCCTACGGTGGCCAATACGTTCCCGAGACGCTGATGCCGGCGCTCGCCGAGCTCGAGCAGGCGTGGGTGGCTGCGCGCGATGACCCCGGGTTCCAGGGCGAGCTTGCGGGACTGTTGCACGACTACGTCGGTCGCCCATCACCCCTTTACCGGGCTGCGCGGCTGAGCGCCGTCGCCGGCCACGACATCTACCTCAAGCGCGAGGACCTCAACCACACCGGCGCGCACAAGATCAACAACGCCCTCGGTCAGGCGCTGCTGGCCCGGAGGATGGGCAAAGAGCGGATCATCGCCGAGACCGGCGCCGGTCAGCACGGCGTCGCGTCCGCGACCGCGTGCGCGCTGCTCGAGCTGAAATGCGTCGTCTATATGGGCACGGAGGACATGCGCCGCCAGCAGCCGAACGTCGAGCGGATGCGGCTGCTCGGCGCGACCGTCGAGCCCGTCGAGGCGGGCGCCCGCACGCTGAAGGAGGCGGTCTCGGCGGCGATCCGGGACTGGGTCGAGAACGTCGGCGACACGCACTACATCATCGGCTCCTGTGTCGGGCCCGCGCCGTATCCCGCGATGGTCCGCGATCTCCAGCGAGTGATCGGGGACGAGGCGCGGGCGCAGATCCTCAAGCAGGCCGGCCGGCTGCCACAGCGCGTGGTTGCGTGCGTCGGCGGCGGCTCGAACTCGATCGGGATGTTCATCCCGTTCGCGGATGACGATGGCGTCGAGCTCGTAGGGGTCGAGGCGGCGGGGGAGGGGATCGAGACCGGGCGGCATGGAGCCCCGCTGACGGCCGGCGGTCAGCCGGGCGTTCTGCACGGGGCGTATTCGGCGCTCATGCAGGACGAGGACGGGCAGATCCTCGAGGCGCATTCGATCTCGGCCGGGCTCGACTACCCAGGTTCCGGTCCCGAACACGCGTGGCTGCGGGACTCCGGACGCGCGCGCTACGAGGCGATCACGGACGACCAGGCGCTCGAGGCGTTCGCGACCACCGCCCGTCTCGAGGGGATCATTCCGGCGCTTGAGAGCGCGCACGCGCTCGCGTGGACGCTGGCGAACGGGCCGAGCGAGCTCGATCTCGTGTGCCTGTCGGGACGCGGCGACAAAGATCTCGCCGAGGCAATCGCGCTGCTCGACAAGTGAGCGGTCTCGAGCGCATAGCCGAGGCCTTTGAGAGGGCGCGCGCCAACGGCCGGCGGGCAGCGTTGATGCCCTACATGATGGCCTGCTTCCCCGACCGCGAGCGCTCGGAGGAGATTGCGCGAGCGTATGTGGATGCCGGCGCGGACCTGATCGAGCTCGGCGTGCCGTTCTCGGATCCGCTGGCCGACGGCCCGGTCATCCACGCCGCAGATACCGCTGCGCTCCGCGCCGGTGCCACCGTGCACGACGCGCTTGCGGTCGCGGCTGCGATCGCCGATCGGGTGCCGGTCGTCGTCATGTGTTACGCGAATCCGATCCTCACGCGCGGGCTCGAGCGGTTCGCCGACGAGCTGGCGGAGCTCGGTGCAGCCGGCCTGATCGTGCCCGATCTGCCGCTCGAGGAGGCCCCCGGCGTCGCGGCGGATTGCGAGCAGCGCGGGCTCGCGTTGGTGCCGCTGGTGGCACCGACGACGACCGATGAGCGGCTTGGGCGAATCGGAGCAGCTGCCCGCGGGTTCGTGTACACGGTCTCGACAATGGGCACGACCGGCGAGCGGGCAGAGCTTGACGGCGGCCTGGAGGCTGTGATCGGGCGGGTCCGGGCGCACACCGACGTTCCTGTGGCGGTCGGGTTCGGGATCGGGACGCCCGAGCAGGCCTCGGACGCCGCGGACGCGGGCGCCGACGGCGTGATCATCGGTAGCCGCCTGGTGCGGGCTGCGGCGGACACCGAGGACCCAGCTGCCGCGATCGGCCCGCTGGTGCGTGATTTCTCGCTCGCGCTTCGTTAGGAATACGCGAGTGTCGCGCCGTACCGAGGCGCCGTCCCGTAGCATGCCGCGTCGATGGGCCTTGTCCTCACCGCAACCGCCGGGCTCTGCCTTTGGATCATCCTCTGGGCCACCGGCCTGTTCGGAGGCTTCGACGGGATCCTCGTCGCCGGCATCATGGTGCTCGTAGCCGTCGGCGTTCACAACTTGCTGCCGCACCTGCCGGGCCGGCGGGACTAAGTCACATGCGGGCTCCGAGCCGGTTCGCACGGGCTTGCACCTGCGTGGCCGTGGCGGCCGTGATCGGAGGCTGCTCGACGGCACAGAGCACGAGCTCGACGATCAGCGGCACGAACCTGACGATCTACGCGAGCGGCTCGTCGTCCGCGCCTGACGTGGTCGCCGCGGAGAAACTCGCGCTCCAGCAGAACGGCGACACGATCGGCAAGTACCACATCACGTTCAAATCGCTGCCCGCCGCCGACACCATCAAGCAGGTCGCTGACAACGCCCGCACGGCAGTCTCGAACTCGAGCACGGTCGCGTACCTCGGCGAGGTCGTCCCCGGGATGTCAGAGCAGTCGGTGCCGATCACCAACGAGCTCGGGATCCTCGAGGTGTCGCCGACCGACAACGCACTCGAGCTGACGTCGCCGAGCCCGGTCGTTTCCGGCTCACAGAACACGTTCTATCCGTCGCGCAGCACCTACGGATACACGTTCGGCCGGATCGTGCCCTCGAGCCGGGTCGAGGCCGCGGACCTCGTCACCGAGATGAAATCGCTCGGAGTGACCAAGCTGTATGTCGCCAATGACGGATCCGACTACGGCCAGGCGATCGCGCACGCGGTGAAGGTCGACGCGGGCTCCGGGCTGAGTGCTGTTGCCGGGCCACCGAGCGCCTCGAGCGTGTCGTCCGCGGGCGCCGACGCAGTCTTCTATGGCGGCACGTCGGCAAGCGCCGCCGCGGCGTTCTTCAACGCCGTCGCCACCAGCGTTCCGAAGGCCAAGCTGTTCGCGCCCTCCGCGCTGGACAACGACGCGTTCGCCACTGCGCTGAGCTCGGCCGCGGCGCCGAACGTGTACGTCTCGGCCCCCGGGTTCCTGCACTCGCAGCTGTCCAGTGAGGGACTCGCGTTCGAGAGTGCGTTCACCACTGCGTACGGTCACGCGCCCGCGCAGAACGCGATCTTTGGCTTCATGGCGATGCGGGCGGTCCTCGACGCGATTCGAAATGCGGGCGCCGCGGCGGACAATCGCACCGATGTCGCGAACGACTTCTTTGCGCTGAACCTCTCGGACACGGTGGTCGGATCGCTCAAGATCACCAAGGACGGCGACAGCAGCCTGACCGCAATCGTGTTCAGTCGCGTCCGTGGGGGAAAGCTGGCGCCGTTCAAGTCTTGAGCGCGCTCGGCTCATGCCGCAGCACGATGGGTGCCGCCAGCGCAGCCGTCTTGATCGCCGCCGCGCTCGCCGGATGCGGCGGGAGCACGATCGTCAACAAGATCCACGGGAAAAGGTTGACGATCTACGAGAGCGTCCCGCTCAACGGGCCGTCGGAGCCCGATGGACAGGCGGTGCTGAACGGAGCGCAGCTGGCGCTCAGTCAGGTCGGGGATCGGATCGGTCCCTACCGGGTCCGCGTCCGGGTACTCGACGACGCAACCGCTACAACCGGTGTCTGGGATCCGGGCGAGACCGAGGTCAACGCCCGGATCGCCTCGTCCGACAACACGACGATCGGCTACATAGGCGATCTCGACTCGGGCGCGAGTGCGGTCTCGATCCCGCTGCTCAACCGCCAGGGGATCGCGCAGATCAGCCCCACGAGCACGGCGGTCGGGCTGACCTCGGACGCCGCGGGGTCCTCACCCGGCGAGCCGGAGAAGTACTACCCGACCGGCGTGCGGACGTTCGCCCGGGTGATCCCGGACGACCTCGTCGGAGCTGCCGCTGAGGTGACGCTCCAACACCAGCTCGGCTGCACGAAGACGCTCGTGGTTGACGACGATGAGGTCGATGGCGTGGAGTTCGCGACCACGTTCGCCGCCGCCGCGACCAGCGCGGGCCTGAACGTCGTCGGAACGCAGGCTTACGAGCCAGGCGCCGCCAACTACATCTCCTTCGCCCAGAGCATGGCCTCGAAGGCCCCGGACTGCATATTGCTGAGCGCGCTGAACACGCAGAGCGCGGTGCTGGTGACCGAGGCGCTGGCCGCGGTGATGCCGCGGGTCCAGATCTTCTGCAGCGGCAGCCTGGCCGAGAGCGCCTACACGAACCCGGCGCTCGGCGGCATCCCGGCATCGCTGGACTCCCGGGTGCTGGTGACGGTTGCTGCGCTCGGTGCGCGCGGCTACCCGCCCATGGGGCGCGCGTTTCTGAAGCGGTACCAGCTCACGTTCGGCCCGCCGCCACCGGACGCCATCTTCGGCTACGAGGCGATGAGCCTGATGCTCGACTCGATCGCCAGCGCAACCCAGGACGGCCGCCAACCGGCGCTACGCTCGCGAGTGGTGGCGGCGCTGTTCCACACCCGCAACCGCCAGAGCGTGCTCGGCACCTACAGCATCGATTCCGCCGGCGACACGACGCTTCGCGAGTACGGCGTGTGGCGCATCGTCAATGGCCGGTTGTCGTTCTGGAAGGCCATCTCCGGTTGACGGGGCGCGCGACGTGGACGCTCGCGGCCGGGCTGTGCGCCGCGGCGCTCTGCGGGTGCGGTGGCGGCGGCTCGCACGCGACCACGACAATCCCGTCCGGCAGGCAGGCGCTGAGGGTCGACATCTACGCGAGCCTGCCGGAGGTCGGCCCGCTCAGCAGCGAGGCGATCCCATTCCTCAACGGAGCCAAGCTGGCGCTGAACCAGCTCTTCAGCGACAAGGTCGCGGGTTTCTTCAAAGTGAGCTTTCGACCGCGGAATGACGCTGATGCGGCTGGCCGCTGGGATCCTGCGCTCGTGGCGAGCAACGCGGTGCGGGCGGCGAACGACCCGCACACGATTCTCTACATCGGCGACTGGTCCTCCGGCGCGAATGAGATCTCGATCCCGATCCTCAACCAAGCCGGGATCCCGCAGATCAGCGCCGGAAGCACGTATGTGAGGTTGACGAGCGACGCTCCCGGGAGCGCCCAGGGCGAGCCCGGGAAGTACCACCCGAGCGGGATGAGCACGTTTCTGCGGATGATCCCACCGGCTCCGGTGGAGGCGGCCGCCGACCTCGAGGCGCTGGATACGCTGCACTGCGCGAAGGTTGCGATCGCCCACGACGACGATCTCGACGGGCTCGGGATCAACGAGCAGCTCGAGAGCGCGCGCAGTCTGTATGGCATCACGGTCGTCAGTGACGTCTTGGCGGACGCGAACTCGCCAGGCTTCCGGGCATGGGTGGCGTCGCTCAAGCGCTCCGGAGTCGACTGCGTCGTCTACGCCGGCAGCGTCGCAGACGATGCCTCAGCCCTCACCGCGGCGATCCACAATGCGCTTCCCACGGCGTACATCCTCGGCACCGACGGAGTTTGCACGAAGTCCTGGACGGTGGACTTGCCGCCATCGGCCGAGAGCTATCTCCGCTGCACGGCACCCACCCCGAACCTTGAGGCCAATCCGGCCGGCCGGAGCTTTCTGGCGCTCTACAAGTCCGCCTACGGCGTGGGCAATCCGGACCCGTTCGCCGTCTACGGATACGAGACGATGAGACTTGGGCTCGACACGATCTCCCGGCTGAGCTCGAGCGGGAACATCAAGGCCGACGTGCTGACGGCGCTGTTCACGACGCGCGGCCGGAGCTCGCCAATCGGCACGTACGGGTTCAGTGCCAACGGCGACATCACGCTCGACTCGTACGGGCTCTACAGGTTCAGTCGCGGAGCGCCCACATTCGAGATTGAGCTGACGCCGCCCCGGGTGCGGTGATCGCGCAATCAGCGGCCGGGGAGAAAGCCCTCGGTCGGCGCGAACCCGACCTCGGGTGATGCCCCAGCGGCGCCGCTCTCGCGCGCGACCTCCGCGACGGCGGCGGCGACCGCGTCGGCCACTTCCCGATTGAACACCGACGGGATGATGTAATCCTCACGCAGCTCCTGGTCGGTGACGACGTCCGCAATCGCGCGTGCCGCCGCAGTCTTCATCTCCTCGGTGATCCGCGAGGCGCGAACACCGAGCGCGCCCCGGAATACGCCGGGGAAGGCGAGCACGTTGTTGATCTGGTTCGGGTAATCGGAGCGGCCGGTGGCCATGATCCGGACGTGCGGGAGCGCCTCCTCGGGCGCCACCTCGGGATTCGGGTTGGCCATCGCGAATACGATCGGGTCGCGGTTCATCCGCTTTATCGCCTCGGCGGGGATCACCCGAGCGCCGCTGACCCCGATGAACAGGTCGGCTCCCTCGATCAAGTCAGCGGGACCGCCGTCGCGGCGATCTGGATTTGTTGCCTCCGCGAACCATCGTTTGATCGGATGCATCGAGCCATCCAGATAGTCCGCTCTGCCGGTGTGGAGCGAGCCGCGGGAATCGCACCCGATGATCCGGCGCGCACCGGACTCGAGCAGGATCCGAGTGATCGCGATCCCGGCGGCGCCCATGCCGCAGATCACGATGCCGATCTCATCGATCCGCTGGCCGGTCAGCGTGAGCGCGTTCAGCAGTGCGGCGAGCACGACGATCGCGGTGCCGTGCTGATCGTCGTGGAACACGGGGATGTCCAGCTCGGCGATCAGCCGCTCCTCGATCTCGAAGCACCGGGGCGCGGAGATGTCCTCCAGGTTGATGCCCCCGAAGCCTGGCGCGATCGCCTTCACGACGGAGACGATCTCGTCCGGGTCCTTGGTGTCGAGGCAGATCGGGAACGCGTCGACGCCGCCGAACTCCTTGAACAGCATCGCCTTGCCCTCCATCACCGGCATCGCCGCCCGAGGACCGATGTCCCCGAGCCCGAGCACCGCCGTGCCGTCGGAGACGACCGCGACCGTGTTGCGTTTGATCGTGTATTGGAAGGCCTTGTCGGGGTCCTCGTGGATCGCTGAGCAGACGCGCGCGACGCCCGGCGTGTAGGCCATCGACAGGTCGTCGCGAGTCTTCAGCGGCGTCTTGTTATTGAGCTCGATCTTGCCGCCGAGGTGCAGCAGGAACGTGCGGTCCGTCGTGTCCAGCACGCGCGCGCCCGGCACCCCGTTGACCGCGTCGGTCAGCTTCGGCCAGTCGGAGGCGTCGCCGGTCTCGACCGTGATGTCGCGGATCGTATGAGAGCCTTCGACTTGCACGAGGTCGACCGCGCCGATCGTCCCGCCGGCATCGCCGATCGCGCTCGCGACCTTGCCGAGCATTCCCGGGAGGTGATCGATCTCGACCCGGAGCGTGAGGCTGTACTGGGCGCTCGGAGTGCTCGGCATGCAGACGGTAGCCTGCCACAACGATGCCCGACGAGCTTTTCCTGATCGACGGCAACAGCTTGGCCTACCGGGCTTTCTTCGCCCTGCCGGAGTCGATCGCGACGTCGACCGGGGTGCCAACGAACGCGATCTTCGGGTTCGCATCGATGCTGGTCAAGATCCTGACCGACTACGGCCCGAAGGCGACGGTCGTCGTGTGGGACCGGGGCCATTCCGGCCGAAAGGACGTCTACAGCGAGTACAAGGCGCAGCGCAGCTCGCGCCCGGACCTGCTGCGGGAGCAGTGGCCGCATCTGGAGCCGCTGGTCGAGGCGTTCGGCTACCGCAACCTCGGCGTCGAGGGATATGAGGCCGACGATGTGATCGCCTCGATCGTCAAACGCGCCCGCGAGGCGGAGCCCCCGGTGCCCGTGATGGTCGTGACCGGCGACCGGGACGCGTATCAGCTCGTCGAGGACGGCGTGCGGATCATGACCACGTCGCGAGGGATCACCGACACCCGCGTCTACGATCGCGACGGCGTGATCGACCGGTACGGGATCCCGCCCGAGCTCGTCCCCGACTTCATCGGGCTGAAGGGCGACACGAGCGACAACATTCCCGGGGTCCCTGGGATCGGGGACAAGACCGCCGCCGAGCTGCTCCAGCGGTTCGGTTCGCTGGAGGCGGTGCTCGACCACATCGACGACATCTCGGGCGCAAAGCGCAAGCAGAACCTGATCGAGCACGCGGACGACGCCCGGATCTCCAAAGAGCTCGCCACCGCCATGCGCGACATCCCGCTCGATTTCGACGCGCTGGCATTCGTGGATACCCCTCCTGATCGCTCGCGCCTGCGGGACGTGTTCAGGGAGTTCGAACTGCGCGAGCCGCTGCGCCGGCTCGAGGAAGCGCTCGGCTCCGCCGAAGCGGCCGCGCCGGCGCCCGAGCGCGACGAATCATTGTCCGCGCGCGTGCGGACGGGTGGCATTCGTGAGATCTCGGCGCTGCCCTTGACCGAGGTCTCAGTTGCGGTCAAGGCGCCGGACGTGCCGGAGGGGGCGCTGTTCGCGGATGCCGAGGAGTGGCAGTTCGGCGTGCACGTGGATGGCTCCTCGGAGGTGTGGGCGGGCAGCGTGCCGAGCACCGAGGCGCTGGTGGAGGCGCTCGGCCGGCGGCCGGTCGTCGCGCACGACGCGAAGGCCCTCGGCGAGGTCCCGGCCGAGCTCGCGCACGACACCGAGGTCGCGGCCTACCTGCTCGAGCCCGCGCGGAGGGCCTATCCGTTCCGCGAGCTCTGCGAGGAGCGCGGCCTGGCGACGTCGGTGGAGGAGCCGGTGGCCGCCGACGCGCTGCTGATGCATTCGCTCGCAGCATGGCAGCGCGAGCAAATAACCGAGCGTGGGCTGACCGACTTGCTGCGTGACGTAGAGCTGCCGCTCGTGCGTGTGCTCCGTGACATGGAGAAGGCCGGCTCCAAGCTCGACGTCGAGCGGCTGCGCGAGATCTCCTCGCGCGTGAAAGCCGAGGCCGATCAGCTCGAGCGTGAGATCTTCGAGCTGACGGGAGAGGAGTTCACGCTCGGATCTCCCAAGCAGCTCGAGGAGATCCTGTTCGGCAAGCTCGGGCTGTCGCGCAAACGCCGCGGCAAGACCGGCTACTCGACCGACGCGCGGGTGCTGCAGGCGATCCGCGACGAGCATCCGGTGATCCCGAAGATCGAGCGCTGGCGCGAGCTGACGAAGCTGGCTCAGACCTACCTCGACGCGCTGCCGGCACTGCTCGGTCCCGATGGCCGGCTGCACACGACCTTCAACCAGACGGCCGCGGCGACCGGTCGATTGTCGTCGAACAACCCGAACCTCCAGAACATCCCGATCCGGACGCCGCTCGGCCGTGAGATCAGGGCATGCTTCGTCGCCGAGCCAGGCGATCTGCTCGTGTCGGCCGACTACTCACAGGTCGAGCTGCGGCTGCTCGCCCACATCGTCGGCGAAGACGTCCTGAAAGAAATCTTCCGCCGCGGAGAGGACGTGCACACCGCAACGGCCTGCCGTGTGTTTAACGTCACGCCCGATCAAATCGACCCGGGCATGCGTTCCAAGTCGAAGATGATCAACTACGGAATCGTGTACGGACTCTCGGCCTACGGGATGGCCGACCGGCTCGACATCCCGCAGGAAGAGGCGGACGAGTTCATCAAGCGGTACATGGCCGGGTTCCCGGCCGTGCAGAGCTTCATCGAGCGCACGATCGAGCAGGGGACGGAGCAGGGCTACGTCTCGACGCTGTTCGGGCGCCGCCGTCAGGTGCCGGAGCTGCGCGCGCGGCGCTGGGACCTTCGCAAGCAGGGTGAGCGGTTCGCGGTGAACATGGTCATCCAGGGGACCGCCGCGGACATCATGAAGGTGGCGATGGTCAACTGCGTCCAGGCCCTGGCCGCGGCCGGCGTCCGCTCCCGGTTGATCCTCCAGATCCACGACGAGCTGCTGTTCGAGGGTCCCGAGGGCGAGGCCGAGCAGGTCAAGGCGATCGCGTGTGAGCAGATGGAGGCGGCGTTCGAGATGGATCCGCCGCTGGCGGTCGAGGCTGGGGTCGGTCTCGACTGGCTGAGCGCGAAGTGAGGCTGCGGCTCGCGGTGGTGGGGGCCCTCGCGGCCACGGCACTCGCGCCGAGCGCCGCCCAAGCGCAGTGCTCGGACGTT
>Ga0335074_10003680_pt1 | contig 21010 bp, 18 predicted proteins | sample Lox_Sample_23_FD_206715 | JGI IMG/M metagenome (GOLD analysis project Ga0335074, IMG submission 206715) | Soil microbial communities from Loxahatchee National Wildlife Refuge, Florida, United States - Lox_Sample_2.3 | ecosystem: Environmental > Terrestrial > Soil > Wetlands | place: USA... | reverse complement strand
GTCAAGTCATCCGAGTTGGGTCGGAGTGAGGGTGACTCCTTTGGGTCGCTCGAACTTCGGTTCAGCAAGGGGGACTAAGTCGTAACAAGGTATCTGTAGGGGAACCTGCAGATGGATCACCTCCTAGAACGCCCTTCGGGCGTTCGGAGCGTGGCCGTGTCCGCTGGCGCGTCGCGCGTCGTCTCCGTCCCGATCGGGCCATCAACCCATTTTTGAGTAGTTACAACACGGTTAAGACCCCCCGCCCGCTGGCACCGCCGATGATGGCGGTCGCCCGTCCGCGGGAGGTGCCGACCGAGCTGCGCGCGGCCGCGCGCGCGCTCGACGCCGGGGAGCCCGTGCTGATCTTCGATGCCGCGGACCGGGAGGCGGAGACCGACATGGTGTTCCTCTCGGAGCGCGCGACGCCCGAGATGATCCGCCTGCTGCGGAAGGACGCGGGCGGCCTCTTCTGCACCGCGATCTCGGACGAGCTCCGCGCGCGGCTCGGGCTCCCGTACTTCGCGGAGCTCCTTCGGCTCGCGGGGCCGGCGTACCCGCTCCTCCCCGAGCTCGCCGAGCGCCCGCGCTACGATCGGCGCAGCGCCTTCGGCATCTCGATCAACCACCGGGAGAACTTCACCGGCGTCCCCGACAACGACCGGGCGCTCACGATCCGGACCGTCGGGGAGATCGCGCGCGCCGCGGCGTCGCTGGACGACGCCGCGCTCCGCGGGCGCTTCGCGCGTTCGTTCATCTCGCCGGGGCATGTCTCGCTCATCCAGGCGGCCCCGGGCCTCCTCGCCGAACGAAAGGGACATACGGAACTCGTCATCTCGCTCGCCCGGATGGCGGGGCTCAGCGAGTCCGTGACCGTCTGCGAGATGCTGGGGGATTCGGGCGGCGCCCGCGACCCCGCGGCCGCGCGCCGCTACGCGGACGATCACGGGTTCGAGTTCCTGGAAGGCCGCACGCTCGTCGAGGCGTGGAGGGCATGGGCGTCCGCGTGATGGCGACGGGGGTCTTCGACCTCCTCCACCCGGGCCATCTGTACTTCCTCACGGAGGCCCGAAAGCTCGGGGACGAGCTCGTCGTCGTCGTCGCCCGGGACCAGACCGCCCGGCGGCTGAAGCACGAGCCGTACTCGCCGGAGCACATCCGCCGGGAGATGGTCGAGGCGCTGAAGCCGGTCGACCGCGCGATCCTCGGGTCGGCGACCGACATCTACGAGACCGTGGTGCGCGAGCGTCCCCAGATCATCGCGCTCGGCTACGACCAGGTGTTCCAGGAGGGCGAGGTCGAGCGCGAGTGCGCGCGGCGCGGCGTCCCGGTGAAGGTCGTCCGCATCGGCCCGATGCCGCACAACGAGCTCGCCACCCGCCGCATCGTGGAGCGGATCCTGGAGCGGGCGCGGGGCCCGACCGAGGCCCGACCGTGAGGCGGATCGGGGTCGTCGACACGACGTTCGCCCGGGTCGACATGGCCCGCTACGCCGTGCGGGCGCTCGGGGCGCAGGGGACCGGCTTCACGGTCCTCCGCCGCACCGTCCCCGGGATCAAGGACCTCCCGGTCGCCTGCCGGCAGCTGTTCCGGGACGAGCGGGCGGACCTCTGCCTCGCGCTCGGGATGCCCGGGCGGGCCGATCTCGACCGGTCGAGCGCCGAGGTCGCCTCGACGGGCCTCATGCTCACCGGGGTGCTCGCGGGCCGCCCGATCCTGGAGTGCTTCGTCCACGAGGGCGAGGCGTCGGGCCTGGCCGAGCTCGAGCAGCTCGCCCGGCGCCGCGCGGAGGAGCACGCGGCCAACGCCTACGCGATGCTGTTCCGGCCGCGCGACCTGGCACGCCACGCGGGCGAGGGGCTGCGGCAGGGGTTCGCGGACGCGGGCCCGGTCCGGCGGTCGCGCTGACGTTCCACGGGAAACCACGGAAGGAAAGAAGGAGTCGGAGATGCCGAGCACGCAGCGGGCGGGAGACGGGATCCGGGTCGCGATCGTCGCGAGCGAGTACAACTTCGACGTGACGCTCCTCATGCTGGAGCGCGCGAAGGAGGAGATCGAGTTCCTGGGCGCGACCCCGGGGCCCGTGGTGCGGACGCCCGGCGTCTACGACATGCCGCTCGCGGTACAGGCGCTGTTCCGCCGCAAGGACGTCGACGCGGTCGTGGCGCTCGGGGCCGTGATCGAGGGGGAGACCCAGCACGACGAGGTCGTCATGAACCAGGCGGCCCGAAAGCTCACCGACCTCTCCGTCGAGCACGGAAAGCCGCTCGGCCTCGGCATCTCGGGACCCGGCGAGACCCGGCTCCAGGCCCAGGACCGGATCGAGAACGCGGCGAACGCCGTCCGGGCGGCCGTCAAGATGGTCCGCCGCCTGCGGGACCTCGGCTGAGCCCGTCCGCGCTCGTTCCCCCCGGTCGGCCGGGCCGCCCGGTCACTCGGGCGCCCCCGGATCCCCGAAGACCTGGCGGTAGAGGTCGACGGCGAAGCTCGTCGACAGGGGCGGCGCCGGGAGCACCCGGAACGTCCGCGCGCCGTCGGGGGCCCGCTCGGCCCGCAGGAAGAGCCCCCGCTCGGCCTCCTCGCGGTAGAGCCGCCGCGTCAGGTCGTAGAGGTGGGTCACGTACACGACGCGGACCCCTCCGTCGAGGAGCCCCCGGGTGACGCCGTCGGCGAGGAGCGAGCCCTCCCGCTCGCTCGTCGAGGCGAACGACTCGTTGGCGAGCAGGAGGCCGCCCGCGCGCAGCGCCTCGACCGTCGCCGACATCCGCTCGAGCTCCTCGTTGAGCTTGCCGCCCCGGAGCGCCGGGTCCTCCTCTCGCTTGAAGTGCGTGCGCAGGACCGTGGGCACGCTCGCCACCCACCGCCGCGCCGGGACCCAGCTCCCGCATTGCATCAAGAGGAAGGCGATCCCGAGGCTCCGAAGGAACGTCGTCTTCCCTCCCTGGTTCGGGCCGCTCACGACGAGCAGCGGCCTCCCGTCGGCGCGCACGTCGTTGGGCACCACCGGGCGCGGGCTCGTCAGCGCGAGACCGAGGTCGTAGAGGCCGTCGGCCGCGAGGGCATTCTCCGCGGTCGGGCGGGGCTCGGGCCGCACGAACGGCGCCCCGAGCGCCGCGAGGCGCGCGGTGAGGGTGCGGACGGCGAGGTAGAACCCGAGCTCGGCCCGGAGCCCGTCGAGGTACGTGAGGACGTGGGCGTTCGCGTCGGCGACCGCGCGCGCCGACGCGGCGAGGCCACGGTCCTTGAGCTGGGCGAGGGCGCGGTGCCCGGTCTCGTCGTCGTCGTCGACCTCGAACGTGAGCTCGGACCGGCGCCGGGGCCACGCGCGCCGCCACCACCCCGACCGCTCCACCGGGCCCCGGTGGAGGACGTAGTCCTCCCCTTTGTTCCCGGGCCCGAGGCGTGCGCTGACGAGCTCCCCGCGGGGCAGTTCGAGCTCGGCCCGTTCCGCCTCCGCCTCGGCGAAGAACGGCGCGTCGATCTCGCGCAGGAGCTCGTCGAGGAGGCGCTGCATCCCGCGCGAGCGGAACTCGGCGCAATGGGCGCCCCCGAGCGCGCGGAGGGCCCGGAGCGTGGGGAGCAGCTGGTCGAGGAGCCGGGTCGCGCGGTAGAGCACCGAGCTCGGGCTGTCTCCGAAGCCCCAGAGCTCCCGCTCGGCGGCGAGCGCGCGGAGCGCGAGGGCTCGCATCCCCTCGAGCACGTCCGCGTGCGCGAGGCAGTCGAGGAACACCTCCTGGCGGTACCGGATCGCGTCCGGGTCGGCGAGCCCCGCGAGGGCGACCTTGGGCACGAGCTCCCGCAGGTAGGGGTCTTCGGCGGCCATCGCGTCGAAGACGGGATCGAGGCGGAGGTCCCGGATCACCTCCCGCGCCCAGGGGGGCAAGGGGACCGCCGGGTCGAAGTCGCGGTCCGGGAACAACAGCCGCACTCTCATGAGGGGAGCCGCCTCCGCAGGGCCTCGTAGGTGAGCCCGTGCCGCTCGGCGAGGGCGAGGGCGTACGCCTGCCCGGTCGCGGGCTGACGGCGAAAGCGGTACGTTCGGGCCTCCGGATGCTCGGGGGAAACGACGCTCCCCAGGCTCGCGGTCGCGGGTCCGAGCGCGGCGAGCTCGTCGAGGAAGGTCACGAAGACCGCGAGCGCGTCCCGTCGCGCGATCCGCTCCAGCACCTCGCGGCCCAGGAACAGCGCGTCCTCGAGCGCGGCGGAGCCGAACGTCTCGTTGAGCACGAGGAGGCTCCGGTCGGTCGCCACCGCCAGGAGCTCGTGCACCCGGACGAGCTCGTCCAGGAGGTTCCCCCGCAGGTCGGCCGTCGGCTCGCCGCGTTCGAAGTGCGTGAGGACCCGGTCGACGAGCAGTAGCGACGCTTCGCGCGCCGGCACCGGGGCGCCCAGCTGGGCGACGTAGTGGAGCTGACCGACCATCCGCGCGTAGGTCGTCTTGCCCCCGTTGTTGGGGCCGGTCACCACGAGGATCCGTTCGGCCCCGTGGAACGCGACGTCGTTGGCCACGACCGTCGTGGCGGGATCGGCCCGGGTCCCGACGAGCGCGAGGTCGACGGCGTCGAGCACGCGTTCTTCCTTCGAGCGTTCCGAGAGCGAGGGATAGCAGAACGGGACCCCCCGCTCCGTAAGGCGGCGTACGTGGTCGAGCCAGGCGAGGTAGAACTGGATCTCCCGGTCGACCCGCGCTACGGTCGGGTCGAAGAACTCCCGCTCCCGGTCCCGGAAGGCGGCGAGCTCGGCGAATTCGCGAGGGAACAGGAGGGCGACCCGCGCCTGCACTGCCTCCTCGACCGGGTCCATCTCGGGCCGCTCGCGGGGAGCTCGGGTACCACGTTCCCGTGCTCCGCTCGGGAACCTCGCGAACGTCGCCGCTACCTCGGCGCTGAACGGGGCCTGCCCCGCGAAGGCGCCGACGGTGACCCGGCTCTCCTCGATCCGGAGCGTGTAGCGGAGCGCGGCGATCGCGGCCCCGCGGCGGTCGCTCTCCTCGGCGAGGCGGAGGAACTTCGCGGTGGCGAGGTACTCCGTCAGGAATTCCCCGAGCTCCCGCAGGCCGCGCGACCTCGGCTCGGCCGCGGCGAGGGCGGCCGACAGCCGCCGGGCCGCGGCGACGTACTCCCGGACCGCGTCCAGGAACCACCGGGCGCCCTGGTAGGGGACGGGGAGCCGCTGGGCGAGCGCGAGAGACCGACGCACCGATCGCAGGCTCCCCGCGAACCCTTCGAAGGCGGTTCGAACGGCCGGTCGTTCGAGGTCTCGGAACACCGCTTGGCGGAACTCGACGACGCCGAGGTCGCCGCTCGGGGCCCGGAAGATCGGAAGGAGGTCGTATTCCTCCCGTCCTTGCACGACCGCCCCGAAGACCGGCTCGAGCTGGAGATCGGCCCGCGTGGTCGCCCCCGACCGATCCCCGGTGTCCCCCGAAGGTCCGCGGAGGAGGCCGGCAAACTCCATGCGAGGCACCCTTCCTGCGAGCGCTAGGCGGCGGGCCCCGCCGCCTCTGCGAGCGCCCCGGCCCGCGCCTCGAGCCCCTCCATCCGCTCCTGCCACCGAGCGAGCCGCGCCTGGCCGAGGTCGTGCGCCGCCCGGCCCGCCCCGACCGCCTGCCCGAGGAGCCGGAGCTCCCGGTCGAGGCGCTCCGCCGTTTCCGTCCGGGCGGTCGACCAGCTCCGCTCGACGCGCTCGAAGAGGTCGCTGCGGATCCGACCCGACTGGGCCTCCAGCTCCCGCTCCACGAGCGCGGGGACCTGCTGGACCAGACGTCGCCGCAGGACGGCGGCCGGCAGGAACAGGACGGTCTGGCCCGCGAACGTCCCCTCGAAGAGGCCGTCGATCCGGTCGGTATACCGGTCCGAGGCCGCCAGCTTGACCTCGACGGACGTGGGCGGGAGATCGATCGAGAACTCCGTAGCGACCAGCACGTGGAGGTCGTTCGACCAGCGCCTCAGCCGCCGCTCGAACGCCTCCCCGATGTCGGCGAGGCGTCGGGTGACCTCGTCGCTGGCGGCCGCGCGGATCTCCCCCACGACCGGCAGGACGCGGGCCCGGAACGCCCGGTCGAAGGCGGCGACCAGGCCCCCGGCGGTGCGCCCGGGGAGCTCGGGTACCTCCCGGCTCAGGGAGGCGACCAACGGGGCGACGCGGGGCGCGCGCGCTGCCGTGATCCGGTCGGGGAGCTCTCGTTCGAGCGACTGGATCTCCTCGGCGACGAGGGCTTGCGAAGCCCGATGTTCCGCGCGGAGGTCCTCGATCCCCCGCTCGAGCCGGACGAGGCGCCCGGCCCGTTCCTCCGCGTCGAGGCGGGAGGAGCGGAGCGCGAGCTCGGTGAGCGCCCCGAGCCGAGCTGCGTACTGGCGGACCCGTCGCCCGGCGACCTGGTCGAGGGCCCGCGATCGGCCGGGACCGAGGAACTCCCGAAGCGCATGCCACAGCTCGGGAACCCCGGTGCCCTCCCCGCGGGTCGCGCCTCCCGCGCCGGGGGCGACGGGCGCTCGGGCCGAGGTGCAGAAGAGACGGACGGAGGAGAAGCCGCAGCGCTCGCGGACGATCGTCTCCACGTACCCGAGCAGCTCGCGCCGCTCCTCGGGACCGAGCAGGTCGATCTTGTTCACCACGAAGAAGAACTTGGTCGCGTGGGGCCGAACCTCGGTCAGGAATGCGACCTCCTCCGCGGTGATCGGCGGATCCGGCGAGAGGACGAAGATCGCCGCGTCGACCCGGGGCAGGAGCTCGTGGGCGGCGCGGGTGTTGAGGTCGCTCGCCGAGCCGATGCCGGGGCTGTCGAGGAAGGTGACGCCGTCGGTCCAGGCGTCGAGCGGCACGGCGACCTCCACGCGGGCGATGCCCCGGCGGTTCCCCGGATTGCGCTGCTCCGACACGAACTCGACCACCTTCGCGAGCGGCACGCGGCGGACCGCACCGTCCGCGTCGGTGACCCGCGCTTCGCCCGGACCGCGGACCAGCGCGGTCGGGACGGAGGTCGTCGGCAGGACCCCGGTGGGAAGCGCGACGCACCCGGCGAAGGCGTTCAGCAGGGACGATTTTCCGCGCTTGAACTGCCCGAGCACGGCCACCGTGAGCCGCCCGTGTGCGAGCTCCTGCGCGGTCGAACGGATCTCCCGGGCCAGCTCGGGTTGGCCGGCGTCTTCCGCGAGCTGCTCGAGCTCAGCGAGTGGGCCCGGAGCCGGTCGGGCGATCGCGCGATCCGCGGAAGGCGACATGGGGTCCTGGAGTAGGAGCCATCATCCGCCGCGCGGAGGTTCCGGCGGGCCCCATCGCCATCCTCGGTTCCCGCGCGAGGACAGATAGTGTTTGCGCGGCCCCCCGCCCCGTCACGACGGGCGACGCCGCCGGTCCTCGAGCGCCACCGGGAGCAGCAGGCCCGCCCCGATCACGGCCAGCCCGGCCGACACGGAGAACGCCAACGGAGCGGAGTACGCGGTCCAGAGAGCGCCGATGAGGACCGACGAGATCAGCGACGTGACCCCCTGCACCGCCCCGAACCACCCGAACGCGTGCCCGACCTCTCCCGGGGCGACCGCGCGGCTGATCCAGGCCGACTGCGTCACGTCGGAGAGCGCGATCTGGACGCCGGCGACCAGGAAGGCGAGGAGGCCCACGAGCACCGTCGGGGACTGGACGAACAGGAGATCCACCGGCACGAACAGGAGGTAGCTCAGAGCGACGAGCCCGATCCGGGGGAAGCGGTCCGCGAGCAGCCCCGCGGGGTAGGAGAGCCCGGTGTAGACGAGGTTGTAGGCAAGGTAGGCGACGAGCGCGACCAGGATCGTGTCGACCGGGCTGCCCGACCCGGCTCCGAGGAGCCCGGTGCCGACCCTGAGGAGGCCGAGGAGGATGTTGAAGAACGCGAGCCCAAAGACCGACGCGGCCACGAGGAACCAGCGGAACCGGCGCGGGAACGGGGCGCGGGCGGCCCCGGGGGCGCCGGCCCCGGACGCCGGACGGGGGGCGCGGTCCCACACGAGCCGGTAGAACAGAAGGACCGCGACGACGCCGGGCACGACGCTCACCGCGAAGATCGTCCGGAACCCCGGGAGTCCCTGGGTGAACACGACCACGACCGCCGAGACGGTCCCGGCCACCGCGCCGAGCGAGTCGAACATCTGTTCGAGGCCGAAGGAGCGACCGGCGCCCACCGTTCGCGAGGCGTCCGCCAGGATCGCCTTCTTGATCGGTTGGCGCTCGCCGCGGGCGCTCCACGCCACGACCCGAAGGACCGCCGCGTACGGCCAGGCGGTCACCGCGGCGATGAGCCCGTGGGCGAGGGTGGTCGTCGCGTAGCCGGCCGTCCCGACCGTGCGTCGGTCCGCGCGTTGCGCGAGGCGCCGGCCCGAGAGGAACTGCGCCACGCTCTGGGCGAAGACCGCCGCGCCCTCGACGAGACCGACCACGAGGGGGGAGGCGCCGAGGTCGAGCGCGAGGAAGAACGGCAGGATCGGGAGGAGCATCTCGTAGCTCCAGTCCGAAAACAGGCTCGTGATCGAGACCGCCCAGACGTCGTGCGGGAGGCGCCGGTCCGACCCGATCCCCGCGTCCCCGGGGACGTTCGAAGGGCGGGGTTCCACCGGTGCTGACCTCCTCGGGCGGCGGATCTCCCGCCGCGGCCCGAGCGAAGCCGCAGAGGCCCGAGGCTTCATCTCCGTTCGCTCCGAGCCCGTCGGAGGCGAGATCGTCGGACCGATCGATCTCCGCTCCGGGCCCTCAAGTACCGCCCGTCGCTCTGGGCCGGTGCGGCGACGGCCGTCTCCTCGGGATCCCGGAGATCGACCGCGCCCGAGAGGGTCCCTCATGACCGAAGCGGCGGACCGGGACATCGGGCTCAATCCCGCGCAGCGCCGTCGGATCGGCGTCACCGCGCGGGTGGTCGAGGGGAGGATCGAGAGCGTGCTCCGGGAGCTCCGCGAGGAGCCGCGACTCCCGGCCGAGGCCCGGACGACGCTGTCCGAGGGGCTCGAGGGGCTGCGGCAGGAGGTGAAGCGGTTCGCCTCCGACTTCGGAGAGATCGTCTCGGCGCCCCCAATCGACCGGAGGACCGACGCCTCGCTCGTGCGCATCTGGGCGGCTCTCGAGGAGCTCCGACCTCGTCGGCTCGCCGCCTACGGGCAGCTACCGGGGGCCCGGGCTGCCGCGCTCGAACGGCGCCTCGAAGCGCTCGTGGCCGCGGACGAGCGCCTGCTCGCCCTGCTCCGGGAGAGCGTCGGCGCGCGGTCCGTCGGGGAAGGAGGCCCCACGCCCGCGCCGGCCCGCGCGCCGGTGCCTCTCGCCGCCGAGGCATCGACGAGGCTTCCGCCCTACTGGCTCTACGTGGAGGACGAGCCGCGCTGGGTCGAGGCCCTCCGTGCCGCTCAGGGAGGCCGGGGACCCCGGATCGTCCACGTCGACCCCTCGCCTGCTTCGCCGGGTCCGTGGGCGTTGTACGCGGATCGGCTCGAGGACCTGGTGCGGTCCTCCCTTCCCGACGACCCGTCGGACGTCCGCGGCCCCGAGCTCGTCATCCTCGACATCTACTACCCCGCGGGCCCCTCGATGCCGCCGGACGCGCTCGCCCTCGAGGGACGGTATGTCGCCGGCGGCCCGAGGCTGGCCGCCCGCCTTCGGGGGGATCCGTCGTTCGATGCGCCTCAGGTCTTCTACAGTAGCAAGGCGGCGCGCGAGCTCACCGACGCCGGGATGCAGGAGCTGCTCGCTCCGGAGGGGACCTATTACCTCCCCAAGGTGCCGGCCGGGGAGCAGGCTGCCCTCCGTCTGTTCGAGCGGGTCGCCCACCCGGGCTCCGCTGCACCTTGAATGCGCGCCGGGGTCCGGCCGAGGCGGGCGCGAGATCTCGGAGCCGGGCGGGGGGGGGCGGCCGGGCGATCGACGGGGGCTGGGGTGCGCCTACGGGAGATGCGCGAGGTACCGCGCGTCCTCCTCGAACTCGAGGGCGTGGAACCGGTCGACCGCGACGGCGAGCGCGGCGTCGTCCAGCGTCGGGGAGCGGTACTCGCCGACGACGGAGATCCGGGTCCGCGGCCCCTCGGGCGTGAGGTACGTGAGCTCCTTCGACCCGGCGAGGGGTCCTTCCAGGTACTCGATCAGCTTCCCGAGCGGCACGAAGTGGACGACCCGGCTCTTCATCTCGACGCGCCGGCCGAGGAACTCCATCGACCACGTCGCGACGCCGATCCCCTCCGCGACCTGCTCCACCCGCACGTCCCGTACGGTCGGGTGGATCGCCGGCATGTCGGCCCGGTGCGCCCGGATCAGCGCCCAGACCCGGTCGATCGGCGCCTCGAAGCGGCTCTCGTCGTCGACGATCCGCACCACGGCGGGAGAGCCGAGGGCTCCGTATCCTCCTTTCGGCCCGAGGGCCCGGGCCCGGCCCGGTCGGTGCCCGCTCCCCTCGGGTCAGTACGTGATCGTCCGGACCTCGCGCGCGAACGCCCAACCCACGCCCGCCATCGCGAGCACGATCGACCCGCAGACGAGGAAGACGAACGCGACCGACGTCGCCTCGGCGAGCGATCCCGCGAAGAACGCGCCGACCGGCGCGGCCGCGAGGATCAGGGCCATCAGCACCGCCATCACCCGGCCCAAGAGGCGGGCCGGCACCTTCGCCTGGACGAGCGTCAGGAGCGGCACGTTGATCACGGAGAGGAGGACGCCGCAGCCGAACGACTCGGCGACCGCGACGGGGATCGACCGGGCCAGCCCGAGGCCGATGAACAGGAGGCCGACCGCGGCGTCCCCCGCGAAGAGGATCGGGCCCGCGCGGGTGCGGGTGTTCACCTTCCCGATCGCGACCGCCCCCACGATGGCGCCGAGGGCGAGCGCCGCGCCGAGGGTCCCGTACGTCGCCGCCCCACCGTGGAGCACGAGGTCGGCGTACGGCGCCCAGAGCGCCGCCATCGCGTTGCCGCAGAAGTTGACGACGAGGCCGACCGCGATGAGCTCCATCAGGAACCGCGAACGCACCACGAACCGAAGGCCCTCCGCGAACTCCGCGCGGAAGCCCGGCGCCGCGGCCCCGGGCTCGGTCGGGGTCGGGCGCCCGATGGCGGCCGCCATCCCGCCGACGATCAGGGCCGCGACGAGGAAGGAGATCGCGTCGTAGGCGATCGGCAGCTCGGGCCCCACGAGCGCCACCACGACGCCCCCGATCGAGAGGCCGACGACCTGCGTCGACGAGTTGCTGAAGGAGAGCAGCCCGTTCGCCGGACCCAGGTCCTCGACCCCGACCGTCTGGGGCACGAGGGCGTTCGAGGTGACCCGCACGAACTGGCTGCCGACCCCGAGCCCGAAGACGATCGCGAGGATCACGGGAAGGCTCGCGTCGTGGGCGAGGACCAGACCCGAGAGCGCGGCGACCATGAGCCCCTCCGCGAGGTTGGTGACGATGAGGATCGTCCGGCGCGGCCAGCGGTCGGCGTAGACGCCGAGGAACGGCCCGAGCGCGACGACCGGGATCAACGTCACGACGACGACGAGGCTGACGGCGAAGACGGACCCGGTCGTCTGCAGCACGAGCCAGAGGAGCGCGACCTCGAACACGTAGTCGCCCGACTGCGAGATCAGCTGGGACGACCAGAGGAGGAGGAACGGCCGGTGCCCGAGGGCCCGGCGAAAGCTCGGGGCCGCGGACGGCGGCGGCGGGGGGGTCGCGGGGAGCGGATCGGACGCCGGCGGCGCGGGTCCGCTCAGACCGTCCACCGCCCCCGGAGGGACGCGTCACGGAGCTCCCCGACGCCCGCCACGGAACGATCGTCCTCCCCGGGGTGCGGAGCCGGGGCCGGTCGGAAGAACGTTACGCACCGTGCGTGAGTGCCGGGCGTCGCTACAGGCCGAGCCGCGACCGCAGGTAGTCGAACGCGGCCTTCCCCTTCGCCGTGTGCGGCGTCACCGTGAGCGGCCCCGGAGGGACCGCGGACGCCGCGCGCCGGGTCAGCGCGGCGACGAGCCGGGCCGTCGGGATCTCGATCGTCACGTCCGGTGCGGGCACCGGCCCCGCGACGACCGAGACCGCGCCGTCCGCGTCGACCCGCAGCGTCGCCGTCTCGGTCTCGGTCGTGAAGACCCAGGCCTGCGGCAGGTAGTGCCGGATCATCCCGCCGAAGAACCCGCGGAGCCGCGTCTGGATCTGGGGCTGGAACTCGCGGGCGGTCTGCGCGAGCAGCGACTCCACCTCACCCATCGGCCTCCGTGGAGTCGGTCCGGTATTTGGTCTCGCGGGGTCGGACGCGCGCGGCCCCAACCGTTATCCGAGCCCGGACCTCGGCGGCGGGGAGGACGGCGATGGGTCCTCGGGAGTTCTACGAGGTGATCGCCTCGACGCAGGACCGGGCGCTCGCGCTCGCCCGCGCCGGGGCCGCGCCGGGCAGCTCGGTCGTGGCCCGGTCCCAGACGGCCGGTCGGGGACGGAACGGCCACCGCTGGTGGTCGGCCCCGGGCGCCCTCCACCTCTCGATCGTCCTCCCCGCGCCCGCGGGGCCGGCGACGCTTATCCCGCTCGCGCTCGGCGCCTCGATCGGCGAAGCCCTGCGGGCGGAGTACGGCGCGCCGATCGTCGTCAAGTGGCCGAACGACCTCGTCGTGATCGGGACCGGGGGGCGACCCCGCAAGCTGGGGGGGATCCTGGTCGATCGGGTGGCGGGGTCGGCCGGCCCCGCCGCGGTGGCGGGGATCGGGGTCAACGTGGCGGTCGACGAGCGGGCGCTCCCGCCGGAGCTGACGGGGTCGGTCGCCTCCCTCCACGAGTACGCCGCCCGCGCCCCCGAGCTCGGAGCCGTCGAGGCGCTGGTCGCGTCGACGGCGCTGGCGACCGCGACCGAGCTCGCCGGACCGGACGGCGCCCGCGCCTGGATCCCCCGGTGCCGGGCCGCCCTCTGGGGGGTCGGACGGCGCGCGTTCGTCGACGGGGTCGACCGCGGCACGATCGCTGGGCTCGAGGACGACGGCGCCCTGCTGGTGCGCGACGGCCCCACGCTCGTCCCCATAAGCGCGGGCGACCTCCGTGTCGGGGAGCCGGCATGAGCGAGGCGTTCGACCGCTGGTCGGTGCTCAAGCGCAAGGCCCGGGAGGGCGGGGGCGCCGACCGGGTGGAGCGGCACCGGGCGGGCGGCCGGCTGACGGCCCGCGAGCGCCTCGAGTCGTTCTTCGACGCCGGTACGTTCACCGAGATCGATGCCTTCGTGACCCATCGCGTCGACACGTTCGGCCTCGACGAGCGGCGCGTCCCCGGGGACGGGGTCGTCACGGGCTGGGGCGAGGTCGACGGCCGGCCGGTCGTCGCCTTCGCGCAGGACGCGACGGTCTTCGGCGGCGCGCTCGGCGAGGCCCACGCGATGAAGATCGTGAAGGTGATGGAGATGGCCCGCAAGGCCGGCGTGCCGATCGTCGGTCTCGACGACTCGGGCGGCGCGCGCATCCAGGAGGGGGTGATGAGCCTCGGCGGGTACGGCGAGGTGTTCTTCCGGAACGTGCTGCTGTCGGGCGTCGTGCCCCAGCTCTCGCTCATCCTCGGCCCGTGCGCCGGCGGCGCGGTCTACTCGCCGGCGATCACCGACCTCGTGATCATGGCCGACGGGACGGGCCAGATGTTCATCACCGGCCCGGACGTCGTGCGGGCGGTGACCGGCGAGGAGGTCACGATGGACGCGCTCGGCGGCGCCGAGGCGCACGCGACGCTGAGCGGGGTGTCGCACTTCACGGCGGCGAACGACCGGGAGGCGATCGCGCTCGCCCGCCGGATCCTCGGCTACCTGCCGCTCAACAACCTCGAGGAGCCGCCGGCGGCCGCGGCCGCCGCGCCGCCGGACGCGGCCGCGCAGGAGCTCGAGCGGGCGGTCCCCGAGGACGCGAACGCACCCTACGACGTCCACGCGGTCATCGACCGGGTCGTGGACGTCGGCTCGTTCCTCGAGGTCCACCGCGCCTGGGCAGGGAACCTCGTCGTCGGCCTCGCCCGACTGAACGGCGCCCCGATCGGCGTCGTCGCGAACAATCCGGCCGTCCTCGCGGGCACGCTCGACATCAACGCGTCGACGAAGGGCGCCCGGTTCGTCCGGTTCTGCGACGCCTTCAACCTCCCGCTCGTCACGTTCGTGGACGTGCCGGGGTTCCTCCCGGGCACGGCCCAGGAGCACGGCGGCATCATCCGCCACGGGGCGAAGCTGCTCTACGCCTACGCGGAGGCGACGGTGCCGATGATGACCGTGATCCTCCGCAAGGCGTACGGGGGCGCGTACGACGTGATGTGCTCGAAGCACCTGGGAGGCGACCTCAACCTCGCCTGGCCGACCGCGGAGATCGCGGTGATGGGTGCCGAGGGGGCGGTCAACATCCTGTTCCGGCGGGAGCTCGAGAAGGCGACGCCGGCCGAGCGCGAGGCGACGCGCGCCCGGCTCGCCGAAGACTACCGCGCGCAGTTCCTGAACCCGTACCTCGCGGCCGAGCGCGGGTACATCGACGACGTGATCGACCCGGCGGAGACCCGGGCCCGCCTCGTGGGAGGCCTCGCGATCCTCGCCTCGAAGCGCGACGACCGACCCGGGCGCAAGCACGGGAACATCCCGCTCTGATCCGAGGCCGCGGATGGTCGGCATCACCGAGACGGTCCTGCGCGACGGGCACCAGTCGCTGATCGCGACGCGGATGCGCACGCGCGACATGCTGCCGGCGGCGGAGCGGCTCGACGCGATCGGGTACCGGTCGCTCGAGGTGTGGGGCGGGGCGACGTTCGACGTCTGCCTACGGTTCCTGCGGGAGGACCCGTGGGAGCGGCTGCGCCAGCTCAAGCGCGCCATGCCCCGCACGCCGCTCCAGATGCTGCTGCGCGGGCAGAACCTGGTCGGCTACCGCCACTATCCCGACGACGTCGTCCGGAAGTTCGTCGAGGAGTCGGCCCGGCAGGGGATCGACATCTTCCGCGTCTTCGACGCGCTCAACGACCCGGCCAACATGGAGGTCGCGCTGGACGCGGTGAAGCGCACCGGCGCGCGCGCCCAGGCGACCATCTGCTACACCCGGTCGCCGGTCCACACCCGCGCGTCGTTCGTGGCGCTCGGCCACCGGCTCGCGGCGATGGGCGCCGACGAGCTGTGCGTGAAGGACATGGCGGGATTCCTGCCGCCGACGGAAGGGGCCGAGCTCGTCGGGGCCCTCGTCAAGGAGGTCGGCCTTCCCGTCGTCGTCCACACCCACTCGTCGAGCGGGATGTCGACGATGACGTGCCTCGCCGTCGCCGAGGCCGGCGCGACGGCGGTCGACGCGGCGCTGAGCCCGTTCGCCGGAGGCGCGTCGCAGCCGCCGACCGAGACGCTCGTCGGGGCGATGCAGGGGACCGCGCTCGATCCGCACCTCGACCTGGGCGCCCTCGCCGACCTCGCCGAGCACTTCCGCGGCGTCCTCGAGCGGTACCGTCCGCTGCTCAACCTGCGGTCGCTGCAGACCGACCCGATGATCCTCACCCACCAGATCCCGGGCGGGATGCTGTCGAACCTGCTCTCGCAGCTCGCGGAACAGGACGCCCTCGCCCGACTCACCGAGGTCCTCGCGGAGGTCCCCCGGGTCCGCGCCGACCTCGGGTATCCGCCGCTCGTCACCCCGACGAGCCAGATCGTCGGGATCCAGGCGGTGATGAACGTCCTCACGGGCGGACGGTACCGGCAGATCACCCAGGAGGTCCGCGACTACGTCCGGGGCCTCTACGGGACGCCGCCCGCCCCGATCGACGCGGAGCTGTTCCGCCGGGTGACCGCGCAGTCGCCCGCGATCACCGGCCGCCCGGCCGACCGGCTCGCCCCCGAGCTCGCGAAGGCGACGGCCGAGGTCCGCGCCCTCGTCCCGGCGGCGGACACCGCCGAAGCGCTGTCGTACGCCCTCTTCCCGGCGGTCTGGCGGGCCTACCACGAGGCCCGGCGCCAGGGCCTGACGGCCGACGTGCTGACGACCGCCGCGCTCGGGGTCGTCGCGGCCCTCCGGTCGCCGACCGCCGCGCCCGCGCCTCCGCCGTCCGCGACCGCCGGGGGCGGCGGGATCTCGCCGTGGGCGTTCGAGGGCCGCGCCCACCGGCACGCCCAGCGGAGGTGGGTCGTTGCGCATCACGCTCGCGCGCGACGGTAAGGAGGAGACCGTGGAGGTCGCCCCCGGCGGCGACCTCGTGACCGTCGGGGGGCACCGCTACCCGGTCGCCGTCGTGAGCGCGGGACCGCTGAGGGTCGAGCTCGAGATCGCCGGCGAACGGGTGGTCGTCGAGCCGTGGCCCGAGCACTTCCCGCAGCCGCCCCAGGCGGTCGACGTGAACGGCGAACGGTGGACGGTCCGGGTGACCCGGGACGTGAGCGCGGCCGGTCCTCCCCCCGCGCCCCGAGGGCCCGCCCCGACGCCCGGGGCCGCGCCCCCGGCGGCGGCGCCCGCGCCGGCCGGCGGGGTCGCCGTGCTGCCGCCGATGCCGGGGCGGATCATCGAGGTGAAGGTCGCCGACGGGGCCCGGGTGCGCAAGGGCGACGTCCTGCTCGTGCTCGAGGCGATGAAGATGCGCAACGAGGTCGCGAGCCCCGCCGACGGGGTCGTCGCGCGCCTCGCGGTCCAAGCGGGAACGAACGTGCGCGCCCGCGAACCGATGCTGTACGTCGTGCCGGGCTGAACGGCCCGCTCACGACTGCGGGACCGCGTGCCCGCAGGCCGGGCAGGTGGTGGCGCCGCCCGGGAGCGGTGCCGCGCAGTAGATGCAGAACCCGAGGGACGACGCGAGCGGCCGGCCGGCGGGCGCGGCGGTCGCTCCGGGGTCGAGCGGGCCGGGGCCGAACGTCGAGCCACCCGGGGGCGGGGCCGGCCCCCCGCCGCCGACCCGGCGGCCGGCGAACGGGAGGTAGAACAGCGCGAAGCTCGCCACCATCCAGCCGAGCAGGAAGTAGAACGCGACCGTGTCGTACGCCGGGAAGGCGAGGACGACGCCGATGGTGACCCCGAAGATCGCGAAGTTGACGATCGTGAGCAGGGTGCGAACGAGCATCCCGTCCCTCCCCCCGGAGAGTCCCCACGCCCTACTTGGGCCTTCGGGCCCGCCCGCCGGGGCCGGCCGGGCCCCTTAATACGGCCCCCGGCTCGCGCCGCGGCGTGACGAAGGTCCCGCGGCTCGTCCCGGTCGACGAGTTCACCTACGACATCCCGACGGGCGAGGCGCCCGGGATGCACGTGCCGGGCCGGCTCTTCTCCGACGCGGCGCTCCTCGCCGGCGTCGAGGGCGACCCGTCGCTCGGCCAGCTCGCGAACGTCGCGACCCTCCCGGGCATCCAGCGCTACGCCTTCGCGATGCCGGACATCCACTTCGGCTACGGCTTTCCCGTCGGCGGGGTCGCCGCGTTCGACCTCGGCGAGGGGATCGTCTCGCCGGGCGGGATCGGCTACGACATCAACTGCGGCGTGCGGCTCCTCAGGACCTCGCTCACGGTCGAGGAGGTCCGGCCCCGGCTCGGGGCGCTCGTCGACCGGCTCTACCGCGAGGTCCCGTCCGGCGTCGGCTCCCGCGGCGGCCACCCCGTCGCGCCGCGCGAGCTCGACGAGGTGCTGGTCGGCGGGGCCGCCTGGGCCGTCGCGCACGGGCTCGGCCGGCCCGAGGACCTTCCCGTCCAGGAGGAGGGGGGCCGGCTCGCGGGCGCCCGTCCCGAGGAGGTCTCGGACGCGGCCCGCAAGCGCGGGTCGAAGCAGCTCGGGACGCTCGGCTCGGGGAACCACTTCCTCGAGGTCCAATCGGTCGACCGGCTGTTCGATCCCGCGTTCGCCGAAGTGCTCGGGCTCGCGCCCGGCGGCGTCGCGGTGATGCTCCACACGGGCTCGCGCGGTCTCGGCCACCAGGTCGCGACCGAGTTCATCCAGCGGATGGACCGGACCCTCGCCGAGGCCGGGACGCCCCTCGTCGACCGGCAGCTCTCCTGCGCCCCGATCGCCTCGGACGCGGGCACCCGGTACCTGGGCGCGATGGCGGCCGCCGCGAACTTCGCCTGGGCGAACCGGCAGACGATCACCGACGGGGTGCGGCGGGCGTTCGCGGCGGTGTTCGAACGCCCGGCCGAGGCGCTCGACCTCGCGGTCGTCTACGACATCGCGCACAACATCGCGAAGGTCGAGGAGCACGCGGTCGACGGCGGCCGCCGGCGGGTGCTCGTCCACCGCAAGGGCGCGACGCGGGCGTTCCCCGCGGGGCGCGAGGAGGTCCCGGCCGCGTACCGCGCCCACGGCCAGCCGGTGCTGATCCCCGGCGACATGGGGACGGCGAGCTACGTGCTCGCGGGCCTCCCCACCTCGATGGAGCGGTCGTTCGGCTCGTCGTGCCACGGCGCCGGCCGACGTCTGAGCCGGCACGCCGCGGTCCGGGAGTTCCGCTACGAAGCGGTGACCGAGGCGCTCCACCGCCGCGGGATCCTCGTCCGGTCCGCCTCGAAGGAAGGGGTGACCGAGGAGGCGCCCGGCGCGTACAAGGACGTGGAAGAGGTCGTGCGCGTCGCCGAGGGCGCCGGGCTGACCCGCCGCGTCGCCCGGATGGTCCCGCTCGCGGTCGTCAAGGGCTAGGCGGCGGCCGCGCCCGCCGCCGCCGCCCACCGGCGAGCACGGCGCCCCCGATCGCGACCGCGACGCCCGCCCCGGCCGCGACGAGCAGGAGGAGCGCCGGCCCCGGAAACGGGCCCCCGGACGGTCCCCCGGGCGACCCGCCCGTGACGTCGATCGTCCAGTTCTGCGCAAACGTGTGGCCCCGCGCGTCCTGCACGGTCACCGACGCGACGTACTGCCCGCCGGCGGCGTAGGTGTGGCTCGCGTTCGCCGCGGGGCTGTACGTCCCGTCGCCGAACGTCCAGAGCGTGGTGTACGGCGGTCCCACGCCCCCCGAGATCGTGAGGGCGAACGCGACCGCGAGCGGCGCCCCGCCCGACCGCACGCTCGGTCCGCCGGCGACGACGAGCGGTCCGGCCTCCGCGGCCCGGACCGGGAGATCGGCGGTGGCCACGTCCCCCCACGCGTCCGTCACGCGCGCCACGACGGTGAAGGAGCCGGCCGCGAACACGTGTGCGGGCGCCGAGGAGCTCGAGCCCGACCCGTCGCCGAAGCTCCACGCGACCGCGGTCCCGCCGGGGCCGCCCGCGGAGACGGTGCCGCTCCAGAGCAGCGGCGCGAAGCCGGCCGCCGGCGACCCCGTGACGTTCGCCTCGAGCGCGTCGGCGCGGGGGACGAACCCTCCCGCTTCGACGGCGCCGAACGACGCGAGGCGGATCGTCGCCCCGACGGACGCGCCGGTCGACGGGATCGTGACGGAGATCGAGTCGTTCGCCGCGACGGCCCCTCCGGGGCCGGGCCCGGGGTACGTCGCGTTCACGTTCGGCGCATAGCCGCCCGACCCGTTCCCGAGCGCCCAGTCGAACGCGCCCTCGAGCGGCGCCCCGCCGGCGCTCCACGCGGCCGCGGTGTACGCGACCGGGGTGCCGGCCGGCACGTCGACCGCGGGGTCGACGGTCGCGGTGAGCTCGGGGCCGCTCGCCCCGGCCGCGACCGCGTCGATCAGGAACGCCTCGCTCGCGTTCCCGTGGCCCTGGTCGGCGACGTGCGCCACGGCGACGTACCATCCGGGGCTCGGGTAGGTCGCCGAGACGGTCGCGCCGGAGGCGACGGCGCCGTCGCCGAACGTCCAGGTCGTGTTGGCGGCGCTGGCTTGGTCGCCGCCCGTGACCGCGGCGGTGAAGTCGACGGTGAGCGGCACCGGGCCTCGCTGGGTCGACGCCGCGAACGTCGCCGCGAGCGGCGGGGCCACGGTCACGTTCGTCTCCGCGGTCGCCTCCTGGCCGAGCGAGTCGTCGGCGGTGAGCTGGACGCTAAAGCTCCCGGCGGCCCGGAAGATCGCGCAGCCGCACGCGGCCACGTACGGATCGGAGGAGTTCCACGTCGTGGTCACCGGGCTCCCGCTGCCCGGCGACGGGCCCCCGCCGACCGCGAACAGGTCGGGGAAGTCGGCGGGCGCGTCGCGGACCCCGACGTCCGGGGTCGCCGTGACCGTGAGCGGCGCGACCGAGAACGTGCACGCGGACGTCGCCGGGCCCCCGATCCCGAGCGCCACGGGGGCGCTCGCCGCCCCGTCGACCGGAGCGGCCGCGTCGGCCACGACGACCGCGGCGCAGTCGGTGCCGGCGACCGCGTAGGCGTGGGTCGTCGAGCGGGCCGAGCTCCAGTTGAGGATCGTCCCGTCGCCGTAGAACCAGAAGTACGAGTACGGCGCCGTGCCGCCGGTCGCGGTGGCGGTCAGGGTGACGGTCGCCCCGGGCGCCGCGGTCGTGGCGGAGGCCGTAACGGTCACGTTGATCACCCGGCCGCCGCCGGCGACCACGGCGACCGGGGGAGAGACGGAGAAGTTGCCGCCGCTGTCCTCCACGTACCCCTGGGCCGGGTAGACGCCGGCCGCCTCGTACGGGTGCGCGACCGCTCCCGCGCCGGCGGGAGTGGCGTTCCCGTCGCCGAACGCGATCCCCTCGAGCGGATACGTCCCCGAGCCCCCCGCGGCGAGGACGGAGAAGTGGACGGCGAGCGGGACCGGGCCCGAGGCGGAGCTGGCGAGGAGGTGGGCCGTGAGGTTCGACGTGGGAGGCACCGAGCGCGCGAGCTCGGGCAGGAGCGCCCCGACGATCGGCGTGCCGATGCCGGTGACCGGGTCCCAACCGGGTCCGGCGGCGTAGCCGTTCGAGCCGGCGGTGATGTCGTGGAACGACGAAGCGTACGCCGCGCCGCGGAGGACCCCGTACAGCGACGGGTCGAGGAAGCCGAGCGGCTCGCCCGAGGCGTTGTCGGCGAGCGACGCGATCCCGGCCCAGATCGGGGTCGCGACGCTCGTCCCCTCGACCGCGACGTCCTCGCCGCCGCGGACGAGCACGACCGGCGTCCCGGCGTCGAGGCTCACGTCCGGCACGCCCCGGGTGGCCGGCGCCGGGGGCAGTCCGGGGCCGGTCTGCCAGGCCGGGCGCGGGAACGGGGCGAAGCCGCCGCCCGACCC
>Ga0335074_10003679_pt1 | contig 21010 bp, 17 predicted proteins | sample Lox_Sample_23_FD_206715 | JGI IMG/M metagenome (GOLD analysis project Ga0335074, IMG submission 206715) | Soil microbial communities from Loxahatchee National Wildlife Refuge, Florida, United States - Lox_Sample_2.3 | ecosystem: Environmental > Terrestrial > Soil > Wetlands | place: USA... | reverse complement strand
AGCAATCGCGCCCGTCGAACTGCCGCGCGCCGCCGGGTTTGAGCTTCATCTCGTAGTTCGCTGAGTCGAACCAGGAGTGCTCCACATTGCCGGGCAGGTTGACGACTTTTTCGTTTTCGAGCAGCGGCCGCAGTCCGAAATGCTGCACAATCGTGGACCCGCTCTGGGACTGAACTTCATAGCTCTTGCCCACTTCCTTTTTGTAAGTCACCTTCACCGTCATCTCTGCGACCGGATGCGTCTCGTCCTTGCCGCGGAAGACAGCGTAGTGCTCGATGTCGGTGAATCCAAGCACGTACTCCACGCGCCGCTGGACGGCCGCATCGATCGATCGAATCACGGCGGCCTGGTCGGGCTGCTGCTGAGCGGTCGCAGGGCAAGCCTGCGACCAGAAGACCGCGACGATTGCCACTGACATCGCCGCTCGCCGCACCCTTTGTCTCATGCCTCGGATTCTCTCACGAGGGAGATGAGGTTTGCGCCCAGCATGTATGCTGGATTTCATCGCGAGGGCCGCCCGTTGACTCAAGAACCTGATCCAAAGCGAGAACAGCACGAAGTGCAACCAGAAGTGAACGAAGTGCGGCGGGAACGGCACGAAGTGCGCGTGCGCGGCGTCGTGCAGGGCGTCGGCTTCCGCCCCTTTGTCTACCGTCTGGCCCGGGAGGAGTCGCTGGCGGGTTTCATCGGCAACGATACCGACGGCGTCATTGTTGAGGTCGAAGGAGCGCACGCCAGCATCGAGGCTTTTCTACGCCGCCTTCAGTCCGAAGCGCCGGCTCTGGCGCGCATCGATTTCGTGACCTCGCGCAGTATTTCGCCAAAACAAGAGAAGGGATTTCGTATCGTCGCCAGCGAAGTGCGCGGCCAGGTGGCAACTGGCATCCCCGCTGACGCCGCCACCTGCGCCGACTGCCTCCGCGAGCTGCTCGATCCCAAAGACCGCCGCTACCGCTATCCATTCCTCAACTGCACCAACTGCGGCCCGCGTTTCACCATCACCCGCCGCATTCCTTACGACCGTCCCCAGACATCGATGGCGAAGTTCAAAATGTGCCCGGCCTGCCAAGCCGAGTACGACGACCCCGCCAATCGCCGCTTTCACGCCCAGCCCAACGCCTGCTGGGATTGCGGCCCGCGTCTCTGGCTCGTCGACCCCGCCGGCGCGACAATCGACGCCGCCGATCCCGTCGCCGAAACCATCCATCGCCTCCTCGACGGCCAAATCCTCGCCACCAAAGGCATCGGCGGATTCCACTTGGCCTGTGACGCTACCAACAGCTCCGCCGTGGTACTCCTCCGCGAGCGAAAGCACCGTTACGGCAAACCGCTGGCCATCATGGTGCGCGATCTCGAGGCTGCGCGTTCCATCGGCTCGCTTTCTCCCGCGGACGAAGCTCTCCTTACCACTTATGCCCGCCCCATCGTGCTGGTTCACAGACGCTCCGGCAACACCATCGCGCCCTCCGTTGCTCCCGGCGTGCCCTGGCTCGGTATCTTTCTGCCCTACGCGCCTCTCCAGCACCTGCTCTTCGCAGACGACCGCGTCCGCGCTCTCGTGATGACCAGCGCCAACCTGAGCGAAGAGCCAATCGCCATCGACAACGACGAGGCCCTGGCACGACTCGCCAACATCGCCGATGCGTTCCTGATGCACAACCGCGAGATCCTGCAGCGTTGCGACGATTCGGTAATGGCGGTAGTCGACGGCGCCCCGCAGCTCATCCGCCGCGCGCGCGGCTTTGTGCCTCTTAGCGTGTCGCTCGCTCCCAAGCTGCCGGAATTTGACGCGCCGCCCCTGCTCGCTGTCGGCGGCCATCTCAAAAACGCATTCGCCCTCGCCCGCGGCCGCTTTGTCTATCAGAGCCAGCACCTCGGCGACCTCGAGAACCTCACCGGCCTCAACTTCTTTCGCGAGTCGCTCGACCACCTGATGCGAACATTTGAGGTTGCTCCGACCGCCGTCGTGCACGACCTGCATCCCGGTTACCTGTCGACGACACTTGCGCGCGACTGGGCCGCGGAGCGCAATCTACCGCTCATCGCCGTCCAGCATCATCACGCGCACATCGCTGCCTGTATGGGTGAGCACTCGCTCGCCGGGCCAGTCATCGGCCTCTCGCTCGATGGCACCGGTTACGGCAATGACGGTAAGATCTGGGGCGGGGAAGTGCTGATCGTGCGCCTCGACGGTCCCGACCCCGCGCAATTTGACCGCTTCGCACACCTCGAGTACGTGCCGATGCCGGGCGGCGAAAAGGCGATCCACGAGCCATGGCGCATGGCGCTCGGCGCTTTCCACGCTGCGGGTTTCAACATCGAGTCTGAAGAGGTGCTCGCCCTGGTTGGTGCAAAGCCGTACGAAGCTCGCCTCATCCGTCAGATGATCGATCGCGGCATTAACACGCCGTTGACGTCCAGCCTCGGCCGCCTTTTTGACGCCGTTGCTGCGGTTGTTCTGGGCCGCGGCGTGGTGGATTACGAGGCCCAGGCCGCTATTGAACTTGAAGGCGTGGCCGCAGATGAGGACGATCGCCTGCGCCATCAGGAATATGTGCCGGAGTTCTGCGCAGGTGACGGGTCGTTCATCTTAAAGACTGGAAGTCTATGGCGGCGGTTGATTGACGATGCACGCGCAATGCCCCGCGAGAAAATCGCCGCCGAGTTTCATGCCGGAATGGCAAAGGGATTAATCAAAGCGGCGTCGAATGCGCGCGAAAAAACCGGCATTCATCAGGTCGCGCTCTCCGGCGGATGCATGCACAACCGCCGTCTAGCCCGTCTGCTGCGCACTGGGCTTGAAAAAGAAGGCTTCCAGGTCTACCAGCACCGGCAAGTGAGTCCCGGCGACGGCGGCCTGAGCTACGGCCAGGCCGTTGTTGCTGCCGCCATCCTCGGAAAGCAAAGAGCTGAAAGCTGACGGATGAAAGCTGCTTTTTAACCCGAAAGCCTCACCAGTTCCTGCGCCTCATGCCGCGGGCCGAGAATCGAAATTCGCGGAATACGGCCGCGCACCATCGCAACTTCGTCGCACCGGTGCAGCCGCGGGCAGTTCTGGCAGTCTTTAAAGATCTTGTCGGGCAGCTCCGCCTTGTCTTCAACGATGCGGAATCCGTACTTGAAGAAGAAGTCGGGGATTCGCGTGAACAGACACACAGAGTTGATGCCGTGCGTTTCGGCTTCTTCGATCAGCCCATTCAGAATGCCGCCGCCTGCGCCCTGGCTCTTTGCCTCAGGCTTGACGACGATGGAGCGCACCTCGGCGAGATGCGGTCCGTAAAGGTGCAGTGCGCCGCAGCCGAGGAAAACTCCGCCATCTGATTCGGCTACTGTGAAATCGCGAATGTTTTCGCAGATCTCGGCAAACGCACGCTTCAGCAGCGTACCGTCTGAAGAGAGCGAGTTGACCAGATCGTAGATGTTCGAGGCGTCGTGCAATAGCGCTTTACGCACCAGCATGAGCAACCTCCCGCTTCCGGCGACGTTCGGGCAAAGCCGCAAGACCCTGCCGCATGGAAATCAAATCCTTGCGCACTCGCTCGCGTGCGGTACCGCCGATTACATTGTGGCAGTCGATTGTGGACTCAAGAGTAATGGCCGCGAAAAAATCTTCGCCAAACTCGGGGCCAAACTGCTTCAATTCATCCAGTGAAAGCGCGTTGAGCTCAACACCTTTACCGAGCGCGAAGCGGACCGCATTGCCGATTTTCTCATGCGCGGTGCGGAAGGGAACTCCCTTGTGCACGAGGTAGGTGGCGGCGGCCATCGCGTTGAGATAGCCGCTCTGCGCGGCATCGCGCATGCGCTCGCGGTTGAACGCGAGGGCGGAGGTGAAGAGGGCCACTAGACCCAGAGTCTGCGGCACGAACTCCATGGAAAAGGCCGGCTCCTGGGTCTCCTGCATGTCCTTATTGTAGGCAAGCGGCAGGCCCTTGAGTTGCAGCGCTACTGCCTCGGCAGCTCCGTGAATGCGCCCTACTTTCGCGCGGACCAGCTCTGTAAGATCGGGATTTTTTTTCTGCGGCATTGCGCTCGAGCCCGTCGAAAATGCCTCGGGCAACGTGACAAAACCAAACTCCACCGTTGCAAACAGCGTGATCTCCTCGGCAAACCGGCTAAGATGCAAACCGACAAAGGTTAGAGCTTGCAGATATTCCAAAACAAAATCGCGGTCGCTGGTTGCGTCCATCGAGTTGCCGGTTGGACCTTCAAAGCGTAGCTCCTTGGCGGCAATCGTGCGGTCCAAGGCCAGCGTTGCACCCGCCACCGCTCCAGATCCCAGAGGACAATAGTTGAGCCGCTTCTTGCAATCCATTAGCCGGTCGATATCGCGCATGATCATCTCGACATATGCCAGAAGCCAATGAGCCACCAGCACCGGTTCGGCGCGCTGCATGTGCGTATAGCTTGGCATTACGGCGTCGTCAGCGGCTTCAGCCTTTTCGACCAGCGCATTGACCCAGGCAATCAACGCCTCTAGAGTTAGATCGATCTGTCCGCGCACGTACAACCGCAAGTCCGTCGCGATTTGCTCGTTGCGGCTGCGGCCAGTGTGCAGCTTCAATCCCAACGTGCCCACATGTTCCACGAGTTTAAGCTCTACAAAGTGATGAATATCTTCTGCTGTCTCGTGTTCACGCACTGCCGCTTTGCCTGCATCGGACTCGTGTTGAGCGGCGATTGAGCCCAGCGCTTCGCGGATAGTCGCTGTTTCCGCTTCGGTCAATACTCCAGCCGCGCAAAGAGCGGACGCGTGCGCTTTGCTGGCCGCGATCTCCTGCGGCAGCAAACGCCAGTCGAAGGGCAGGGAACGCTGCCACTGTTCGAAGCCGGCGTCGAGCGGTTCGCGAAACCGCCCTGACCACATCTTGGCCGATTGTTGATCGTTCGACATTTGCCTTTTCCGGATCCTTCGAGGGCCGGTCAGCCCGGTTTTCTATTGTTTCAACCCGCCCAGCAGCAACAGAAGCAACGCCTTCTGAGCATGCAGGCGGTTCTCGGCCTGATCGAAGACGATCGACTGCGGGCTGTCGATCACTGCGTCAGTCACTTCCTCGTTGCGGCGCGCGGGCAGGCAATGCATGAACACCGCGCGGCTGGAGGCCCGGGACATGAGAGCCTCATTTACCTGGAAAGGCCGGAAGATGGGCGCACGCTTGGTAGACTCGTGCTCCATGCCCATGCTCACGCACACGTCGGTGTACACCGCGTCCGCGCCCTCGACCGCAGCCTGCGGATCCTGAAGGAGGCGCACCTCGCAGTGATTGCGCTCGGCAATCTCGCGAGCGATGGTCACAATCTCAATGTCGGGAGAGTAGCCGCGCGGCGTTGCCACGGTCACATTCGTGCCCAACTGGGCTCCGGTCAACATCAGCGAGTGGCATACGTTGTTGCCGTCGCCGACGTAAGTAAAATTGAGGCCGGTCACAGTGCCGAAGTGCTCCTCGAGCGCCATGAAATCGGCCAGTGCCTGACAGGGGTGCTCGAAATCAGACAGGGCGTTGACGACCGGCACATGCGCATTTGCCGCCATTTCGGTGATGGTGTCGTGGGCGTAGGTGCGCAACACGATCACGTCGACCCAGCGCTCAAGGTTGCGCGCCACATCGGCGATCGTTTCGCGCTCGCCAAGTGGTGAGTTTGTCTGGTCGACAAAAATTGCGTTTCCGCCCATGGTGTTGATGCCGGTTTCAAAGGCCAGTCGAGTGCGCAGGCTTGCCTTCTCAAACATCAGCACCATCTGCTTCGCATCGAGGGCGCGGCGATAGGCGCCGGGATTGCGCTTAACGTCGTGGCCCAGCTTGAGAATGGCGCGCACTTCGCTGCTTGAAAGGTCTGAGATGGAACACAGATCTTCGCCGGCCATACGCTCGATCGCGGCCAGAATATCGGGATCGGTGTCCACTGAGATCTGCGGGACGGGCTGTTCAATGGTTGCTCTACTCGCCACGTTGGTGTCCTCCTGTTGCGGGCAGAGCGCTATGCGCCGCCGCATGTTCGGTAAAGATTGCGTCTAGCGCGTCAATAGCTTCGTCCACATGTTTGCGCTCCAGAATGTACGGGGGTAGGAAGCGCAAAACCGTATCGCTGGTGCAGTTAATAAGGATGCGGCGCTTGAGCATTTCAGCAACGATCAACTTTGCCAACTCGGCCGAGTCAAGTTCTGCTGCAAGCATCAACCCCTTGCCGCGCACATCAACAATCGACTCGTGACGTCTGGCCAATTCACAGAGCCGCTTCTTGAAGTAGTCGCCGACGTCGGTTACATGGTCCAGGAGATGCGCATGTTCCATGTGATCGATGACTGCAATCGCCACAGCGCAGGCCAGCGGTCCGCCACCAAACGTGGTGCCGTGCATGCCGGCGTGGATCGAGCGCGCCACTTCTTCAGTGCATAAAACCGCTCCTAGCGGAATGCCGCCCGCCAACGGCTTAGCCAGCGTGGTCACATCGGGTTGGATCCACCCCACGGACGAAGACCTGTCCGCGGGGGCCCCGGTGATGCCGTAATGCTGGTACGCGCACCACTTTCCGGTGCGGCCCATGCCCGCCTGAATCTCGTCCACAATCAACAACGCGCCAGTGGAACTCGCCAGCGCTCGCGCTTCTGCGAAGAACTCCTGCGAGAGTAGCCTTACGCCGCCTTCTCCCTGGATCGCTTCAACAAGAATTGCGCAGACCTCGTTCGAAAACTTTGCGCGCAGATCGGCAATGTCGTTGAAACGCACGAATTCGACGCCCGGTACCACTGGCGCAAACGGTTCGCGATACTTTGCCTTGTGCGTGGTCGACATGGAGCCAAAAGTGCGCCCGTGGAAGCTCTGTTCAAGGGCCAGAAACTCTGTGCCAATATTTGCGCCCTCGCTGCGACGCAAACCCGCATAGGCGCGAGCCAGCTTCAGCGCGCCCTCCCACGCTTCAGTGCCGGTGTTCGAAAAAAAGCAGCGGTCGAGACCGGTGCGCTCAGTCAACCGCAGCGCGAGTTCGGCCTGGCCTTCGTGATAGAAGAGGTTCGATGTGTGAATGAGCGCGTGGCTCTGGCGCGCGATGGCTTGTTCAATCACCGGGCTCCCGTAGCCCAATGCGTTGACGCCGATGCCGCTCAGCAAGTCGAGGTATTTCTCGCCATGCTCATCGATGATGTGAACGCCCTCGCCGCCAACAAATAGGATGGGGTTTCTTTCATACGTCGACAACAGCAACCGCGATTCCGCGGCCTTGATCTGATCCAGTTTCGTCAATTCAATCTCTCCTCAAGAACGGGTCGGCGGCCTCTTTCGTTCGCTCCCGCTCGATCATTGCGGACACCTCAGCCCGCGAGTCAAATTCTCTTGTGGTGCCAATGCCGTGTTAGGCCACCATCACCTCAGTGCCGTGAGCCACGCGCGAACTGCACAGGTCAGGTAACGATCCTGCAGCGTCGGCGGGCAAAATCCGCACGCGCTTGACGCCGCTCAGAAGCGCCTCACGGCACGCACCCAGTTTGGGAAGCATGCCCCCTGAAATCACTGCGCTCTTGGCCATCTCGGCAATCTGATCGATCGAGAGCCAGCGCAGCACGTCGCCATTAGCGTCTTTCACTCCGGGAACGTCTGTGAGAAACACCAGCGCATCGGCGTGGCAGGCAACGGCGCAGGCCGCGGCCATCTCGTCGGCATTCACGTTGTAGTACTCGCCGTCAAAGCCGAGCGCGATCGACGAAATTACCGGCACGCCGTTCATCTGCCAGATGGCCTCAATCCAGCGCGGATCGCTGGCTGCAATCTCGCCCACAAAGCCAAGATCAGGCGCGGTCCGTTTCTTGCGGGCGCGGAAAATCAGCCCATCGCCGCCGGAAAGACCCATTGCCGGTTGCCCCAGTGCACCCAGCGCGGCAACGAGCCCTTTATTTACGCGGCCGGCCAGCACCATCAGCGCTACGTCGCGCGTCTCGGCGTCGGTCACGCGCAGCCCATTCACAAACTCGCTTTGCTTGCCAAGAGCCTTCAGCGTTTTGGTGATCTGAATTCCGCCGCCATGCACAACGGCCACCTGGTTGCCGTCGCGCACCAGGTCTGCAATTGCGCGGACGCATCCAGAAAGGAGAGCCGGAGTCTCCAGTCCCGCACCACCCAGCTTGACTACATACTTCATTCCAGGCCCTCCGACTCGCCCCATCCGAGCACGATATTCAAATTCTGCACAGCCTGGCCCGCTGCACCCTTAAGCAGGTTGTCAAGGCAACTGACGATCACTGCGCGGCGACCGCTCGCGTCAAGCTGGAAGCCGATATCGGCGTAGTTGGTATGGACGACGTATTGAATCTGCGGCAGTGTCTTACTCGAGAAACGTACCATCGGACACCCGGCAAAGAACGATTCGTAGACCGTCGCAATAGACACCCGCGTCTGCGGTTCCTTGAACTGCACGTAAATTGTGGAGAGAATTCCCCGTGGAATGGGCAGCAGATGCGGTGTAAAGACGATCTCGGTGGCATCGATGCCGATCTGCTCGAGCAGCTCGCCCGTATGGCGATGATTGAAGACGCCATAGGCCGAGAGATTATCGGCCGCGTACATGAAATGCGTCTTGGCCGTTGGCGCCTTGCCCGCACCGCTTACGCCGCTTTTGGAGTCAGCCACAATTCCGTGATCGAGATCGATGAGCCCTGCTGCTACTAGCGGTTTTAGCGCCAGTATGACAGACGTCGCGTAGCATCCGGGGTTAGCCACCAGTTGCGCACCGGCAACCTGCTCGCGATGGAGCTCAGGCATTCCATAAATGGCCAGCGCCTGCGTTGCATCGGCCTGCTCGGTACCTTCGTCTTCGAAGTTGTAGACAGCGCGATTTGCAGCCTCGGTCAAACGCCACGCGCCGCTCAGGTCGATCACGCGCAAGCCATTCTTCAGCGCCTGGGGGACCCACTCGCGCGACTGTTCATGGGGCGTGGCCAGAAACAACACGTCAACGCCGCGATCGGCGAGAAGCTCCCATGAAAAAGGCTCGAGCCGCAAATTGCTGCTGCCGTTGTTATTGCCAAGCTGAGGATGAATCTCCCCGAGCGGAATTCCACCGCGCCCAGCATCTTTCTCGTCCACGCGGCCGGCAAATACCGGGGGCACGCCTTTAAGGCGAGGATGGTGCAGTAGAAGCCGCGCCAGTTCCGCGCCCGCATAGCCGCTTACACCAGCAATTGCGATTTGTAATTTCTTTGTCATGATTCAAGCAGCGTCCTGATGCGCATCTCTACCTCACCGGCGCGGCGCGGATCGGCGCAGATCACCAGCACCGTGTCGTCTCCGGCGATAGTGCCAACTATCTCGGGCCATAAAGCGCGGTCGAGTGCTGCGGCCACCGGCTGGGCTCCGCCCAGAACCGTTCCCACCACCACCTGGTTCATGGCCTGCCGAACTCGAAGCCCAAAGCTCTCCAGCATCTCTTCCAGCGAGGGCGGCGCGTCATCCGCGACAACCGCGCCATTGCCATGCCGGTCGGGAAGCGAGTAGCCGCCAGGCCCTTTTGACAGGCGCAATTCGTGCATATCGCGCGAAAGCGTTGCCTGCGTAACGTGAATGCCGCGCCGGCGAAGCTTGCGCCTTAGTTCATCCTGGCTGGCTACTGCCGAGCTCAAAAGCACCTCTCGAATTGCGTCCAGCCGCTGGGGCTTCATCTCAATTTCCCACAGAGAAAACGTGAAAGCGTGGTCCCCGAAGCGGAAAACCACGCTCGTATAAATATACGATAGAATGAATAAGTATGCAATGGACGAGAAAAAGTCTGGAAGGTTTTGAGGCCGGATTCGCTTGTTGCCGGCGTCGTTGACGGCCGGCCTTCACGCGACCGGCATCTTCTTTCGCCGCTTCGCGTTGTACATTTCCCGATCGGCCCGAGCCAGAAGGCTGTCGAGCGTCTCAGAGTTGCCAGGCTCCATGGTTACGCATCCCAAGCTGAAACTCAGCGCAGACGGATGGCTGCGCCCTCGATTCGCCAGGTCAGCCGAAACTTCGAGCTGGTGCGCTGCGTGCGCGATGTGTTCCTCACTGAATTGTCCCGCAACGGCAAACTCATCGCCCCCGATCCTTCCCACGACGTCGGTCTCGCGGAACGACGACTTGAGGATTTCAGCCACCTCGACAAGAAGGTCGGAGCCGACCTGGTGGCCGAGAGTGTCGTTGGTTTTCTTCAGGTCATCAAGATCGATGAAAAGCACAGAGAACGGCGTGTTCAGGCGGCGTGCAAGGCGCAGAGCCTGTTCCGCAAGCAGGCGAAAGCCGCGGAGGTTATAGAGATCGGTGAGCGCGTCTCGCAGCGAGAGTTCGTGAACCTCTATTTCCATGGAATTGATTCGCCGCGCCAGGTAGATCAGGATAGAGGTACTGACAATGACTGCAACAGCGCCAAGCATTGCCGTCGTGTAATAGGCCGGCATGCGGTTTTCACTGATGAAGCGCGCACGCAATGCCTCGCGCAAATAGGGCAGCACAAGGATCACGGGCATCAAAACACGCGCCACCTTGCTGCCCGAACCTTCACCGATGAAAGTTTTGAGAATGCCTTTTTCGGTTCGGCGCATAATCAGGACGCCGCTCAGCAGGAGCATGCAGATCATGGTTTGCGCCGAGGTCGGTACAGATGCCTGCGAGTCAAAGAAGTGCGAAATGGCGATAAAATGGCCCGTTACGACGGTCAGAACTACCGCTGCCTGAAAGAACGCAAGAATATCCGCGGCCAGCACCAAGGCGGGCCTGCGCACGGCGGCAAACATCGCGGCAACGCCGACTGCGGCAAATCCCAGCGTGGCTTGAAAGGCCATTCTGCTCCACAAATCATTCTGTGCGGGATGTCCTGGAGCGGTGACTGTGTCGATGCCGAGGGATATGTGAAACCCATATTCAAGGATCACCGCCAGTGAGAGCAAGACGACTAAGCAAGCAAGCAGAATCGACGTAAATTGGAGCACCCGGGAATAACGGGGATGTGAAAAAGCGAGGCTCATTCCGCTGAGCGTTGTCAGCAGCATCGCCTGCAGGTTCATCGGATTCCACCCCGGCAGAATGTCAGGGTCCACTGCGCGCAACATCCATCCGGCTATACTCACCAGAATGAAGAGAGCGGCGACGTAAAGAATGACACGTCCGGCTCGCGCCAGCTTACCGCTGATTTCGGAGTCGAGTTCGCTCGGAGGCGAATCCTGGGGCAAATTGGACATCATTCGATCGCAGAGCCGGCACTGTCAGGTCCACGCAAGCTTGGCTTCAGCAACAGTTTATCGCGCTCACATCGGGACTGAGCCCGGGAAATGCCGCGTTTCGCGTGCCTAAAAAGTGTCAGTCCCGGTACAGGTGTGTGTGATTCTCATTGGCGAAGCAGTGACTTTTCAGTTCGCGGCCGTCGCCAGCGCCGCTTGGCTCTTGATAAACTCTCGAATGGCCGACTTTGCATGCGCCATGATCCTGGAATGACCGCTCCCATAGCAACCATCAACGACCTGTTTCTTCACGTAAGCTCCGCGGCAAATCCCCGCGCCGTGCTCTGGCAAGACAGCTTTGGCCAATGGCAGCCAATCTCCTCTGACCAGATCTACCAGCGCGTGCGCGCATTGTCGCGAGCCTTGCTCTCGTGGGGCGCCAGGAAGGGAGATCGCATCGCCCTGATCGGTGAAAACCGATGGGAGTGGGCAGTATCGGACTTCGCCATTTTGGCCATTGGCGCTGCCGACGTACCCATCTATCCCACTCTGACAGGTGAGCAGGTTGCCGTTCTTCTGCGCGATGCCGATTGCCGGATCGCGATTGTTTCCACCCGTCAGCAATTTGACAAGCTGAATGCAGTCCGGAAGCAAACCAAGCTCGAGAGAATCGTGATGATGGACTCACCCGCGCCTGAAGGCGCAATTGCCATAATCGAGATCCTCGCCGATGCCGATGCGGCCGGCAGCGAACATGATCCGGTATTCGATGCGCTCGCGCGGTCTGCAGATCCGGGCGATCTGGCCACCCTCATCTACACCTCCGGCACCACCGGTGAGCCCAAAGGCGTCGCACTCACCCACGGAAACATTGCTTCGAACCAAAACATCGCGGGAGTCGATTTCCACTTTGATTCCAGCGACGCCTGCATCTCTTTTCTGCCGCTCTCGCACGTCACTGCGCGTGCACTGGATTACGTGATGTTCAACTACGGAGCACAGGTCGCCTACTGCTCGCAGTTCGACAAGCTGCCGCAGGCGATGAAGGAGATCCGTCCCTCTGTTATCGTTGGTGTTCCGCGCGTATTTGAGAAGATTCGTCAGGCAGTGGAGGAGAAATCGAGCGTATCGCCGATAAAAAAGCGGCTTTTTGCGTGGGCGCTGCGCGTAGGGGCGAAGTCGGCAGCAATTGTCTACGCTGGCCGGCAACCTTCGTCGCTATTCTGGAAGCTGGCGCGCAAGCTGGTTTATTCGAAGGTGTGCGAGGCGTTCGGCGGCCGGGTACGCATCTTCATCTCGGGCGGCGCGCCTTTGGGCATCGATACCGCGCAATGGTTCGCATCCGTTGGAATTGCGCTCTGGGAGGGTTACGGGCTTACCGAAACATCGCCCGTGATTGCCCTCAACACTCCCGTAAGGCAAAAGATGGGCTCAGTGGGCGCGCCGCTGGCGAATGTGGAGCTGAAGTTCGCCGAGGATGGCGAATTGCTGGTGCGTGGCCCATCGGTCTTCAGGGGATACTGGCAAAAACCGGCCGCCAATTCCGAATGCTTTGATTCCGAGGGGTGGTTCCGTACCGGCGATATTGCGCATCTCGACGAGGACGGGTTCCTCTTCATCACCGACCGCAAAAAGGAACTGCTGAAAACATCGGGCGGCAAGCTGGTGGCTCCGCAGCCAATCGAAAACAAGCTGAAGAATTCAGTCTTTGTTGCGCAGGCCGCTCTGGTGGGCGACAAGCATAAGTTCATTTCCGTATTGATCGCTCCGAACTTTCAGGCCCTTGAGGCATGGGCGCACAAGCACGGCGTCAAGGCGAGTTCCCGCGAAGATTTGGTTCTCGACAGCCGGGTGACCGCGCTGTACGGGGAGCTTGTCCGCGAGGTAAACAACGGGCTCGCCAACTTTGAAACGCTTAAGCGATTCCGTGTTGTTGCCGATGAGTGGACGCAGGAATCGGGTGTGCTGACTCCATCAATGAAGCTCAAGCGCCGGGTGATTACTGATCGCTATGCGGACGTAATCGGCGAACTCTACGCCGACGAAGCAACCTCACGCGGCGAATAGGCGCACCTAGGTGCAAAAAACGATGCTCGAAGAGCAGCCGCTTGTCCCACATCGTTTTCAAACCGCGGAAGAAGGGCGCGCCCCACGCGCCAACCCCCAGGATCCCGCCAAATAGGATCACCGCATCGATGCTTTCCCGGCCCGACGACCAGTAGGCGTCGGGCTGCAGATTGAGCCAGAGCGCGAACTCATCGAGGGTGAGCGCGGCGCCCACCCCGTAACTCACTGCCATGAGCCGGCTTAAGAAGATCGAGGTAGGGGAGTGCGAGCGGCCGAGATCGAGGAGCCAGCCATAGCCCACCAGCAGCAGTATCAAAATGCCCCACACCAGGTGGTGGATGTGCAATCCCCGCACCACCACCCACTGGAAATGCCCTTCGTGGTTCACGATTCGGTGAACCAGGATCCGCACACCGACAAATGTAATCAAGAAAGACACCGAGGCAATAAACATGCGCCGCCGTGGCCGGTCAGGAATCGTAGTGCGGATAAGGAAACCAAGGCGGGTTAACTGCAGCAGCACCAGCAAAACGATGATGACCACGCTGACAAAGGCCAGCAGCAGCAATGCTCCACTAGTAGGCATAACCCTATTCAACCACCGGATTACGGCTTGGCCGAAAGAATCTTAAATCAAGCCGATTGCCGCTTATGCCCCGTTCCGTGTGTGCCGTGACTACCCTCACACTTTGCCCTTTACAGAGACAGAGTAAACTGTATAAGGCGTTGAGACTGGCGGTCCCCTCTCAGCCGGGCACATATCCAGAGAAAGGAATTTCAAGAGGAGAATCTGACGATGCGAGTTGCATTATTGACCGGTGGCGGCGACTGCCCCGGATTGAATGCCGTCATCTATGCGGCCGTGAAAAAGGGTATTAATCACTATAGTGACGAATTCATCGGCTTTTTGAACGGTTGGCGCGGCGTCCTCGACAATAACTTCATCCCTCTCACTCTCGAGAACATCGATGGCGTTCAACTGAAGGGCGGCACCATTCTCCACTCTTCGCGGACCAACGTGAAAAAGATTCCCGGGGGTATCGAGAAGGTCCAGGAGGTGCTGAAGCTCAACAAGATCGACGCGCTCATCGCCCTGGGCGGCGACGACACCCAGTCGGTGACGCTCTACCTGAGCGAGAACGGCGTGCCTTCAGTGGGCGTGCCCAAGACCATCGACAACGACATTAGCGGTACCGATCAAACCTTCGGCTACGATACGGCGGTGTCAATTGCTACCGAGGCCGTGGACCGCATCCACACCACCGCGGACTCGCACAACCGTGTGGTGGTGATCGAGGTGATGGGCCGCGACGCCGGCTGGATCGCTTACGCCGCAGGCATCGCCGGTGGAGCTCACGTCGTCCTAGTCCCTGAAAAAGAAATCGATATCGATCACGTCTGCGCCCTATTAAAGTACAACTACGACCACGGCAAGCACTACGGCGTGGTGGTGGTTGCCGAGGGCTGCCATCTGCCGGATGTCGGCCAGGTAGCCGATGCCACTCAGGTTGATTCATTTGGTCATGCGCGTCTCTCCGGAATTGGCGAAGCCCTGGCCGAGCTGATCGAGAAGAAGACCGGCTACGAAACCCGTTCAGTGAATCTGGGGCACACGCAGCGCGGCGGCGTTCCCACGGCGTACGATCGCGTTCTCGGCCAGCGTTACGGGCTGCATGCCATCGATATGGTCCACCAGAAGAAGTGGGGCCGGATCGCCGTCCTGCGGGGAACCGATATCACCGACATCACGATCAAGGAAGCGATTGCAACCAATCGGCGCCTCGATCAGCGCTTCTTCGACGTGATTGCTGACCTTGAAGCCAAGATCTAGGTGATCATTCAGAACCCACAAAAAAGCCATCCCAAATCGAGGGATGGCTTTTTGTTTCACTTAAGATTGAGATTTGCTTCATGCGCTACCGTCCCTACCAGCTGGCTGACTTCGCACAGCTCTACGCGGTCGAGGAGGTCTGTTTTCAGCCGCCCTATCGGTTTAGCCGGTCCTACTTGCGCCAGATTGTCGCCAGACCCGATGCTGCAACCTGGATGGCTGAAGAAAACGGAACCATCGCCGCGTTCGCAATTGTTGAGTGGGCAATTGACTCGGCGAATCCGACAGCCTACATCCAGACGATTGAAGTTCTTCCCAATTTCCGGCGTATGGGAGTAGCCGGCGAGCTTATGCGCCGGCTCGAGGGTTCAGCAATCGAAGCCGGCGCTTGCCTGATCTGGCTGCACGTAGACGCCGAAAACCTGGCTGCCATACGCCTCTACGAAAAAAAAGGATTCATCCGCCAGGGTAGGGAAGAGAACTACTATCCCCGAGGCCAGGACGCGCTGATCTACGCGAAGACGCTTTCTTGAGAATCAAAATAGTTCTGGCCGGCGGCTTTCGATCACGCTTCGCTAACTACGATTCACGAATCACGAACCACGAATCACAGCCCTCCCGATGCTTCCTTGATGAATGCCGCTACGCGGTCGTGTAGCTGTTTATCGCATTCGCTGCGGACGTAGACCATGTGCCCGGCCTCGTACCAGTCATACTCAATATTTCTGGCCAATGAAGCAGGGATGGGCAGGTGCTTTTCTTCGTATTGGGCAGCGAAGAACGGCGTGGCCAGATCGTAATAGCCGCCGTTCAGCATCACCTTGAGCCGCGGGTTCATCTTCATCGCATCGGCCAGGTCGCTCTCGACGTTTAGCCCGAACGGATTGCCGTTGTGCTTGAAATCCCATTGCTCGTTGTTCCACACTTCGATTTCGGGCAGATAGGTTTGCTTTTCGCCATACTTCAGCCCGTTGCGCACATATTGGTTCAGCAGCGCCACGTAAGCTGCCGAGATTGCTTCACTCTGCGGATCGTAGTCGGCTTTCTCGCTCAGCGGATCGATGGTTGGTCCGGTGAAGCGCGTAGCCGGCCCAAACCCCAACACCGCCTACGCCCTGTCCAATACGGCCAGCAAGCGCTCCAATGTTCCCGTGTCGAATCCACGACGCACTTCGATCCGGCGTCCGCTTCGCAGCTCAACAGTCAGGACGCCGTCGTGAGTCTCGCTGTCAGCATGCCGCCAAGGCGACGAGACCACTTCCACAGGAAGCAGAGTTCCGGCTCCCGGTTGCGGCTTGCTTTGCACGCGTCGACGGTACTTATCCAACGTGCCTACAGCCAAGCCACGCTCCTGGCAAAATGCCGCCCGCATCAACCCACTCGCTTCAAATTCCCCAACCATGGCTTCCACCTCAGCACGGCTCCGCCGCCTTCGCATCACTCTCGCTTCGCTCATAACTCCAGTGCACCACTAAACTCAGCGACGGAACAGAATGCGTTGCTCAGACGGATACGCTCAAAGGGGCAACTTCGGGTTAGCGTCAACTCTCGAACTGGCAAAGATTCGTTACGTATGCGGCGGAGCCGTCGCGCAACCATCCATCGAGTTGCGAGGGTTCTTTCAATTGCTGACCTCGCGAGCGCGGTACGATCGCATACTTGCAGTTCATCTCCGGCAAAACGGTCATATCCACCCACAGTTTTTCGAACTGCGCCACTGGATATATGTCTTCCTGACCTTTTCCCCAACGCTTTTTTACATCTTTAAATGCGACATACGTTGGCATTCGAGAGGCCATCGACCGGACTGAAGCAGTGACTCTTGCACTATCCTTCAAAGAAATGCGGTCCAATCCGAAAACCTGCAAGAGCGCATCGATATCGATCCAAAACGTATTCGAATTGTAGTAAGAGAGCTGGAATTCAATCTCCTCATAAGGTAGCGCCATCCCTTCAACCAGGCGAATATGTCCATCTATGCGAGCAAGTCCACCACCACGGTCTTCTATCCGGCGTGAAATGACTTCAACCGTCATATGCGCTCCATGCGCGATATGGAGTCCCAGCACGTCCGGATCGAGATTTGCGCCCAGCGTGTCTACATTGTGGACCATCAAATACCGCAGACCGGGCTTGTCCGCCAGCATTTGAGTGAGCACGCCGTTCAGAAACAGGTTAGGTACTTCGTACCAGTGTCCAACCGGGTGAAGGCACTGAAGCGGAAGATTGTCGGTATAATCTGATCCTTCGCCGCTTCGCTGGGCCCAGTTGACGAGTGCAGCACGGGAGCTTTCCCGAACCTTCTCAGCTTGCGCGTCCAACCTCTGTTGCGACGTCTCTTCCCATGCAAAGCGGAGATCGCGCACCATGGGCACCATCCGCAATCCCACTGAACGTCCACGCGAAAGGTATAAAGAACCTTCGTACCCATAATTCCGATGCGCCGTCAAATGCTCTTCGGTAGGTTCATGCGTCAGATAGCTGGTGGTAAAGACATGCGGCACAGCTCCGCCATATAGTTCTGCGGCGCGCCTGCTTTTGGCGAGGTGAACTTCGAGAAAGGTGCGATACATGCCGGCGAGCCGGCAAAACGGGTTGAGACCCTTTACGACCCCGGCGCCTTTTGTCCAGCGGCTGCCCGCTCCGCCAGCCAACGTCACAACGGCCACTTCACCTGCGGCGAGCGCCTCCTCTCCTTTTCGCCGCACCGTCTCATCAACGCCTTTTCTCACATCGAGCACATGGTCAGGCTTCACATCTTCGATGCTGCCGGAGATTGGCAGGCGATTCTGGGCAAGCCCAATTTTCCCTGCACGCAATTCAGTCCGGATTCGTTCGTGTTGTACAGGGTCGAACCCGTTCTGATTCAGCAGCGCGTCCACCGTCCCGCCCAGTTCGCTGGCATGGCCATCCTGAGGAAGCAGGCGTTCCAGCAACCCCCGCATCCGGCGCGTCGCCTCCGGCCCTTTTTGGCAGGAGACGTTGAATCGCTCAAGATCCGTTCTCTCGCCAGACGAGATGGAGCGTTGGTTCTTTCTCAAGATCGACGGAAGAATGAGGTTGTAGTATCCATCGGGGAGCATGGCCGCGTCTCTGAGCAAATCGCAGAATGTTCCGCGCTCATTGATTGCGAATTCATAGACCACCGGCTCCATAGCAAAAGGAACTCCGCTCCGAAGGCTGCGACTGGCATTGTGCATGATCTGCTGAATACCATCCTGCGCCTCTCTCTTACGCGCCGGCTCAAAGATAAAACCCATTCCCCCGCCAGCCATTCCGCCAAGCATCCAGAATCCCCAAAATGAGGCTCCGTAAGCCGACTGAACCTGCTCAATCAACATTTCTGTATACAGATTGGTTGCCCACGGAATGATCGTCTGCACCGGTCCAAGGAAGTTGCGATGCGTCGCATCGCCGATTCCACACACATCTCCGGCGCGGAGATGCTCGATGATCTCGTCGAGCAGTTTCCCGGCTTTTTGCCGGCCGATCCACTCTGCTTCGGATCGCAACAGATAGCGTTCCGTGACCATCTCGAGCAAGGGCCCGACATCCTGGGCCATGCCGCCGTGCACCAGGACCAAGCTGTCCTGGAGACGCTGCCGCGTCTCCTCGCTGATCTCCTCCCGCGAGAAGATGCGATGATTGGGTAATAGTCTGCCTCGACTGATGCCAAATTCGTTGTCCCCGTTCTCGGCGACGACTCCTTCGATTAGTTTGATACCCGGCCAGACCCCTCCCGAATCCTGCCAGCCGCCTCCCGAACCCCCAAGCCATTCGCCGAGTATTGCGCGCGCCGCAACCAATCGCCGTTCCGATTCGGTGAGCGAACCGTACAAGGAAGAAGTCTGTCCCGTCGCTCGCATACAGGCGGCGATCAGTGAAGCAAGCAGATTGGTGGATACCGCGAGTCGCGACCCTTTGGGAATATTGTTGACTCGACTGACGATCTCAATCCCAAGGCCGTCCTGTTCAAAGAGCTGGCGCAGTAGATGCCGCAAATGCTGGCCGGATGATTCGAATCCCGGCGGCACGAGCCCGGATGCGATGACCGCCGCTTTCAGGAGTCCAAGATAGTCCCGTCCGAAGTCGAACATCTCCTGCAAATCTGAAATCTCCACGCTTGCATCCAGATCCACGCTCACTAGACGTAGTACAGGGCGGTCGATCACCCGCAGATAGACCTCGATGGGCGGTCTTGGCTCAGATGACTGAGATCCGCGGACTGCGAGGTCAATTGAGACGTTCAGGACTCGCGCCCATTCCGGAAGGTCCATGCCCAGGAAGAAGATGTCACTCCATCCGCTGTGGCTCAAATCCATGCGAACCGGCGTCAACTCGCGGAGTATCGGAAATGGCCCTCCCGGTTCCCGCTGCAGAAGTTCCTGGCGGATTCGCAGGGCGTAGTCGTCGGAATGGCCGGTGCGAAACATCCACTGGCTGCCGCGCGCCGAGCGCACACTGAGCCGTACCTGGTCCGCCAGGGTCTGGAAGCCCAGACCACGGTAAGCTGTAGCAAAAGCGCTGCACAAGCCGTCACTCAATCCCTCGTTATTCCTGGTTGTCAGGAGTGTCCTGATCGCCTCCTCGTAGCGGCGCTGCAACAGCTTCTCATAGGCGGAAAATGAAATGTGTGCCTTTCCGGCAATTTCGGGCCGGTTCGGCAAGTGGAAGCGATAAATCGCATAGAGGAAAAACAACGCCCGAACCCGCTCGTAGAGATTCTGACTTATTTGCCTCTGCTTCTCCAGGTCATCAACTTCACAAACCAACTCGTTCGTGCTCGCCGCACGGCAGAATGCATCGAGCGATTGATTGCGGACTTCAGCGGCCTGCGCAGTAATGATCGACCAGAGGGCGCTCAACCTTCCGCTCCTTTTTTTGCTCCCAATTCGCGTGAAGCCAGGACGTTGAGTAACTCCGTTATAACCTGATCACGATCCCGGCCACTTAGCGCCAGTGCTAACTGAGCGGTAAGCAATCCATACTTAACGCCCACGTCGAACCGGCGCCCCTTCTGGATCATGGCGAGATATTGTTCGCGCCGGGCCAACTCATTCAGGGCAGAAGAGAGGGTAACTCGGACGTCTCGATCGCTTACGATCATATGGGAGATAATCTCGAAGATCGCAGGCGTGAGCACATGCATGCCGAAAAAGCACAAGTAGTGTCCGCTGCGCAATCCCGGCACCATCAATTGCTGTTCAGCCTGTGTCGGTGAGGGTTTCTCCAGTACTGAATCCACCTGATACAGCCCAGGCTTTCCAGAGACCTGGCGCCCACCAACCGTTCCGTATAGAGGAAGCTGGCCTTCATGGGTTACCTGAACTCCAGAGATGGCTGAATTCTCAGAGATTGCTGCCTCCACCAACTCTCTTGCGCAACCATTATGGTCAGGGTCGACATAGATGTGGTCACCGACAAAGTGGAGAAATGACTGATCGCCCACAAACTCTCGAGCACACAGAACCGCATGGGCATAGCCACGCGGCTCGACCTGTGCCGCAAATGTCAGGCGGGCTGGCTGATCCGCCAGAAGTCTTGCATAACGGTCTTCGTCTCCAGGCCACACGACGATGCAGATGTCCTCGATTCCTGCGCTCACCGCCTCTCCGACAACGAGGCTGAGTACCGATCGCTCATTGCCTTGTTGATCAAAGAGTGTCTGGATCGGCAAATTGCGTTGTTGCTGCCTTGCGGCGGTGACGACCGCTTTCCTGATTTGCATAATTAATCCAATCCCCGGAATTCAGCCGGGCTCGCAAGCGATTCCTGATCCCTCTGGGGACTCTGATTCGATACGAATGGTCGGAATCTCGTAAGCGTGTGGTCTTCCCCTCTGGCATCTCTGTGAGCTTGAGCCTGACTATTTGGTCATGGAACAGGCATCGGGATCGGAACGTCGGATTCGAAGATTTCGGTCGGTTGCAGAGAAGCGGCAGGTT